>OKSE01000880.1_pt1 | contig 16332 bp, 15 predicted proteins | sample 1633631 | NCBI WGS metagenome assembly OKSE01 (sample SAMEA3541555, study PRJEB24748) | human gut metagenome | biome: human gut; feature: human-associated habitat; material: faeces | place: China | collected 2012 | reverse complement strand
ATTGATTTCTTCTCCGTCATTAAGTCCGTCGCCGTCCGTATCATCATTATAAGGCTCTGTACCAAGTTCATACTCCTGAAGATTTGTTAATCCGTCTTCATCAAAATCCTCATCACCGTCTGTAATTCCGTTTTCATCTGTATCAATCAAAGTCGGGTCAGTTCCGGTAACAAACACCTCGTAATAGTCATCAAGAAGATCACCATCGGTATCTACCAACGTGCTATCACTTCCAAGATACTGCTCAACGCAGTCAGGAAGCTTATCTCCATCGGTATCTTTGAGAAGCTCCCAATTATTCATATCTTCAAAGAAATCAGGTAAGCCATTGTCGTTTTCATCCTTCATATACTGCCATTCATCGACAGGTATATCCAAAGGCTCTGAAACAGTGCCAACCAATTCGCCAGCATTGCCACTATAGTTAGCGTTTACGCTTGGACAGTTGAAAGTTATTGTATCCGCAATAATGACAACATTATTGAGATTCAGATTCTGAGCCATTATCTCAACGTTGCCGAAAGGAGCATATACCAGACCATTAAGATTAACGTTCTGGCTGTCAATCACAATATCTCCATACTTTGCCGAAAATGTCACGCCAGGAAGTTCAGCCCGTCGCCGTCGGCGGCGTCAAAGGGCACCGTGTTCTCCTGCTCCTCCGGATCGAAGCGCACCACTGTCTCCAGCAGATGGCGCTCCCCCTGCTGGATATACTGGCCCATGGAGTGCAGGTCCGCCGTGAACTCCACGCTGGCCGGGAACAGGCCCTTGTTCTCCTTGCCCTCGGACTCGCCGTACAGCTGCTTCCACCACTCGGACATGAACCGGAAGGACGGCTCATAGGAGGCCAGGATCTCGATCTTCTTCCCGGCGCGGTAGAGCTGGTACCGGGCCCCGGCATACTGCCAGGCGGGATTCTGCTCCATATCTCCGGCGGTGCAGACCTCCTGCATCCGGGCGGCCCCCTGCATCAGGGCCCGGATGTCGATGCCCGCCACGGCGATGGGCAGCAGGCCCACGGCGGTGAGGACGCTGTAGCGCCCGCCGATGTCGTCAGGCACCACGAAGGTCTCATACCCGGCCTGATCGGCCAGGGACTTCAGGGCTCCCTTCTGCCGGTCGGTGGTGGCGTAAATGCGCCGGGCCGCGCCGTCGGGGCCGTATTTCTTCTCCAGCAGCTCCCGGAAGAACCGGAAGGCCACGGCAGGCTCCGTGGTGGTGCCGGACTTGGAGATGACGTTCACGGAGAAGTCCTCCCCCTCCAGCAGCTCCATGGTCTCCCGCAGCTGCCGGTCGGACAGGCCGTTGCCCACAAAATAGATGTTGGGGGTGTCCTTGCGCCTGAGATTATAGTTGGGGGAGCACAGGCACTCGATGACGCCCCTTGCCCCCAGATAGGAGCCGCCGATGCCGATGACCACCAGGGCCCGGGAATCGCTCTGGATGCGCCGGGCCGCCGCCTGGATGCGGTCGAACTCCTGCCGGTCATACTCCTGGGGCAGGCGCACCCAGCCGGTGAAGTCGCCTCCGGCTCCATCGCTCTTCTGCAAGTGGTTGTGGGCGATGCGCAGGCGGGGCGCCAGCGCCGCCTCATAGGGCAGGGCGATAAATCGCCGCATATGGGTCAGGTCCACCTGGATCATAGGGATTACCTCCTGTGTAAATCGGATTTTTCATCACACCGTATCTTACCGCGTTTTCCCGGAAAATACAAGGGGATTCCCGTCGAAACGGTGAAAATCCTATCCGATCACATGGTCCGCAGCTCTGCCCGGGGCGCGGTCAGGTCCCAGCCGCGCCCATCCCGCAGCAGCAGCTCCGCCGGACCGCCGGGGATGTGCTCCGGGGCCCGGTCCACCCGGGCGTCCACCATCAGGAGCCGGGGCAGCGGCGTGCTTCTCAGCCAGTCCGGCATGGGCGGACGGTCCCGCAGCAGCAGCGGCAGCCGGAACAGCTGATCGTCGTTGCCGCTGAACATCCTATAGGCGGTCGTATCAATAAGATACCGCTGCGCGCCGAAGCGGATAGCCGCCGGACTGTTGGCCCGCGCCCATTCTCCGCACTCCCTCCGGGAGGACGCCATCAGCAGGCTGAGACTGCCGTAATACGCATCCCGGGTAAAGCCGAAGGCGTACCACTCCCGCCCGTCCGGCAGGCACAGAACGCTGCCCAGGGGCCGGACCTCCTGGATATTGCCGCTCTCCCAGGCCAGGATCTCCGGGGTCAGATATCGAAGAATATTTTGCATTATGATTATCCTCCTGAGTTTATCCTGAGTTTATATTTTATTGTATCGTTGTTTCCTCTGTGCCGCAATAGCATTCCTGTTCAGCTTCCGCCAAGGATCACCCGCAGAAGCACATGGTCCGGGCCAGGCGCAGGAACATCTCCCCGAAGGTGAGCTTTTCCACGGTTTCCGCCGCCCGGATGGGTACCTCCAGCAGCGTTTCGCCGTTCTGGGTGACGGTCAGGGTCCCCAGCGCGTCCCCCTGACGCACCGGGGCCGCTGCGGATTCCGGCAGGGTCACCGTCTGTTCCAGCCCCTGGAGCCGGGCCTTTTCCGCCAGCAGCAGGCCCTCCGCCGGGTCCACCATGGGCTGCACCGCATCCCGGGTCCCCAAGGTCACCGGCACCGGCGGCAGCGGCTCCTCCGGGGCGGCATGGACCAGGCCATAGGTGGAGAACCCATAGTTCAGCAAAGTCTTGGCGTCCTCGAACCGCTGCTGGCCGGTGGGGGATTTCAGCACCACGGCGATCAGCTCCATGCCCTCCCGCTCCGCCGTGGCGGAAATGCAGTATCTGGCGGAGTCCGTGGACCCGGTTTTCAGCCCCGTGGCCCCCTCATAAAAGCGGATGAGCTTGTTGGTGTTGGACAGCTGGAACTGTCCGTCCCGCAGGGTGTCCATCCAGATGGTGGTAAAGCGCCGGATGTCCGGGTGGTTCACGATCAGCTCCCGGGACATCACGGCGATGTCCCATGCGCTGGTGACGTGGCCCTCCGCCGGAAGGCCCGTGCAGTTGACGAAATGGGTGTCCTGCATTCCCAGCTCCCGGGCCCGGTTGTTCATCTGCTCCACAAACAGCTCCGTGACCCCCGCCGTTTTTTCCGCCAGGGCCACGGCGGCGTCGTTGCCGCTGGACACGCACACCCCCTTCAGCAGGTCCTCCACGGTGATCTGCTCCCCGGGGGACAGAAAGATCTGGCTGCCGCCCATGGAGCTGGCATGGGCGCTGGCGGTCACGATGTCGCTCGTATCGAGCTGGCCGCTGTTGAGCTGCTCCATGATGAGCAGCAGCGTCATGATCTTCGTCACGCTGGCGGGGGACAGGTGCTCGTCGGCATTTTTCTCGTATAACACCGTGCCGGTCGAGCGCTCCATCAGGATCGCCGACGGTGCGGATATCTTCAGCTCCTCGTCCGTTGGCTGCTCGAGCGCCATCGCTGGTGTGAGCAGCAGCAGCGCTGCCAGCAGCAGACAGATCCATCGTTTCATATGCTCAGCCCTTTCCGTTGATTTCTCCTTATCACCCTATGCCGGGGGCGCGTGGAAAAGCAGTCCGAGTCTCCACAATTTACACAGGCTTTTGCACACCGAAGCGCTCAGAGCGTGTCAAGATACGGCGCACCGTGTCGCAAATGTACGAAAAGCCCGGTATTACCGGCTTGACGGTGCGGGCACATGATAGTAAAATAAATCCGACTGATCACAGACACTGGCGGGCGCTGCGGGCGCGATGGGGGGAGACGGTTTATGAAGCGATTTGATCCAAAAAACAAATATCTCGGCTGGGGCATCACGGCGTTCGGCGTGATCGCGTGCTGCATTCTGTTTTACATGCTGCTGCAGCATGGCAAATCCATCGGCGATGCGATCAGCTCGCTGCTCGGCATCCTCAGCCCGATCATCTGGGGCCTGGTGATCGCCTATCTGCTCTGGCCGCTGACGAAGGTATTCCAGCGCAAGCTCTTTGAGCCGCTGCTCAAAAAGCTCCGCCCGAAAAAACCGGTGCGCACCTCACTTGCGCGCGGCCTGTCCGTCGCGCTCTCGATTCTGGTCGCCCTGATCATTATCGCCGCCCTCATCTGGCTCATCATCCCGCAGATCTACACGAGCGTTGAGAGCATCGTGCTCAACTATCAGGAGTACTATGACACGATCACCGGCTGGATCAACAAGTTCTTTGAAAACAATCCCGAGGTAGAGGAAGTGCTCCTCTCCGCGACCGGCGATGTGTCCGACAGTCTGCTCGACTGGGCGAAGACCGCGCTGCTGCCGTCCATGGGCAAGGTGGTCACGAGCGTGACGACCGGCATCTATGCCGTTTTGCGTGCGATCCTCGATGTGCTCATCGGCTTCGTCGTCGCCTGCTATGTGCTGTCGAATATGGAGCTGTTTCTCGCAAAGTCCAAGATGGTGCTCTACAGCATGTTTTCCGTCAAGGCGTCCAAGCGCATCCTCAAGGCCATTCGCTTCACGGACACGGCGTTCATGGGCTTTATCAGCGGCAAGGTCATTGATTCCGCCATCATCGGCGTCATCTGCTATATCTGCTGCGCGATCATGCGCATGCCGTATGTCGTGCTCGTGAGCGTGATCGTCGCCGTGACGAATATCATCCCCGTGTTCGGCCCGTTCATCGGCGCGGTGCCGACGGCGCTGATCATTCTGCTCGTCTCGCCGATGAAGTGCCTGATTTACGTCATTTTCATCATCGTCCTGCAGCAGATCGACGGCAATATCATCGGCCCGAAGATCCTTGGCAATTCCACCGGCATTAACGGTTTCTGGATCATGTTCGCCATCCTGCTCGGCGGCGGCCTGTTCGGCTTCATCGGCATGCTGCTGGGCGTGCCGGTGTTCGTCGTGATCTATGCCGGCCTGGAGCGGCTGGTCGATCACGGGCTGAAAAAACGCGGCCTCCAGACGGAGACCGCAGAATATATGGATCTGGATTACATCGACGATGCCACGATGCAGCCGGTGCGCCTACCGCAGGAGGTGCCGGACGAATCGCTCAAGGATCCAAAGGATGATTCAGTGAAGTGACGGGAAGAGGGACTGCTTTGCATCCCGCAGTGCATCGCACAGCGCGTCGATGTCTTCCCGCGTGGTGTAGCGCGAAAAGCTGATGCGCAGCGCGCCGTCGATCACGTTCGCCGGCAGCCCGATCGCCTCGAGTACATGGCTCCGCCCGCCCTTTTTGCAGGCGGAGCTTTTTGATGTGTAGATCCCGCGCGCCTCGAGGAAGTTCATCAGCACCTCGCTCCGGTAGCCGGGCAGAGAAATGCTGAGGATGTGCGGCGAGCCGCCGCCGATGACGAGAAAGCAGTCGCAGCTATCAATCTTGTACTGCGCGGCGATCTTTTCGACCGTCTCGACCGACGGATTCGGCTCGACCGAGGAGAAGATGGAGAGCAGGATGTCCTGCTCGTCAAGTTTTTCCTGCAAGGCGCGGAAGTGCTCGTCCGCGCACTGGCGGCGGCTCGCGATGACGAACGGGCGGCGCAGGCCGTTTTCGCGCAGAATGTCTGCGGCACGCAGTAAACTCCCCTCGCCTGAAAAGACCTCCGGCGTGCGCCAGGGGAGAAAGCGCGCGCCGACGGCAAAGCAGCACTGAAACGCGCGGCAGAAAAACGTGTTCATAGGACTTCTCCTCTTCCGAAAAATACAGACTCAGTATACCACGGAAAAACGCGCAAAAAAAGGGCTGCGCATTCGCGCAGCCCTTCTATATGCTTTCTGAACGGCTTACTCCTCGTCGTCCTCGGTCTCGATGATGCCGTAGCCGCCGTTGTTGCGGCGATAAACGACGCAGATCGCATCGCCGAAATCGGTGTTGCGGAAGACGAAGAAGCTGTGGCCCAGCAGGTTCATCTGCAAAATGGCCTCCTCCACGCTCATGGGCTTGACGGTGAAGCGCTTGGTGCGCACGATGTCGAACGTGCCCTCCTCGTGGGCTTCGAACTCCTCGGGCAGCTCCGGCAGCACAGCCTCGGCGCGCAGGTTCTTGGCAAGGCGGGTCTTGTTCTTGCGGATCTTGCGCTCGATCTGGGCCGTGGCCTCGTCGATCGCGCCGCGCATGTCGCCGTCCGGGTCCTCACATACCGCGCGGAACAGCGTGCCGTTGGCGCCGCGGAGCATGATCTCGGCGACACAGCGGTTCTTCTTCTCGACGGAGAAGGTGACAGAAGCCTCGGGCTCCTCCTTGAAAAACTTCTCGAGCTTGCCGACCTTTTTCTCGGCATAGGCCTTGACGGAATCGTTCAGGGAGACTTTTTTGCAGGTGTAGGTGAATTTCATAGTGTTGGCTCCTTTCGTTGGTGAGGAAGGAAAGAGAGGGCGAAGGGCTCTTCTGTTTCCTTTTTTGTATCATAGCACAAATGAACGAAAATTTCAAATGAACGATATATGAATTGAGCATTCTTGTACATATTGACAAAATATAAGGCACACGACGCGAATTGACAAAAGGCGGCAGAATGCGGCAAAAGCTCCCATTGACGTTTTGGCGGACGGGCGGTATCATAAGCCTCGGAAGCTTTCCAATATCCCACCCATTTGAGCCGCGGGCCATCTTGGCCGGCGGCTCCTTTTTATTTCACGCAAGAAAAAAGCGCCCTCAACGGGCGCTTCAATAATGTTCTCTTTTTAGTTGCTGACGTCATAGAATGTCTTTTCTCCCGGCGTTACGTAGCCGAGCTGATCGCGGGCAAGCTCCTGCAAAAACTCAGGGTCGTCGGCCTTTTCGAGTGCCGAGGCGAGCGCGTCGTTCTCCTGCTTGGCAGTGTCAAGATCGCTTTGCAGCGCGGTGAGCTGGCTGCGCGCGTCGTCGATCTGGCTCCGCAGATGAATGAGCTGCACCCCTACCAGTGCGATCAGAATTGCGATGACGAGCATCGTGAGAAGGCTGGTGCGCTTTTTGCTTTTTTGGGCCTGCTCTGTCATGCCGATGAGCCTCCTTTTTCCTTGCGCGGCGCAGCGAATAACGGGCGCGGCGCTCATACGACTTTATTATAAGCCGGTTTCTGGAAAAAAGAAAGTATCTTTTGCAAAGTTTGGCAAGTTTACCATAAACTTTTTGGAGCCACCGCAGCGGCGCCGCCGCTAATCGCGCAAAGGAGAACAGCACCTCCGCCCAGAAGGCCCATAGCGGACGGAAAAGCTGTGCGCAGAGCGTGAAGTAGCTCACCGCGCCAAAAAGCGCCGAGCAAAGCATATAGAGCCGCAGCTCGCCCCCGCCGATGCGCAGCGCGAAGAGAAACGTCAGCAGCGCGAACGCCGCGCAGTAGAGGAGATCGAGCGCGCTCGTAAAGCGCCGCTTCGTCGCCCGCTGCAGCCGCACGGCGCGCAACAGGTCATAGAGAAGAGAAAGGATGAAGCCGAGCAGGAGCGAGGCGAGAAAGCACCGCGCCTGCTCGGAGAGCGACACGCCCACGGTGCCTCAACCCCCGAACAGGCGCGAGAGCAGGCCGCCGCGGTTTGACGGCGCATCCTCAAAGGCGATGGCGTCGATGCGTCCGTCGACATGCAGCTCGCCGCCGTCGAGGCTCAGCTTGCCGATGTGCAGGCTGTCGCCCGTGACAACGAGCACGCCGAGCGACGTGTTCATCACGATCTCGGTCTCATCGAAGCGGTCGACATCCTCCACGCCGGAGACCGTCAGACTCTCGCGGCCGGATAATTCGATGCGCTGGGGAGAAGCGGGGGAAGTGTCGTAAGTCATAGTCAGAACCCGTCCTTTCGCTTTGGGCGCAAAGAAAGCGCCCTCCATACGATAACGTATGAAGGGCGCACCCAAAATAGTACGGTTTACTGTGCGTTCACTTCGCGGTAGAGGAGCGAGGCCTCGCTCTTGCCGGCGGTCTCGGATACATCGAGCACCTCGACCGCGAGCACGCGCTCGCCGAAGTGCAGCGCGATCACGTCGCCGACCTTCACGTCGTACGACGCGCGGGCGACCTTGCCGTTGACGGTCACGCGGCCGCCGTCGCAGGCTTCGTTGGCCACGGTGCGGCGCTTGATAAGGCGCGAGACCTTGAGATATTTGTCAAGACGCATGGAATTCGTCTCCTTTTCGGAAAAGTGCGGGATCAAAGGGACTCCACCAACTCAAACGGCGGCGCATCGCGCCGCCGTTTTGATGATGAAAGAGCTTGACTGGGGAATTACTCCGCAACAGCGTCCTTGAACGCCTTACCGGCCTTGAAGGTCGGGACCTTGGAAGCGGCGATGGTGATGCTCTCCTTGGTCTTGGGGTTGCGGCCGGTGCGCTCAGCGCGGTGCTTGGTCTCGAAAGAGCCGAAGCCGACGAGCTGGACCTTCTCGTCGTTCTTCAGAGAGTCGATAATGGTGTCGAGGGCAGCGTTGATCACAACCTCGGACTCCTTCTTGGAAATGCTGGCTTTTTCCGCCACGGCAGCAATGAGTTCAGTCTTGTTCATCGTTTGATCCTCCTGAATAGTGTCCGGAGACGGGGCCTCCGGGGTGTATATGAGCAAAAAGCGTTGCCGCTTTTGGTCATCTGAGTTGTTCCTTGGCGTTGTTCCACAGCGCCATTAGCTCATCGAGCGGGAGAGCGGACATATCCTCGCCGCGCGCATTCACCGTCTCTTCCACCTTGCGGAAGCGCGCGATGAATTTTTCGCAGGTCTTTGAAAGCGCCGCCTCGGGGTCGACGCCGCAGAAGCGGCCGACCTTGACGGCGGCAAACAGCACATCGCCGAGCTCTTCTTCAAAATTCGTGCCGCTTTCGACGGCGGAGCGCAGCTCCTGTGTCTCCTCGTCGAGCTTGTCGAGCGCGCCGGAGACATCAGGAAATTCAAAGCCCGCCTTCGCGGCCTTGCTCTGCAGCTTGTCCGCCCGCCAGAGGGCGGGGAGTGAACGGGCGACGGAATCCATCGCGTCGGCCGTGGTGCGCTGGCCCTTTTCCTGCCGCTTGAGCTTGTCCCAGTTGACGAGCACCTGCTCGCTGTCGTCCGCCCGCGTGTTCGAAAACACGTGCGGGTGGCGGAAGATGAGCTTTCGCACCACGTGGTCGGTCACATCGTCGGTCGTGAAGCGGCCGGCTTCCTCTTCCATGTGGATGTTGAAGAGCACCTGCATCAGCACATCGCCGAGCTCTTCTTTCATCAGCTCGGGATCATCGAGGTCAAAGGCCTCGGCGGCCTCATAGGCTTCTTCAAGGAAGTTGCGGCGGTTCGACTCGTGCGTCTGCTCGCGATCCCACGGGCATCCGCCTGGCGCGCGCAGAATGCGCAGGATGTCAACAAGGTCGTCATATGTGTAGACAGCTTTCTCAGGATAATTTATCATATATTCCCTCTCATTGCAAGGTGTTTTGCGCAATTTCCCTGATTTTTCAGGGGTTTTCAGCGCACGTGCAGGATGCGGGCGAGCTTTTCGCCCTTGGGCAGCAGCGCGAGGTCGTCGTGCGTGACGATCCGCAGGGCGAGGACAAGCGCAACGTACACGATGACCGCCAGCACGACCGCAAGGCCGACGTTCACGATCTGCGTCGTGGTCGCGCCGCCAAGCGCGATGTGGGCGGCGAAGAAGCGGTAGGAGACCTTCGCGCACACGGCCATCACGAGCGACGCGACGAGGGGCTTGGCAAAGACCTTGAAGTAATTCGGCTTATCCTCCATCGTGCAGTAGACGAAAAAGAGGTTGAGCGACGATACGATCACAAAGCACACGAGCGTGCCGAAGGGAGCGGCGTGGATGTTGATGGACGGCACGGCGGTGAGATTGTAGTTGAAGATGATCTTCACCACGCCGCCGATGAGCATCGTGAAAACGGGCACATGCACGCGGCCGTAGGACTGCAGGATGGAGTTTGAAATGAGCATCAGGCAGACGAACATGCTCGCGATGCCGAGCACGGCTAAAAGCGAGCCGCCGAGCTCGCTGTCATAGCGCGGGTAGCAGAGCTTCATAATGGGCTCGGCCAGCGCCCAGAGGCCAAGGCCCATCGGGAAGGCCATCAGACCCGTGACGCGCAGCGACGAGTTGATGACGCGGGACGTGTGCACGCGGTCGTTGCGCGCAAGGGAGGCCGACACCGTCGGGATGACGGAGATGGTCAGCGCCGTCATCATCGACGACGGCAGGTTGTAGAGGTTCATGCCCGAGGAATACGTGCCGTAGAGGTGGCGCGTCTCCTTGAGTGTGTAGCCAAGCGCGTTCTGGAGCTGGCCCTGCACAAGCGACGTGTCGATCAGCGTGATGATCGACACCATCGAGGCCGACAGTGTGATGGGGATGGCGATCGAGAGCAGGCGCTTTAAGATCGCGCCGGAGGCATCCGGCGTGTCTGAGCCCGGGGTGCGCGGGCGGTGACGCAAGTAGTCGATGAGCATGTAGACGAGCGCGAGCACCGAGCCGACCGTCACGCCGACGATGGCCGCGGCCGCGGCGATGTAATCCTCGTACCCAAGGCTCACGACGTACATCGAAAGGCCAAGGCCGATGAAGAGCTTGCTGACCGCCTCGATGATCTGCGAGACGGCGGTCGGCGTCATACGGAAGCTCCCCTGCGCAAAGCCGCGGAACGCGGCAAGGCAGCCGACGCACACAACGCCCGGGGCAAGCGCCTTGATACCGTAGGCGGCGTTCGGGTTATTGAGAAGCGCCGCGCACTTCTCGTTGCCGAACCACATGATGACAAACGAGAGGACACCGAGCGTTAAAAACGCGGCGAACGACACCTTGAGCACGCGCCGCGCCTGACGCTCGCGCCCGAGCGTCTTCGCCTCCGAGATCATCTTCGAGAGCGCCACGGGAAGTCCCGCGGTCGAGATGGTCAGAAGCACGGCATAGATGTTGTAGGCGTTGTTGAAGTCGGCGTTGCCCGTCTCGCCCAGAATGTTCGCGAGCGGAATTTTGAAGAGCGCACCGATGATCTTCACGATGACGACGCCGGCGGCCAACACCGCCGCGCCGCCGAAAAAGGACTGTTTCTTTTCCGTAGCCATTAAAATTTCGACCTTTTCCTTCTTAGCTGAAATAAACTGTTTTACAGCCGCTCAAGGCAGCCGAGGATGAGCGAGGAGAAATGCGGGGCCGACTGCTCGGCCATCTCGTTGACCTCCTCGCCGGAGAGCGGCTGGGGCAGCACGCCCGCGGCCATGTTGGCGCACAGCGTCACGCCGAGGATCTCATACCCGCAGTGCGCGGCGGCGATGGCCTCCGGCGCGGTGGACATACCCACGGCGTCCGCGCCCAGAATGCGCGCGGCGCGCACCTCGGCGGGGGTTTCAAACTGCGGGCCGGGGAAGTACATATAAACGCCCTCGCGCAGCGAGAGCGCCTGCTCGCGCGCGACGTCCTTTGCAAGGGCGCGCAGGCGGGGAGAGTAGACGTTGGACATATCGGGGAAGCGCGTGCCGAACTCCTCAATGTTCGGCCCCCAGAGCGGGCCAAAGTCGAAGAGCTTGATGTGATCGGAAATGAGCATCAGATCGCCCGCGGAATACTCGGTGTTCACCGCGCCCGCGGCGTTCGTCACGATCATCGTCTTTGCGCCGAGTAAGCGGATGACGCGGCAGGCGTAGGCGGCGTCCTCCATCGTGTAGCCCTCGTAGCAGTGCATGCGGCCCTGCATGACCGCCACGCGCTTGCCGCGCAGCTCGCCGAAAACAAAGCGGCCCTCGTGTCCCGGCGCGGTGGACGCGCGGAAGTGCGGGATGTCCGCATAGCTCACGCAGGTGCGCGCCTCGACGCGGTCGCCGAGAAAGCCCAGGCCGCTGCCGAGCACCAGCAGCACCTCGGGACGGAAATCGCCGAGGTGAGACGCGATCATATCCGCGCTCTCGCAGTAATCATCATAGGTGAAGTGCGGCTTGACCGCATCGGCGGTAAAGAAATCACTCTTATTCATCGTTATTCTCCTTGTTCGGCGTAGAAGCGGGCGAAGTCCATCAGGTTCGCGCGGCGCTTTTCGGGCCGGTCGATGTATTCGCGCGGGTATTTGGCGTTGAACGCGCGGCGGATCTGCCCGCCGCCGACCATCTTGGTCGAGCCGCCCGCGCCGAGCGAGAGGATGGAGTGCAGCTCTTCCATGATGTAGATGTTGTAGAGCCCCGTGCCGCCGGGCTTCGTCCAGCCGACATTTTCAAAGCTGCCGGACATGTACTTCTGGCGGTAGAGGTAATAGGGGGCAAAACCATGTTTACGCAGCGTGGGGTCGGCATAGTCCAGCATTTGCGCGACCTCGTCCGCGCCGGGGATGCGGCTGCCTTCGAGCATGATGCGGCTGCCCTTTTTGAGAGACAGCGTGTGCACCGTGATGTTGTCCGCGCCCATCGAGATGACCTCGTCGAGACTCCTGGCAAAGCCCTCGGGCGTGTCCTCGGGCAGGCCCGCGATGAGGTCCATGTTGACGTGCGGGAAGCCCGCGGCGCGCACCTGCTCCATCGCGCGGCGGATGTCGTCCGCCGTGTGGCGGCGCCCGATGGCCGCGAGGACGTTGTCCTCCATCGTCTGGGGGTTGATGGAAACGCGCGTGGTGTTGTGCGCGCGCAGCACGCGCAGCTTTTCTTCGTCGATCGTGTCAGGGCGGCCCGCCTCGATCGTCAGCTCGGCGAGACCGGTAAAGTCAAAATTCTGCTCCAATTTCGTGAGCAGGCGGTCCATCTGGTCGGCGGTCAGCGTGGTCGGCGTGCCGCCGCCCATGTAGAACGACTTGACGTTCAGCCCCAACTCGCGCACGAGCTGCCCCGCGGCGGTGATCTCGTCGAAAAGCGCCTCTAAATACGGCTCGACGAGCGAGAACGACTTTTCGACGCTCTGCGCCACGAAGCTGCAATACGCGCACCGCGTCGGGCAGAACGGGATGCCGACATAGAGCGAGATATCGTTCGGCTCCAGCTCCGCCGCGGCGCGGATGCCAGCGTCTGCCGCCTCAATGGCGAGGCGGGCGCGCGCGGGCGTGACGCAGTAGAGCTCCTGCAATTCCTTTTCCGCACGTTTTTTGCCGCCCTCGCGGATCAGCGAGAGCGCGACCTTGCTGGGCCGCACGCCGGTCAGGCTCCCCCACGCGGGGGAGATGCCGAGCAGGTCCTTCGCCGCGCCGAAAAAGCTGATGCCGACGGCGTGACGGCGCTGACCTTCTTTTTCATACTCCGTGCCGGAGAGGGGATAGTCGTAGCTGTGGGCGGCGGACTTGCCGTCCACACCCAGCTCCGTCGTCACCTGCACGCGCTCGTCCTCTTCGGTGAGCGTCACGCGCGCCCAGCGCGTGTCGGCGGTTTTGTCGACCGTGCCGTAAACGGGCTTTTCGCCGGGGAAGAGCGTGAGTAGGCTCTGCTCCAGCGCGTATTTTTCATCATGCCCAATGAGCTCAAGTTTCATGTGGTTTCGTGTCCTTTATCGCAGCGCATGGCGCAGATACGGGTTCATCGCCTTTTCACGCGCGAGCGTTGTGGAATTCATGTGGCCGGGGTAAACAGTGTAGTCGCCTTCGATCTGGGCGAGACGGCGCAGCGAGGCGAGCATCTGCGCGTCGTTGCCGCCGGGGAGGTCGGTGCGGCCCATCGAGCCTGCAAACAGCGTGTCGCCGGGGAACATCGCGTCGCCGGCCAGCAGCGTCACGCCGCCGAGCGTATGGCCCGGCGTGGCGAGAACGTTGATCGTCAGCGAGCCGAGCGGCAGCGTATCGCCCTCGCCATAGTATTTGAGATCGGGGACGAGGTCGGCCATCGGGTAGTGGTAGATGCCGGTGGAGTGGGCGTCCGCCTCGCCGATGTAGACGGGCACGTCCGGCAGCGCCTTTTTGAGCGCAGGCACGGCGAGCGTGTGGTCGCGGTGTCCGTGGGTCAGCAGAATATATTTGAGCGTGACGCCCTCGCTTTTGACGAGCGCGAGCAGTTTTTCCGCCTCGTCGCCCGGGTCGATGAGCGCGGCAAGCTTCGTTTCCTCGTCGATGAGCAGGTAGCAATTCGTCTGCAGGGAGCCGACGACAGTGGTGATGACTTTCATGAAGAAATAACCCCTTTCTTTACTGCTTTTTCGGTGCGTCTAAGTCGGCGGAGTCCACGATCAGCGTGAACGGCCCGTCGTTGAGCGATTCGACCTCCATGTAGGCGCCGAATTCGCCGGTTTCGACATGGTAGCCCTTTTCGCGGCAGATGGCCACGAACTTTTCATACATCGGGATGGCGATCTCAGGCCGCGCGGCGCTTAAAAATTCGGGACGGCGGCCCTTGCGGCAGTTGCCGTAGAGCGTGAACTGCGAGACGATAAGAAGCTCGCCGCCAACATCGTCGAGGGAGAGGTTGATCTTGTCGTTCTCGTCGTCAAAAATGCGCAGCGAGCAGAGCTTGTCCGCCATCTTGCGGCATTTTTCTTCCGTGTCGTCAGGCGCAACGCCCAGCAGGATCAAAAAGCCCCTGCCGATCTTGCCCTTGAGCTCTCCGTCGATCGTAACGGAGGCGTGTTTAACCTTAGTCAATACTGCTCGCATGATAGATTCCTTTCTATGCCCCAAAGGGGCGGCGTTTTGGTCCCCACTGCCGTGGGGAGCGCGGGTCAAAGGGGGTATTCTCTTCTCGAAGAGAATACCCCCTTTGTATCCCCCAGAGAAGGACGGGGGGAGTCCCCCTCGACCCCCGACATTGTGAGTTTGTAGCTTGAAGAAGTGCTCAGCCTGCGGAATCGGGTGCCTGCCAAGTGATGAATCTAAACGACTTGGTGTGCTTCTATCTTCGCTGCCGCTTTGCCTGCGATTCGTTACCCTTTAGCAATCTCCGTCTACTTCGGATTGGTGCAATCTTGTGCTTGCCTGCCAAGGCGGCATTTCTCTCCGCGCGATGCGCGGAATTTAGCCCGCGGGACGATCCACCTTCATCACTCCGCTGATCTGATGCAGCCGACGCATGACCGCCGCGAGATGCTGCGCGTCGGAAATAAAAATACTGAGGTGAATGACCGCAAAGCCGTCGGCGGTCGTCGTCGCGTTGATGGACGCCACGCGCGTCTGCGAGGACGAGAGCGCGGCGGAGACGTCGAGCACGAGGTCGAGGCGGTCCTTGGCGTAAATGTCGAGCGCGGTCTGATACGACTCCTTGACGTCCGTGCCCCAGCTCACTTTGATCCAGCGGCCGCGCTCCTCGGGCTTTCTGCGCTCAATGGCGGCGTTGGGGCAGTCGCAGCGGTGGACGGACACACCGTAGCCGCGCGTGATGAAGCCGACGATCTCGTCGCCGGGGACAGGCGTGCAGCACTTGGAGAATTTGACAAGGCAGTTCGACAGCCCCTCGACCACGATGCCCTGCTCGCTCTTCGTGCGCTTGGGGACGGCGGGACGCGTCGCGCCGGAGTTGTCCACCGGCACGGTGGCGGCGCGCTCCTCCTTGCGCTGCTTTTCGAGCTTGACGATCTCGTCGTGGATGCGGTTGACGGCCTTCTGCGCGGAAAATCCGCCGTAGCCGATGGCGGCGTACATCTCATCCATCGAGCCGAACGACGTCTTCTTGAGAAGCGCGGCCTCGATGTCCGTGCCGAGCACGTCGCTCATCGGGATGCCGAGGTGCTTGAGCTCTGCTTCAAACGAGATGCGGCCGTTGATGATGTTTTCCTCGCGGCGCTCCTTTTTGAACCACTGGCGAATTTTGCTGCGTGCCTCGCTCGATTTGGCAATCTTGAGCCAGTCGCGGCTGGGGCCGTGCGCGTTTTTCGAAGTCAGAATTTCGACGATGTCGCCGTTTTTGAGCTGATAGTCGAGCGGGGCGACCCAAATCCACAGAAGCGCCCTTCTGCGTAATCTTCTTCTTCTGGTCTTTATAACCCACGTACTTGAATAGTAATGTCGCATTCGAAGCAACGCTTTGCTTGAAATAGCCATCAATGTCGGTCACCGATCCTTGTGTAGTACCTTCCACCATGACGGCGGCACCCACTAACGGTTCACCTGTTTCTGAATCAACAAGCTGACCTCTCACTGTAGTCTGAGCAAATGCAGCGGCACTAAATACCGACAACACTGCAACCAACAGGAATTGAATTAGATGTTTTCTCATAATTCTGTTTTTTGTTAATAGATAGTGTTAATTAAACATTAATTTATGTTTTAAGTCGCAAATATAACTAATAAAAACGAGATTAATGTTATATTTATGTTACATTTTTTGAAGGTAGAAAGGCTTTTTTGAGATATTTTTAAACAAAAAAAGCCCTGCATTCTACAGCAGGGCTTTCGTATTGTCAACAAGTAAAAGAATATACTTTCAAATTCGCACCGAAATCAATCATTCATGAGCTTTCTATAACGTACACGGGTGGGTTCTTCTTTCCCAAGACGTTTCTGTTTATTTTCCTCATATTCGGAATA
>OKSE01000876.1_pt1 | contig 16385 bp, 14 predicted proteins | sample 1633631 | NCBI WGS metagenome assembly OKSE01 (sample SAMEA3541555, study PRJEB24748) | human gut metagenome | biome: human gut; feature: human-associated habitat; material: faeces | place: China | collected 2012 | reverse complement strand
GTCGGAGGAATAGTCGAATGTGCGGTCACAGGGCTCGGCGCAGGGCTCGGCGACCCGATATTCGGCTCGGTCGAGAGCAGGATATCTTCAATGATATTCGGCATCGGCGGCGTGCGCGGAATCGAGTTCGGCGCGGGATTCTCTGCGGCGGACATGACCGGGAGCGTCCACAACGACCCCTACTGCCTCATTGACGACAAGATAAAAACGGTCACGAACAACCACGGCGGCATCATCGGCGGACTCACGAGCGGAATGCCGATAATATTCAGAGCGGCGTTCAAGCCGACCCCGTCGATAGGTCTGCCGCAGAGGAGCGTCGATCTCGATTCGCTCGAAGAGACCCGCCTCGAAGTCAGAGGCAGGCACGACCCGTGCATCGCGGTGCGCGCAGTCCCCTGCGTCGAAGCGGCGGCGGCAGTGACCGTCCTTGATATAGTGCTCGGCAAATAAATTCATGCGGAGATGGTAAAAATGGAGCTTTCAGACTACAGAAAAGAACTTGACTCAATTGACGCGCAGATGCTTGAGCTTTTCAAGCAGAGGATGAACACCGTGCGCGGCGTTGCGGAATATAAAAAAGAAAACAAGCTGCCCGTCCTCCAGCAGGGCAGAGAGCGCGAGATTCTTGCCGCCGCGGCGGCGGGAGCAGGCGAAGAGCTCGAAGACTACGCCCGCACATTTTTCGCGACCCTCATGGATGTCAGCCGCTCTTATCAGGAGAGACTGACCGCAAAAGGCGGCGTTATCTCGGAAACTATAACCGATGCTCTCAAAAACACTCCGCCGATATTCCCGAAGCACGGCACCGTCGCCTGCCAGGGCGTTGAGGGCGCATATTCCCAGCTAGCCTGCGACAAGCTCTTTACTGCTCCGTCCATCTCATATTTCAAGAATTTCGAGGGCGTGTTCGCCGCCGTTGAACAGGGGCTGTGCGAATACGGTATTCTCCCGATTGAAAACAGCACCTACGGCACGGTAAATGAGGTCTACGACCTGATGAAAAATTACCGTTTCCATATTGTAAGAAGCATCAAACTCAAAGTTGACCACTCCCTGCTCGTCCTGCCCGGCACCGAGCTCAAAGATGTCAAGGAGATATTCTCCCACGAGCAGGCAATCGGCCAGTGCTCTGAGTTCCTCAAGGCGCACCCCGGCATAAAGGTCACCGTGTGCGACAACACCGCCGCCGCGGCAAAGATGCTCCACGAGAGCGGCAGGCACGACGCCGCGTCTATTTCGTCGGCGGGCTGCGCAAATCTCTACGGTCTGAAAAAGCTCGACACCCGCGTTCAGAACACGGACGGCAACTTCACCCGTTTTATCTGCATCTCAAAGAAAGCCATGATCTTCCCCGGCGCAGACAGAATAAGCCTCATGCTCTCCCTGCCGCACAGACCCGGCTCGCTCTATTCGCTCATCTCGAAGTTCTCCGTCCTCGGACTCAACCTCACAAAGCTTGAGAGCCGTCCGATAGCCGGCAGTGACTTTGAATTCATGTTCTATTTCGACATCGAAGCGTCCGTATACTCTTCCGCAGTTCTTGCCCTGCTCGACGAACTTTCGGACAGCCCGGAGCTGTTCGTGTTCCTCGGCAGCTACTCGGAGGTTTGACATGAAGTGCGCACTCATCGGCGAAAGGCTCGGTCACAGCTACTCGAAGCTCATTCACGAGGCGTTCGGACTGTATTCATATGAACTGGTCAGCCTGCCGAAGGACAAGGTCGGCGAGTTCATGGAGAATGAAGAATTTGACGCATTCAATGTGACTATTCCATATAAGCGCACGGTCATGCCCTACTGCTCATACATCAGCCCCGAGGCAAAAAAAATAGGCAGCGTCAACACCGTTGTCAGAACATCGGACGGGCTTCACGGATTCAACACCGACTATTTCGGCTTCAAATCCATGGCGGAGCGCGCGGGAATAGATTTTGCGGGCAAAAAAGTCGTCATTCTCGGCAGCGGCGGTACCTCGCTGACCGCGAGAGCCGTGGCATCGGACGGCGGCGCAGAGAGAATAACCGTAGTCTCCCGCTCCGGCGAATACAACTACGATAATCTCGAAAAGCTCGCCGACTGCGAAGTATTGATAAACACGACGCCTGTCGGAATGTATCCGAACAACGGCAGCTCGGCGGCGAGCCTCGACAAATTTCCGCACTGCGAGGCGGTGCTCGATGTGATATATAACCCGCTGCGCACTCAGCTTATCACGCAGGCGCTCGAACGCGGGATAAAATGCTCGGGCGGGCTCTATATGCTCGTCGCGCAGGCGGCGCAGAGTGCAAAATATTTCTGCTCCGCTGAGATAGGCAAAGAAGAAATCGAGCGTGTATTCCGTTCGCTCGCGCTCGATGTTCAGAATATAGTCCTCGTCGGTATGCCCGGATGCGGCAAGACGACCGTCGCCGAAGAGCTCTCGAAGCTCACCGGGCGAAAGGCGGTCGACACGGATTCGCTCGTCGAAGAATCAGCGGGCATGAGCGTACCGGAAATATTCTCGCAATACGGCGAGAAACGCTTCAGGGAGCTTGAAGCGCAGGCTGTCCGCAGCACGGCAAAGGAAAAAGGGCTGATAATCGCAACGGGCGGCGGCGCGGTGCTCGACCCCGGAAATGTCCGCGCGCTCAAGGGCAACGGGCGCATATATTATCTCAAGCGAGACCTCGATCTGCTCTCGCTCGACGGCAGACCGCTCTCGAAGAGCCGCGAAACGCTTGACAAAATGTTCAAGGCGCGCGACCCGATATATTCAAATTGCGCGGACGCGGCAATTAACAATGATTTATCCCCTGTGTTGACCGCACAGCGGATAAAGGCCGAGCTCGGCTCGTCCGATATATAGGAGACAGGTTTGGCAAAAGGGAGCAGAAATTCTGCTCCCTTTTGTCCTTTTCATATTGCTTGTAGCGAAGTTTGTCAAAGGTATTTTCTAAATTAAACGGTTAATATAAAAGTAGAGAAAATCAAACCGACAAACTGGAATTTGTCAATTAAGTTCTTCAACGAAATTTAGAATACGTTGCGTTGCCAACTCATCCCTGGACAGTTTTAGCAATTCGTCAGCCGTAATCCATTTATAATCAGATGTTTCTCCTTCTTGCAAAACGACACTATCCTCATCTACATCCGTAATGCAAAGATACTCCACATAAAACGATTTATGGCTGTGGTGGAGCACCCTTCCTATTTCTACCAAATTATTGGAGGTAATTCCCGTTTCTTCATAAAGTTCTCTAGCGGCACAGATTGCAGGTTCTTCACCTTGTAATGCAGAACCACCCGCTGTAGCCTCCCACATTCCGCCCAAATGCTTTCTTTTATCCCTTTGCATGATGAGATAACTCCCATCTATATGTCTAACAATTATTTCACAGACCAAATGAAAAAAGCCTTCTGGAATTACCTCTCCTCGAACCAAGGTTACACCCTGAATCTTTTTGAAATCTCTATCATAAGCGTCCCACAGTTCCATATTTCGTTTACCTCCACAAATTCCGATTTGTTGAGCCGATGCTCAGTATAGCACACTCGTGCCTCAATCGCAAGCGATCCGCAAGGGCGCACTCACTCACCACCTGCCCAAGATCGGGCGGCAGCAGTGATTATATCGGTAAGTTTCAAAGACTGTTTTCAGCAAAATGGATTGAAGATAAATACTATATTAAAGATATCTAAAATTTTCCCCGGCCAGCGCAATGTGACCGGGGAAAAATTATTTATTCAACCGTGCTTTGAAGCTTTTCATCATGTCCTCGACACCTGCGGCGAACGCGGACGCGGTGTGCGCGCCGATGGAAAACATCTCCTGATAATGAGCGTAGTCTTTGAAAAACAGCTTTTCAGCGAGCTTGCCGTAGCCCGCGAAGAACATGCAGTAGTCATTGTCCGGGATGATATATCCGAGCGCGTCGTTCGCGAGCCCGAAAACCGCCGTGTCCCCACCGACGATATCACAGAGGCTTTTGAAGCCGCTCGCCCTGTTTGTAATGCTGTTTTCCGCGAGCATATCTCCTGTGCCGCTGACGAGACCGGGTGTTATCTCACCAGGAACAAGCAGGGCTTTGAACTTGCCGCCGAGTTCGAGATATCCCGTCTCCGTCTCAAGTTCATATATTCCCTTTGCGGGTCTTGTCATATCAAAGCACGCGAAGCCGAGCTTCCCGATTATCTTTTCGAGCGGATTATCGACCCTGAGCGCCGTTTCTTTGTGTATTGAAACAAGCTTCGGCTCAAGCTCGCGCTCTTCGACAGTGCATTTGCCTATTCTTTCGACGGCGCTTTTATACGCTTCACCGCTGTTTTTCGGCGAGAGCAGAGAATTTTGTTCTATTTCTTCGCACTCTTTCGTCATCGCGAGAACGAGCTTTCCAAGATCGCGCCCGAGAGCCTCGGTCTGGCGTGTAAAGTTCTCTTCCTTTACTCCGCCTGCTCCCCTGTTCGGGTATATTCCGTTGACCGCGCCGTTGATAAAAATGAAGTTTTTGCCCGCCGAGTTTATCTCACGCTCCATATAGAACGGAAAATCGGCGGAGAGCATATCGCCGCGGTTGTTTTTTATCCGCAGTCCGTTTGCGTACGGATGCGCGCCAAAATTGACCAAAACTGTCGGGCGGCTCGCGATATTATCGGGCACGAAGCGCAGGCGGTTGAGGCGCGGCGAATATTCGCGCGGCGGACGCTTGGCGAAGATGAAATCTTTTATCCCGTACTCGCTCAGAGTCATGTCGCCATACGGCTTTTTTGCCGAATATTTTTCGAGCTTTTCGACGCTGTTTTCGCCTATCTGCGCCGCAAAAAGCCGACCCGGTTCCATATTTCTCACCGCCTCGGCGACGGCTTTTTTCGTCTTTTCGACTATAAGATCAATAAACGCTCCGTCAACGCTCGGCAAGGGCTGCGAGTGCGTTATCAGCCTTGATATATTTTCAAAAAACTTCTTCCCTGTCACGCTCCATATGCCCATGGTGTCTATCGAGCTGTGGGCGTGGGTAGAAAAAATATTGATATATCCGACATTATTCGTGCGGCAGAACGAATCAAGCTCGCTTCGTATGCGGCGAACGACCGTGTTTGTGAGCCCGATGCAGTCAACGGCGCAGAACACCTCAGCCGCCCTTTCCTCGCCGTCGCTTATGGCTATCGCCCGCACTTTTATATCATCAAGCACGCCGCGAACCCTGCGCGGCGGAGCGGAAAGATTGCCGCCGATATAATAATTTTTCGCATCAATATCCGGCGGCGTTATGCTCCGTTCGGAGAAGCCGAGATACCAACTGTCGCCGGCAGTGTCAGCGATGCGTATTGTATCTTCGCGCTCATCTTTCGGTTTTTCCGTTTTGAATCCGGGCGGCTCGGGCAGAATTTTATTCAGCCCGCTCAAAAAAGCCGTCAGTCCCTGCTGCGCCTTGAATGCGCGGGCGGCGCCTTTTTTGAATTTCTCATCAAAAGTATACATATCTCACCTCGCGAGCAAGCAAAGCTAATTGCATTTACATTATAAATTATTCCGACGCATGCTTTTTTGTCATTGTCCGTGCCGTATGCGGCATATTATTCCTGTGCCCGCTTCTCTTCTTTCTCTATAATACAATGTTTAGAAGAATATCGCAACCCCGGTTTATTCACGGTTCGTACAAATTTTCTTTACTTTGATTTAATGAATTTTTACTATTCAGTACACAATCGGATGTTATTATGTCAGTGTAGTGAGAGGGAAGAAAAGCCAGACGGCTACCAACTACGAAAGGACATCAGCAAGATGAAAAGCAAAAACTGCGTTCTCGTCTGTGTAACTCCGCAGAGCAAATGTGAACAGCTGATCCGTTCCGGGTCGCTGATAGCGCAGCAGTACGGAGTGCCGCTCGAAGTTCTCAGCGTGTTCCACGAGAGGGACGGATTCAGCCCCGATCCCGCAGTGCTTGAAGATCTGTACGAATGCGCCAAAAACGAAAACGCGCAGATGAGCGTATATTTTAACGACAGTCCGGCTATCCTCGCCGCAGTCATCGCCAAAAAGAAAGGCGCTGTTGACATCGTCACCGGATTCCCGAAAGAGAGAAGCACGCATTTCGTCTCCGCCCTGCACACACTTGTGCCGGATATCCAGATAAGCATGGTTGATGTTGACGACAACGGCAAAATCTATCGCATGATCCCTCAGGAAGCCCAGCCGCACTATGAAATGGTCGGCGCTCAGGGCGTATAAACAAGACAACCACAAACTTTTCCGGTTTTTTCATTGTTATTCTCCAAAAATGCAGAGAGCTCACAATATCATTGTGGGCTCTCTGCATTTTATCTCTCCGCTATTGACAACACCCGGATTATATTTTACAATAAGGAACGAAGAAAAGCTATGGGGGCATAATGATGATAAAGGAATATTTTATCAACAATCTTTCAAAAATAGAAAATGATTGGAAAAGACTCGAAATCGGCACTGAAATGACTTCGTTTCAAACCTATGACTGGTCTTTACTGCTCCTCAAGGACATAAAGGAAAAACTTCTCAGATCCATATTCTGGAAACCAGTGTTTGTCTGCCATTTGAACAGTGGCGGAGAAGTTGACATGATTGCACCGCTTGTTGTGCAGTCAAAATCGTTAAATCTCCGCTTTTATTCGATGATGAGCGGTATTTTTATACTCGGCGAAAAGTCCTATTCCGACTATCTGAACTTTATCTATAATAAGTGGAGCGACGAGGCCGCAGATGAAATTTTCAGCTTCATACATGAAAATTACGGCGGGATAGAGTTGAGGCTCAATAACGTACCCGAAAATTCTTCACTCGCTGGATATGTTACAAATCACTTTGAGCTTATTAACAGAGACGGTGAGACCGCCGTATTTGTTGATAACCCCGTTGACGCTGACGAATACTACAAATCGCTCTCTAAAAACACGCGCCAGAACATCAGAACCGCCTATAATAGGCTGGCAAAAAACAGCTTTGAGTGTGAAATAACGATGTGCGACACCATACCAGACAAGACCACCGAAAAGGTTATGCATGACATACATAACGACCGCTTTATAAAAAAGAACGGACTTGACGGCAAATTTAGCATAAAGAAATTTATGTGGACATGTGCGCATAAAAACAACGAAACAAGGCATAACTGCGTATTCACCGCTTTGAAAACACTTTCTTCATCATGGCTTCTTCTCATTAGAATAAACGGAGAGGTCGCAGGGTATCTGTGCGGACTCAAAGACAAAGATACATACTATGTAATGCAGAACAGTTTTTCGGAAAAATTCAGAGAATTTTCGCCCGGTTTTCTAGCGTGTTACAACCTTGTCACAAGATTCGCAGGCAACAATGAGATAAAATGCATCGACTTCACCCGCGGCACAGAGGATTACAAGTACAAGCTCAACGGCACCGAGAAGCGTCTTTGCAACTTCACATTCAACATATAAAAACAAACGTTTGAAAGTAGTTTTTCTGAATACTTTCAAACGTTTTTTCATTGTTATTCTCCAAAAGCCAAGACAGCGAACAGAGCAATCTGTCCGCTGTCTTGGCTTTTTATCTGAAGAACCAATGTAAAGCCGATAAGCTTTACTCCTCATTTACTGTTTCAACGCCTTTATCGGCGGTTTTGCACAGGTGGACGCTCTTGACGAGCCCGCTCTTTTCGAGCTCGGCGCGGCATTTTTCGGCATCGCTCTCCGACTCGAACAGTCCGAAAACGGTCGGACCGCTTCCGCTCATCTGTGCGAGCGAACTGCCGTGGCGACGCATGATGCTCTTTATTCTCACGCGCTCCGGCACTTCTATAGTCTGTTCAAAAACATTGCCCGCCTGACGGCAAATACCCTCGAAATCGGCGTTCGCCGCAGCGTCGAGCATGCCGACCTTGTTCGGATGATATATGAAGCTCGCGGAATCAAAATCGCCGTAGGCGCGTGCGGTCGAGACGCCCGTTGCGGGCTTTGCGAGCACGACGAAGCAGCTTTTGAGCGGCGGAAGATGCGAAAGTATACCGCCCGTGTGCTGTGAGAGCATAGTGCCGCCCGCGATGCAGAAGGGCACATCGCTGCCGATCTTCAGCCCGACATCGCAGAGCCTCTGCGTGCCCATATCAGTCCCGAAAAGCCTGTCGAGTCCGACTATAACTCCCGCGCCGTCCGCGCTTCCGCCGGCAAGACCCGCTTCAAACGGAATATTTTTTTCAATGTGTATGTCAACTCCCCTGCCGCTGAGCCCCGCTTCTTCGAGAAAAGCCTGCGCCGCGCGGTAGGCTATGTTCTTGCTGTCGGTCGGCAGAGCCGGCTCGGAGCAGGTAAGGCGGATGATACCCTCGCCGTTCTCCTGCACAGTCACCGTGTCCGCAAGCGAGACCGACTGCATGACCATGAACAGCGAGTGATAGCCGTTCGGCAGTTTTGCCAGAATGTCGAGAAAGAGATTTATTTTTGCGTTTGCCCTGAGTTCGATCTTCATGACTGCACCTCTCTTTTTACTCTATCGGGATCTGCACGGGCTGGCGGTTCTGGAACAGCGTCACGCAGTCGAATCCGCTGCGCTGCGCTATCTCCATGCCGACATCGACTCCCGCGCCGATATCTTTTGCATAGTGGGCGTCCGAGCCGACGGTCACAAACTCACCGCCGAGCTGTTTAAAGCGCCTGACAACATCCTCTTCGGGCATAGTTTTGCCGAGCTTCTGTCTGAGCCCCGAGGTGTTTATTTCGAGCGCCTTTTCGTTCTTGACGAGCAGAGAAAGAATCTCATCTACTTTGTCCGAAAACTTCGACATATCAACGGGTATGCCGTGCTCGCCGACGATATACCGAAGCGGATATGTCATATGCGCCAGGGTATCGAACTTCGCCCAGCGCGCGAGCTTTATAAGCTCGTCAAAATATTTATTCATCAGGTCGGTTATATCCCACTGGGAATAATCAAGATACATAAAATCCTGTTCATTCCGGAAATTATGCACCGAGCCTATGACCATATCATAGGGCAGATTCGCGAGTATCTCCTCCGAGGTCGCGACATCGTACATCGGCTGACCGAGCTCCACGCCCGCGCAGACGAGCAGCTTCCCGCGAAACGCCGAACGCGCCTTTGTGACATCGATAAACGACTGGAGCGCCACGCGGTCATAGTGATCCCGTCTGTAGAAATCCGCCTCGACATGGTCGGTAAAAGCTATCGCCCGAAGCCCCGCCATTTCGGAGCATTCGCACATATACATCGCCGAATGATGCCCGTCGGGTGAGTTGTCGGTATGAACATGAGTGTCGATAATTCTTTGCGGCATCGCGCTTCCTCCATGATACTGACGGTAAAGTATACAATATGATAACATATTTTTCCGCCCAGTAACAGTATTAAACACAAAAAAGTTCAAATTGTTCAACCGCTATTGAGAATGGGCATAAAATATGGTAGAATATCTTGATATCAGATGTATATAAGTAATTCTGATAAGTGCACAGGAAAGGAAGAATAAAAATGAGAGCTGTCATGACTGTTACGGGCAAGGACATAATCGGTATCCTCGCAGAGGTGTCCGGAAAATGTTCGGAACTCAATGTAAACATAACCGAAGTGACGCAGAGCGTCCTGCAGGATCTTTTCTGCATGATAATGCTCGTTGACACGGAGAAATGCTCCGTGCCGCTGTCCGAATTTTCCGATATAATGAGCCGCCTCGGCCGCGAGCACGGGCTCGATATCCATGTTATGCACGAGGACGTGTTCGACTCGATGTATCACGTCTGATCTACGCACCTGAGAGGATCCTTACTATGATAAACACAAGAGACATTCTCGAAACGATACATATGATCGAGGATGAAAACTTAGATATACGCACAATAACCATGGGCATCTCCCTGCTCGACTGCTGCTCGCAGGATATCGATGACTCCTGCCGCAGAGTCTACGACAAGATAGCGCGCAAGGCGGAAAATCTTGTCAGGGTCGGCTGCGAGATTGAAAAAGAGTACGGCGTGCCGATAATCAACAAGCGCGTCGCAGTCACCCCCATCGCCATGCTTGCCGCCGCATCGGGCGGCGACCCGGTGAAATACGCACTCACGCTCGAAAAGTCGGCGCAGGCTGTCGGAGTCAACTTCATCGGCGGATATTCCGCACTCGTTCAAAAGGGCTTCGCCCCCGGAGACGAGGCACTCATCAACAGCATACCCGAGGCGCTCGCGAGAACCGAGCATGTCTGCTCGAGCATAAATATAGGCTCGACAAAGGCGGGCATAAACATGGACGCGGTCGCGCTCATGGGCAAGATTATCAGAAAGACCGCCGAGCTCACCGCCGACGACAACTGCATCGGCGCGGCAAAGCTCGTTGTGTTCTGCAACGCACCCGAGGATAACCCGTTCATGGCTGGCGCATTTCACGGTCCCGGCGAACCTGAGAGCGTGATAAATGTCGGCGTATCGGGTCCCGGCGTTGTCCGCTGCGCCCTCAAGAAGATTCCCGACGGCAATCTCACAGATGTTGCCGACACGATAAAAAAGCCCGCATTTAAAATACCCCGCCTCGGTCAGCTCATCGCGAGCGAGGCTTCGCGCAGGCTCGATGTGCCTTTCGGCATAGTCGACCTCTCCCTCGCGCCCACGCCCGCAGTCGGCGACTCCGTGGCGCATATACTCGAAGAGATAGGTCTCGAACAGTGCGGCGCTCACGGCACAACAGCGGCGCTCGCCCTGCTCAACGACGCAGTCAAAAAGGGCGGCACGATGGCATCGTCGCATGTCGGCGGTCTCTCCGGCGCGTTTATTCCCGTCACCGAGGACGCCGGAATGATAGACGCCGCACGCGCGGGCACACTGAAGATAGAGAAGCTCGAAGCGATGACGGCGGTCTGCTCCGTCGGTCTTGATATGATAGTCGTTCCCGGCGACACAACGGCAGAAGTTCTCTCGGCGGTTATCGCGGACGAGGCGGCTATCGGCATGGTGAACTCCAAGACGACTGCGGTCAGGCTCATCCCCGCCATCGGCAAAAATGCCGGCGAGGAGCTGAACTTCGGCGGACTGCTCGGCTCGGGTCCGATAATGCCGCTCAACACCGCATCTCCCGCAAAGATGATCTCGCGCGGCGGACGCATACCCGCTCCGCTCCAGAGCCTCAAAAACTGATTAAAAAGGAAGTTTTTCAATGAAGGTACTCGTCACAGGCGCCAACGGACAGCTCGGCTACGATGTTATAAAACGCCTGAACGCCCTCGGGGATGAACCCGTCGGCGCGGACAGAGAAGAGTTCGACATCACGGACGGCAAGGCAACGGAGGATTATATCACAGCCCTGCGCCCCGACGCCATCGTACACTGCGCCGCCTATACCGCAGTAGACAAAGCAGAAGACGACCGCGACACCTGCCGCAAAGTCAACGTCGACGGCACGAGAAACATTGCCCTCGCCTGCGAAAAAATCGGCGCAAAGCTCGTCTATATCAGCTCCGACTATGTTTTCGGCGGCAGCGGCACTCAGCCGCTTGAAATCGACGCGCCGAAAGACCCGCAGAATATCTACGGAATAACAAAGCTCGGCGGCGAGGAAGAGGCTAAGAAATGCCAAAAGCACTTCATTGTGCGCACCTCGTGGGTGTTCGGAATAAACGGCGGCAACTTCGTAAAGACTATGCTCCGGCTCGCCGACTCGCACGAGAAGCTGACAGTCGTTGACGACCAGACCGGGTCGCCAACTTATACACCCGACCTCGCAAGGCTTATCTGCGACATGATAAAAACCGAAAAATACGGCACATATCACGCCTCGAACGAGGGCTACTGCACATGGGCGGAGTTCGCAAAGGAGATAATGCGTCAGGCTGAAAAGACAACTAAAATAATCCCCTGCACCACCGCCGAATATCCCGCGAAAGCAAAGCGCCCGGAGAATTCGCGCCTTTCAAAGAAGTGCCTTGACGATGCGGGCTTTGACCGCCTACCGCCGTGGCAGGATGCGCTCGCAAGATTTCTCAAAGAGCTTGATTTAGCATGATGTTTTTAGTATAATAAATTGATGGACAACCAGTTTGACTTCTTATTTTTGAAGGGAGGACTTTCCTTGATAAGACTTGAAAATCATCTCGGCGTTATCGAGATATCTCAGCCCTATTTCGCGTCCCTCATCGGCAATGCCGCCTCCTCTTGCTTCGGAGTTGCGGGCATGGCCAACAGCAATATGCGCCAGGGTCTGCGTTCCGTCTTTAAAAAGAACGGTCATTTCGCCGACCAGGGCATCTCCGTGCGCAAGGACGGCGAGGGTCTTATTGTTGACCTGCACATAATCGTGTCCTACGGAGTCAACATATCCGCCATATGCCAAAGCATCGTCAACAAAGTCAGATACACAGTCGAAGAGGCTACGGGACTTGAGGTTCACGCAGTCAATGTCTATGTTGACGGAATGAAGAACGAATAAAACCGATTTACGGCCGCATGACAACGGCTGTCCGGGGAGGAAAATAAATGACAATCACAGGAGCAATTCTGCGCAACGCAGTTATCTACGCAGCGCAATTAATCACTTCTCACCGCCAGGAGATAGACGCGCTCAACGTCTTTCCCGTGCCTGACGGCGACACCGGCACAAATATGTCCATGACAATAACCAACGCCTCGCGCGAGGTCAGGGTCAAGGATGACAGCGAGAGCGTCTCGGCTGTTGCAAGCTGTGTGGCTTCAGGTCTGCTGCGCGGCGCAAGAGGCAACTCCGGCGTTATCCTCTCGCTCATATTCCGTGGAATTTCCAAGGGGCTCAAGGGTCTTGACGAGGCTGACGGTGCAGCGATAGCCTCCGCGCTCGAACACGGCAGTTCCTCGGCATATAAAGCAGTCATGAAGCCCACCGAGGGCACAATTCTCACCGTTATCCGCACGGCGTCCGAGTATGCCCGCAAGGCAGTGAACGACGGCGAGACGGACGCGGTCAAGGTGTTTGACATCGGTCTCGAGGGCGCGAAAGCCGCCCTTGCTGACACGCCGAATATCCTCCCCGTGCTCAAAAAAGCAGGCGTCGTTGACGCAGGCGGCAGCGGACTTGTCTGCATTTTCACCGCGATGTCCGATGTGTTCCACGGCAAGGAAGTGAACCTTGACGCCGACGAGGCGGAGGAAGCGAAAAGCGAAGAGAAAGCGGACGAACACTCCGCAGACAGCCGCTACACCTACTGCGCGGAGTTATCTCCCGCCGCGAGAGCGACAAGGATATCCGCGAGCTGCGCGCTTATCTCGAAGCTATCGGCGAGTGCGTCTCCGTCACGGATGACGGAAAGAATATAACCGTCCATGTCCACACGAACGCGCCCGGAAAGGCGATTCAGAAGGGCATTGAATATGGTCAGCTGATCAATATAAAAGTTGAGAATATGCATCAGGAGCATCAGAACGCCTCATGGGGTTCTGCGCCCGAGGATCAGCCCGAGCCGATGAAGGCGGTCGAGCCGACAAAACCGTTCGGCTATGTCGCGGTCGCGTCCGGCGAGGGTCTGTGCGAGCTGTTCACCGAGCTCGGCGCGGATCAGATAGTCAGCGGCGGACAGACGATGAACCCGAGCACCGACGATCTGCTCAAGGCGGTTCTCGCGACCCCCGCAGAGCATGTCTATATTCTCCCCAACAACAAAAATATTATCATGGCGGCGGAGCAGGTCGATCCCCTGACCGACCGTGACGTGCGCGTGCTGCACACAAAGACCATTCCGCAGGGCATCGCCGCGCTGCTCAACGTTGACGACACACTCTCCGCGGAGGAGAATCATCTCGCGATGATGAAAGCCGCCGAGAAGATTTCAACCGGCCTTGTCACCTTTGCCGCACGCGACAGCTCGATAGACGGCCAGTCCGTCAAAGAGGGTCAGATTCTCGGCATGGAAAACGGCAAGATAACCACCGTCGAGTCGAATGTCATTCAGGCGGCATACAAGGTCACAAAGCACCTGTTCAAGCGCGGAACTTCCTCGCTTGTCACGCTGATCTACGGCAACGGCACCACCGAAGAGGAAGCCGAGGAGCTCGCCTCCCTGCTGACCGCGAAGTTCGGCTCCGATATCGAGGTCTCTGTTATAAACGGCGGTCAGCCCGTCTATTATTTCATAATTTCGGTCGAATAAGATGAAGCTCGATACTGATATAAAATACTTAAAGGGCGTTGGCGAGAGGCGCGCCGCGATGCTGTCGCGGCTTGGCGTCTCTGATGTCAACGCCCTCGTGCGTCTCTATCCGCGCGTCTACGAGGACTGGAGCCGGATAAAAAGCATAAACGAGGCGCAAATAGGCGAGATATGCTGCATAAAAGGCATTGTAGGCTCGCCTGTGCGCAAGAATCTCATTCGTAAAGGCTTGACACTTTACAAGACGGAGATCACCGATGGCAGTGGGATAATGGGCATCACCATTTTCAACAGCCGCTTTGCGGCAGAAAAGCTCACCGAGGGCGACGAGTTTCTGTTCTTCGGTCGAGTCGGCGGCAACCTTTACCGCAAGGAGATGAACTCGCCGGAAATAGAACCCGCCGAGGGTGCGGACAGAATAAGACCGATATATCCGCAGACGCACGGGCTCAATTCAAAGATGATAGAGAAGCTTGTCCGCACGGCGCTGACTGAGTGCCGGGACGAGCTTGTTGACCCGATTCCGCTCTGGCTGCGCGAAAAATACTGCCTGATGAATCTGCCGGACTCGCTTTGGAACATTCATTTTCCGAAGAGCCCCGATTATCTCGAAGAGGCGCGGCGCAGGCTGATATTTGAAGAGCTGTTAATATTACAGCTCGGGCTTGAAAAAATGCGCTCGCAGACTCAGAAGAACGCGGGCGCGATAATAGAGCGCGATTTCAGCGAAGAATATTTTTCGCATCTCCCATTCTCCCCGACCGGCGCACAGCGCAGAGCGGTAAAAGAGGCCATACGGGACATGATGAGCGGCAGGCAGATGAACCGTCTGCTCCAGGGAGATGTCGGCTCAGGCAAGACTGCGGTCGCCGCCGCGCTCGTCTATTCGACGGCAAAAAATTCGATGCAGTCGGCTCTCATGGCGCCCACGGAAGTGCTCGCCGAACAACACTATAAAACTTTTCTGAAGCTCTTCGAGGGCTGCTCAATAAATGTCGAACTGCTCACAGGTTCGGACACAGCCGCGCAGAAAAGGCGAAAAAAAGAAGCCCTCAAGGCGGGCGAAATCGACCTGCTCATCGGCACTCACGCAATAATCCAGTCAGATGTCGAGTTCAAGTCCCTCGCGCTCGTCATAACCGACGAGCAGCACCGTTTCGGCGTTGAGCAGAGAAACGCGCTCGGCGAAAAGGGCGAGAATCCGCATCTCTACGTCATGTCGGCAACGCCCATTCCGCGCACGCTGGCGCTGATAATCTACGGCGAGCTGGACATATCAATTCTCGACGAGCTGCCGCCCGGCAGACAAAAAATCGAGACTTACGCCGTCACCTCGGAACTGCGGCAAAGAGCATATAACTATGTTAAAAAACACCTCGACGCGGGGCGGCAGGGGTATATAATCTGCCCGCTCGTTGACGAGGGCGAGAGCGACACGGAGCTCGCCTCCGCCGTGAAATATGCAGACGAACTGCAGCGCGGCGATTTTCGCGGCTACACGGTCGGGCTGATGCACGGCAAGATGAGGAGCGCGGACAAGAAAAAAGTTATGGAGTCGTTCTCAAATGGCGAAACACAGCTGCTCGTCTCGACGACGGTCATCGAGGTCGGAGTCGATGTGCCCAACGCCGTGATTATGGTTATTGAAAACGCTGAGCGCTTCGGGCTCTCTCAGCTCCACCAGCTCCGAGGGAGAATCGGGCGTGGGCAATATAAATCCACCTGCATCCTCATCACGGACGCCAAAAACGACACGACGCAAAGGCGAATGAAGGTCATGGAGACTACAACGGACGGCTTCAAAATCGCGGACGAGGATCTCAAGCTGCGCGGTCCGGGCGAATTTTTCGGCTCGCGTCAGCACGGTCTGCCGGAGATGAAGATTGCCGATATGCTGAAGGACAGAGGCACGCTCGAGGAGACGCAGAGAGCGGCAAGAGAAATTATAGCGCACGACCCGGAGCTTTCATCGCCCGAGAGCGCGGCTCTGAAAAACGAGATCCAGCGGCTTTTCGACGCAGTCGGAAGCGCAGGAATGAACTGAAAAACCCGTATTGTACCAAGCAAGTGTTCATAAACAATTTCAGTCCCGGCAGTGATATCTTTTGTATATATAATTATTTGTTTATCGCTCGAGTTGTAGCAAAGTAAAAGTAAGTGACCGGCTGATTTTTATAATCAGGCTTCCCATAGCCGCGCCGCAGTGCTCGATAAGCCAACGGAGACGCACGAGCACGCATTCGTTCAAGCTCCGGCGCGTTTGCGGGCGAATGTGCC
>OKSE01000875.1_pt1 | contig 16401 bp, 19 predicted proteins | sample 1633631 | NCBI WGS metagenome assembly OKSE01 (sample SAMEA3541555, study PRJEB24748) | human gut metagenome | biome: human gut; feature: human-associated habitat; material: faeces | place: China | collected 2012 | reverse complement strand
GATGTTGCCCGCCTTAACTTTTCGGAGGCTTGGGCTATCGGTGCAGCCGATATAAATAAAGCCGCGGCAAACTTTCGCCTGATAAAACAAAACTGCGCGCCGCAAGAGCGGCGCGCAGCGGCATTGCTTTTTTTGATTTTTATCAGTCGTCGTGATCGCAGTCGCAGTCGTCATCGCCGCAGCAGCAATCGTCATCGAAATCGAACTCGAGCAGAGTGCCGCAGTTGGGGCAGTCAATGCTTCCGTCCTCTAGGATGCCGTCGTCGACGCAGATAGTCTCGCCGCAGTTGGGGCACTCGATCTCATAGCAATCGTCGTCGCCGCAGCAGCAGTCGTCATCGTCCTCATAGACATAGCCCTCGAGATCGGAGAGATCCTCGTCTATTTCGTCAACCTGATCGCTGACAACATCGAGACCCTCTTCGAGATCCGAAACGCTCATAGCCATGTCGTCAAGAAGCTCGATGATAGCCTTGATGACCTTGACTTCGTCTTTCTTTGCGTCGAGGTCGAGACCGTCGACAAGACCTTTGATATAAGCAACTTTCTCAGTAACTGTCATTTTGCTTTCTCCTTTCAAAAACAGCCGTCGGCTTTTGAATTACGGAATTCTTACGCTCTGCTCAGATACTCGCCGGTGCGGGTGTCAACGATGACCATCTCGCCCTCTTCGATGAACAGCGGAACCTTGATCTCTGCGCCGGTCTCAAGCACTGCGGGCTTGGTGGCGTTTGTCGCGGTGTCGCCCTTGAAGCCGGGGTCGGTCTTGGTGACTTCGAGAGTAACGCTTGTGGGGGGCTCAACGCCGAAAACATTGCCCTTGTAGGAAAGGATCTTGCAAACGGTGTTCTCCTTGACGAACTTGAAGTTGTCGGAGAGGTCGCTCTTGTTTATCGGGATGAGCTCATAGCTCTCGGGATCCATGAAATAATAAAGATCGCCATCGTTATAGGAATACTCCATCTCCTTGCGCTCAATATAAGCGGTGGGGAATTTTTCCGTGGGGTTGAATGTGCGCTCAACGACCGAACCCGCGATAACGTTTCTTATCTTGGTTCTGACGAATGCCGCGCCTTTGCCGGGCTTGACGTGCTGGAACTCTATGATCTGATAGACATCGCCGTCCATCTCAAACGTCACGCCGTTTCTGAAATCGCCTGCTGAAACCATATTGTCTCCTCCGATATTTTAGACTTACACATTTATTTTATACTATTCAGCCGTATATTTCAATACTTTTTTTCATCAGAATGGGCTTTTCTGCGCGCTGAGCTTCAGATGCTCGCCGGCATATATCAGGTCGGGGTCTTTTATTCTGTTTATCCCGACGAGGGTTCTTATCGGAACGCCGGTGCGGCGGGATATATAAAAGAGCGTATCGCCCGGGCGCACGACATAAAATTCTCCCGACATTCTGGCGCCGGGTATCGAGAGCTTATCCCCTGCGTATATCGTTTCGCCGCGTTCGAGCCCGTTTCTGTCCTCAAGTGCAGAGAGTGTGACGCCGAATTTTCCGGCTATCGATATCGGCGTGTCTCCGCGCCGGACGGTGTATATTTCTTCGCCGCTGCCGCGCGCTGGCAGAGTTATTCTCAGCCGCTCGCCCGCGAATATCCTGTTGGGGTCGACTATCCTGTTCTCTCGGACTATCGCCTCAACTGTCGTGCCGTATTCCCTCGCTATCGCCCAGAGCGTGTCGCCTGCGCGGACATATACCGTGAGCGTCCGTGTTCGCGCGCGGACGGTGGTTCGCTTCTCGCCGTCGATGCGCCCCGAGTCGGAGAGGAATATCCCCTCGGTGAAGATGTTGCGGTCAACGTTGCCGTAGATGCCGCCGACTCTGCCCTCGTCCGTATACTGGAAGCCGACCCACTCGCGCCATTTTCCGTTTGCCGAGGGCTCGTCTGCGCCGTACTGTGCCGCCCAGAGCGGATATTTTTCGGCGAGCGCACGGCTGAATATATTCCTCGCGTTTGAAAGGTCGCTGTATATCACGGCTTCCCGCCTCGTCAGCGCGGTCAGCTCATCGAGATAAGCCTCGGATATCGCGTTTATCTGCGAGACGGAGAGCGAGCCGAAATATTCAAAATCCATCGCAAGGCGCATATCCGGCTCGCGACCCGCCGCAAGGGATGCAAAGAACCGCGCCTGCCTGCGCCCCTCATCGACCGAGCGGGCGGTGACATAGTGATAGAAGCCGATTTTCAGCCCCGCCGCTTTCGCCCGTTCGTAGTTTTCGGCGAAGTATTCGTCGGTATATTCCCCTGCGCCGACGCGGATATACACCGCCTCTATCCCGCTGCGTCTCACTTCTTCGAAATCTATCTCGCCCTGAAATTCGCTTATATCTATCCCGCGATACTGCCGCCCGCCCGACGGCGGAATCGCCCGCGCCGGGACGAGCGCGGCAAAGACAAGCGCCGCGATGCAGGCGAGAAGCACCGCCGCCGCGCCCGTGAGTCTGCGTTTTATATTCATTTTCCCCTCTCCTCCGTCATTTCTGCCGATTATTCGGCACTATATTCTATGCCGCAGGTCATAGCGGCGCAACGAAGATTGAAATGGCGGCGGGAATAATATATAATTTGATCAATGAATCCGGAGTTTTTATAAGCGACGATAGGGAGGGTATATATTATGAAAATGTGGGAAATGCTTCAGGCGGCTTATGACTTTTGGAGACCCAACAAATACGGGATAAAGCCGTACTTATGCAAGGACGGAAGAAAGCACCCGGTTGCAATTATATGCCCGGGCGGAGCATATTCAATGGTGTGTTCTTTTGTTGAGGGTATGCCGATAGCAAAGGCTTTGAATAAATGCGGATATCACGCAGTTGTTGCATATTACAGGACAAAGAAGAAAGCCCGCTTCCCAAATCCTCACGAGGATTTGAAACGGGCGATTACAGATACTTTTTCTCACGCGGAGGATTGGAATCTCGAGACTGACGGCTGGTCTCTTTGGGGCAGCTCTGCGGGCGGACATTTAGCGGCAAGCTTCTGCACTCAGGCGGAGGATAGGTTCAAACCCTCGGCATTGATTCTGAGCTATCCTGTTATTACGCTCGGCGAATTTACTCACGAGGACAGCAAAAGAAATCTGCTGGGCGATAAGCCGGACGTGTCAATAATCAACCGACTTTCCGTTGAAAAGCAAATCAACTCAACTTTTCCGCCGACATTTGTGTGGTACGGGACGGCGGATAATGTTGTTGACCCAATAAACAGCCGGAAGCTGGAATCCGCGCTGAAAATGGCAGGTGTGCCGTATGAAGCCGAAACTTACGAGGGTATAGGTCACGGTGTCGGTCTTGCTGTCGGAACCGATGCTTCAAAGTGGTTTGAAGATGCGGTTGAATTCTGGAAGAAGCAAGTAAATCGGCGATAACACAGCGTCGGCGGAGTTGACACAAAATTAGTTTTACATGGGAATAAAATTCGCTCTGAAGACTGCCTGCTGTGTACCTCTTCCGAACACCTCCATTCCACTAAAAAATCCGCTCCCGGTACACTCGGAGCGGATTTTTCTCTGCGCAGTTTAGATTCTGTTTAACAACCTGCCTTACAATATCTGATGAAATATAAAGTCAGCCGCAGGGAGCTTTTATACTCTCTGCGGCTGATGCATTTTTATTTTTTATATAATTAAAAGTTTATGACCCCGAGGTGCTCGAGGAGTATCTTGACGCCGATGCCCATAAGAATAAGTCCGCCGGCGAGCTCCGCTTTGTTTGTGTATTTCTCGCCGAAAACATGACCTATCTTGACTCCCGCGGCGGAGATAATAAATGTCGTTACGCCGATAAACGAGGCGGCAGCCCAGATATTGACCTTGAGAAAAGCGAGCGTGATTCCGACTGCGAGCGCGTCGATGCTTGTCGCTATCGCGAGGACGAGCATCTTTGTGAATTTCAGCTCGTCGCGGTCGTTGCCTGCGGCGTCGCGCTCAACATCTTCTTTTTTGAAGCTCTCGATGAACATCTTGCCGCCGAGAATGAGAAGAAGCACGAAAGCCACCCAGTGGTCATAGCGCTCGATCTTGTCGGCAAAGCCCGTGCCGAGGAAATAACCGATTATCGGCATAAGAGCCTGAAAGATGCCGAAATACGCGCCGACAATCGCGCTTTGCCCAAGGCTCGCCTTTTTCAGGCATACGCCCTTGCATATCGAGACGGCGAACGCATCCATTGAAAGACCGACTGCGAGAATGAAAAGTTCAGCTAAACCCATATTGATTCCTCCGTTTTTTTCGGGGCAGGGAACAAAAAAAGACCCACCTGCGCCCTTTGCGCAGATAAGTCTCATCAATTAAAGAGGCGAAAGCCTCTTTATAGCAGGACCAGATATAGATCAGTATGTTGACCCTGCTGCGCCGCAAATCAGCGCCGATTACTCCCCTATCGCTTCGGGCAGTATAGCGCATCGCTTTAGTTTTGTCAAGCGTATCCGATTGAATTTTGCCGTTTGTTCTGATATAATCTATCGTGGATTAGGATGCCGTGCGGTGTCCGAAGCTATATTTATGCAGAAAGAGGTCTTGCTATGAGCGGACGCTTTGATGAGCTTCGCCGGGAATATCCGCAGTTTGTCTACAGCGGCTATTCAGTCAGCGAACATGAGGATGGGCTGCACTTGAGCTTTGATTTTTCTATCCCCGGTCTGTGCGAATTTCATCCGCAGACGAGGCTCGACGGAAAAAGTCTTGATATATTCAATTCCCCCGTGTCGGACTACGCGAAGAGAATGGTTTTCTTCATCGGTCTCGCGGAGGCGGTCAGCTACTGGAAATGCGCCTGCCCGCCTGTTTTCAGAGTCGAGTGCGACGAAATGTCAGAGGATGATAAAGCTTTTTTCAAAAAGCTCTGGTTCAACGGACTCGGCGAGTTTTTCTATCGAAACGGGATAAAGACGGATATCAACTCTTTTGTGAGCATTGACGCGCCGGAGCCGAAAAATATTCCGCAGTGCGAAGATTATGTCTCATCGGGGATTGAAATTGTCCCCGTCGGCGGCGGCAAGGATTCGGCGGTCACGACCGAGCTTCTGCACCCGTTCGGCGATAAGCTGAGGTTCTTCACCGTTAACGACCAGCCCGCGCGCACCCAGTGCGTTCTCGCGGGCGGCTACAGCGAGGATAAAATAATAAAAATTTACCGCACTATAGACCCCGAATTGCTCAGGCGCAACGCCGAGGGCTTTTTGAACGGTCACACTCCGTTTTCGTCGGTCGTGGCGTTTATATCAATGTATGCGGGCTTTATCGAGGGCGCAAACGATGTTATTCTCTCGAACGAGTCGAGCGCTAATGAGTCGAATATCGGCGGAGAGAGCGTCAACCATCAGTATTCAAAGTCGTTCGAGTTCGAGCGCGACTTCGATGAGTTCCGCCGCCGCAACTTCCCGCAAAGCGCCGTTTATTTCAGTCTCCTGCGCCCGTTCTGCGAGCTTCAGATAGCAAAGCAGTTTTCGCAGTATAAGCAGTATCATCCGATATTCCGCAGCTGCAACAGGGGGAGCAAGAAAAACATCTGGTGCTGCGAATGCCCAAAGTGCCTGTTCGTTGCGATAATGCTCTCGCCGTTTTTGCCGCCCGATGAGCTGAACTCAATATTCGGCTGCGATATGCTCGCGAAAACAGAGCTTGAGACCGACTTCGACGGGCTCTGCGGCTTCACGGGGCTCAAGCCCTTTGAGTGCGTCGGCACGGCGGACGAGGTCGTGCTCGCATTGACGCTGACGGCGGAAAAATACAGAAAATTCGGGCTTGTGGTGCCCGCGCTCCTGCGCCGCTTCTGCGAGAAGAACACTGCCCGCGCGGATTACTCCCTGCTCTCGGGCTTCAACGAAGAGAATCTTATCCCGAAAAAATTTGATGAATGTGTAAAGAGGATGTTTGAATATGTATCAGCAGCTGATTGACCATCTGAAAAACAAGCGCATAGTCCTGCTCGGCATGGGGCGCGAGGGTCACTCGACCTATAATTTTATCCGCCGCTATCTGCCCGAGCAGAAGCTTATAATCGCGGACGCAAAGCAGGTCGAGCTTGATAATGACCCGAATGTCGAATTTGTCTGCGGAGACGGCTATCTCGGCGCGATAGACCGCGCGGATATTGTCATAAAGACCCCCGGCATTCCGCTCCTTCATTTCAAGAGACCGCAGGGTGTTGAGATAACCTGCCAGACCGATCTTTTCCTGCGCTTCTCCGGCTTTACCTGCGTCGGCGTGACGGGCACAAAGGGCAAGACGACAACCTCTACTCTCATTTATTCCATGCTCCGCGCCGCCGGAAAAGAGGCGTGCCTGATAGGCAACATGGGCTATCCCGTTTTTGATAATATCGAGGACTGCGCGGGCGAAATAGCCGTTATCGAGATGTCCTCGCATCAGCTGGAGTTTACTTCCCGTTCGCCGCATATTGCAGTGCTGACAAATATCTATCCCGAGCACCTCGACCACTACGACAGCTTCGAGTGCTATGTCGGCGCGAAGCTCAATATAGTCCGCAACCAAAGTAAGGGCGATACATTTATATATAACTCGGATAAGGGACTCGACGGCTTCTTCGACCTGAGCAAATATCCGGGCGAAGCGGTCGGAGTCAGCGTCCATACGCCTGGCGCCGAGAAGTACCGCGACATAAACAGCCATCTTCTGGGCGAACACAATATCCAGAACTGCATGTTCGCCGCCGAGGCCGCGAGACGGCTCGGCGTTTCGGACGAAGATATCATGAAAGCTCTCAAAAATTATGAGGGCATCGAGCACAGAATGGAATATTTCGCGACGGTCAAGGGCATAAAATTCGTCAACGACTGCATCGCGACTATTCCCCATTCCGTCATGTGCGCCGTCGAGGCTCTCGGCGATGTTGACACGCTGATTTTCGGCGGCATGGATCGTGGACTCGACTATTCGGCGTTTGAAAAGGCGCTGGAGAAGAGCAGTATAAGAAATCTCGTCTGCCTGCCCGATACGGGACACAAGATCGGCATGCACATGGCGCAGAACGGGAGCGAAAAGAAGATAATTATCTCGGAGGACATGGAGGGCGCAGTGCGCGCGGCGATGAGCGTAACGCGCCCGGGCTGCACCTGCCTGCTCTCGCCCGCCGCTTCGAGCTACAACAAATATAAAAATTTCGAGGAAAAGGGACGCCATTTCAAGAATATAGTGCGCCGCTATGCCGAGATGGGCGGGGAGAAAGCATGAGAGAGTTTCTGAGCGAAGAAAAGGGACTCTGCGCCGAGGTTGAATCCCTCTGCATGACCGACCCCGACTCCGCGCACGCACTTATCGACGGCGTGATATCGGACTGCGGCGAAGTGAAATCCGACCGCGCGCAGTCCGCGTCCGTTTCGCGCGTCTGCTGCCGCTTTCTGATGCACAGAAAGATGAAGAGCCGCCTTGTTGACACGCTCAAGACGGACGACGGTCTGCGAAAAGCGATTTTCGGCGAGCTCAACACATATAAGTACAGCCTTGTTTTCCTGTTCCGTCGGCTCATACGCCTGAACGAAACGGAGCTGACGCAAGAGCTTCTGACCCTGCTTGAAAACAACCCCTACCGCGACGACAGCGCAAAAGATTACTCCGACCGCTGGTCCCTGCGATTCATAATCGACGAGGCTCTGCGCGCGCCGGACGATTATCTCGATTTAAGCGAAGAGAACAAGAATGTGATAGACGAAGTTAGAAAAGGACTGTAAAATCCGATTGTTATCGGCTGCACACTGTGCCGCCGCCGACAATATTTTCGGCGGCAGGGTGCGCTCCCCAACATCATTCACATCACGCAGGCGAGCACGAGGGTTTCCTCAATGCTCTTATACACACTCTCGAAGTCGCTCAGCGGCAGAGGATTTCTGCCTTTCCCGAGCTCGAATGTGAACGACGGAATGCCGAGTGCCTCTATCGTCCAGTCCTTGAACCCCGCGTGTGAGGCAAGCCCCGCATTCTGCACGAGCGTATAGCCGCTCGCCGCGGCGAAAATCTTCGCCAGATGCTCGCCGCGCTCCGGCGTGTGCTCCCCGTATTCATAGTATATCTCTTCACCCTGACTGTGCAGGGCTACAGCTGTTCGCGGCATTCGCCGCATGCACAGCTGAACGAGGGCGTTCACCTCCGGCTCGGTCTGCGGAGCATATCCGCCGAACCGTCTCGGCGCGGGCGCAGTTATTCCCGCTTCGATTTCCAGAGCTTTTGAGAGATCCCACCCGGCATTGAAGTTGTGGTTGAGATCGACCCCGCGCGCGTTCGCGTTCCAGAGATCACGGCTTTCGCTTATAGCGCGCTCAACGCAGTCTCTGTATTTACCCGCCGCCTCTGCGCCGTGCAGGGCTATCTCTACCCCATCGGGGTTGACGCACGGGACGAATATTATTTCCCGCCGGCTCAGTGCGCCGCCTATGTCGATTCCGCACATTGTCTGTCTGTTCTTTGCGCTCAGGCACAGCCGCTCTATAAATCTCAGCGTGACGAGTGCCGTCAGCCGCTCCTGCGCGTGGAAGCACGCCGCTATGAGCACCGGGTTTGCGCTCCTGCCGAATCGCAGGGCGAAGATTTTTCTCCCGCAGGCGCTTCGCCCGGCTATTTCGACTTTTAAAAACGGATATTCCGCCTGGAGCGAGCATACGCTTTTCTTTATATATGCGTAGTCCGGCTCGCTCGGCGTGAAGATATATTTCAAAAAAATCACCCCCGGAAAATAATATTTATTTCCCCGCGGGATAAGACCTGAACGGAGGCTTATATATGAAGCTCGACGAAAAAACGATTGAAAAAAAGTACATCTACAAAGGCAGGATAATCAATGTCCGCACCGACACCGCCGAACTGCCCAACGGCAAGCAGGCTCTGCGTGAAGTCGTGGAGCATCCCGGCGGAGTGACGGTCGCCGCGCTGACTGATAACGATGAACTGATGTTTGTGCGTCAGTTCCGCTATCCGTATTCCGAAGTCCTGCTCGAACTGCCTGCGGGCAAGCTCGAATACGGCGAGGACCCGTTTGAAGCGGGCAAGCGTGAGCTGCGCGAGGAGACGGGAGCCGTGGCGGAGCACTATATCGACCTCGGAAATTTCTATCCCACCCCGGGCTACTGCGGCGAGATAATCCATATGTATGCGGCGAAGGGGCTGTCCTTTACATCGCTCGACCTCGATGACGACGAGTTTTTGGCGCCGGAGAGAATACCGCTCGAAAAGGCGGTCGAGATGGTAATGAACAACGAGATACGCGACGGCAAAACGCAGACTGCCGTGCTCAAAGTCGCGCAGAAGCGCAGAAAGGGCGAGATATGAAAATTGTTCTTGCGTCGTCCTCGCCGCGCAGAAAAGAGCTGCTCCAAACGGCGGGAATAGATTTTGAGATAGATGTCGAGGGCGTAGAGGAAATTCCGCAAGGCAATACTCCCGAGGAGAAGGTCTGCTCCGTAGCGGCGCAGAAGTGCCGCCCCGTGGCGGCTCGCCGACCGGGCGACTGCGTAATAGGCGCGGACACGGTGGTTTCAATAGACGGTGATATTCTCGGCAAGCCGCACGACAGAGAGGACGCAAAAAATATGCTCCGCCGCCTCTCCGGCAGGGAGCACACGGTATATACCGGAGTGTGCATCTCGGCGCACGGAAAAGAAACCGTGTTCAGCGAAGCGACGAAAGTTAAATTCTTCGATCTTACAGATAAAGAGATAGCGGACTATGTCCTCAGCGGCGAGCCCATGGACAAGGCCGGGGCTTACGGCATACAGGGGCTCGGCTGCACGCTCGTCGAGGGTATCGGCGGCGACTACTTCAATGTTGTCGGTCTGCCGGTCGCGCGCGTGGTGCGCGAGATAAAAAAGATAACGGGAGCGGAAAAATGAAACTGCTTGTAACAGGTGCATTGAGAATAACGCCCGAGGAATCGGCGGAGCTTGAAAAGCTCGGCTATGAGATATATTTCATGCCCGACGAGCGGGTCGCCGTGCCGGAAAACATACCCTGCGAAGAGATAGAGGCTATCATCTGCAACGGGCTGTTTCTCTATACTCCGCCGGATAAATTTCCGAAGCTCAGAACCGTTCAGCTGACGAGCGCGGGGCTCGACCGCGTGCCCATGGACTACATGGACGCCCACGGCATAAAAGTGTTCAACGCCCGCGGGGTCTACAGTGCGCCGATGGCGGAGTTCGCCGTCTGCTCGGTGCTCGGATTCTATAAGCGGAGCGTATTTTTCTCGGCGGCTCAGTCGGAGCACCGCTGGGAGAAGCACCGCGGACTCGAGGAACTGGGCGGAAAGCGCGTTGTGATAGTCGGCGCGGGAAGCGTCGGGCGCGCCTGCGCGGACAGGTTCAGGGCGTTCGGCTGCGAGATAATCGGCGTCAACAGAAGAACCGCCGTTGACGGCTTCGATAAAATATATTCAATAGGTGATATCCGCGCCGCCGTGAGCGCGGGCGATATAGTCATATTCTGTCTGCCGCTGACAAAGGAGACGGAGCATATCGCGAACGCCGAATTGCTCTGCGCGATGAAGGACGGGGCGGTCATAGTCAACATCTCACGCGGCGGGATAATAGACACCGACGCACTCATAACCGAGCTCAAGTCCGGACGGCTCAGAGCCGCGCTCGACGTGTTCGAGCAGGAGCCGTTGGACGCCGACAGCGAGCTGTGGGATCTTCCGAACGCCGTGATAACCCCGCACAATTCATTTGTCGGCGACGGCAACCGCGCAAGGCTCTTTTCATTGATAATAAATAACCTGAAATAAGACTGCCGCCGGGCAATTCAACTCGGCGGCAATTTTTACATATGCCGAAAAATTTTTGAAGTACATCTTTTTTTATGCTCGTTATTATTGACGAAAGCGCAAAGGAGGTGGTAAAGATAGATCGCGAAGAAAAGTTAAAAGAGCTCATGGACGGCTACAGCAAGCTCGTCTTCAGCATATGCTACCGACTGACGAACGACTACTTTACCGCCGAGGATCTGACACAGGAGACATTTTTGTCCGCCTATTCCTCTTTAGATCGCTTCGACGGGCGCAACGAGCGCGCGTGGCTGAGCCGAATAGCGACGAACAAGTGCCTCGATCATCTAAAGAGCGCGGCGTCGAGAACGACACCCGCGGAGGATGATGAGCTGGAGTTCAGAGCCGGCGCCTCACCGGGACTCGAGGACGAATACATGAACGCTCAGCTCGGACGCGATGTCAGAGCGGCGTGCGAGGCGTTGAGAGAACCCTACCGCAGCGTGGCGGTCGAGTATTTCTGCGAGGATATGCCGCTGTCGCAGATAGCCGAGAGAACGGGCGAACCGCTCAAAACCATCCAGACCCGGGCATACAGAGCAAAGAAAATGCTCAGAGAAAATCTAAAGGAGGTCATACTGCAATGACACACGCAGACGATAAAAAATTAACGCTCCTGCTGCGCGGCGGCTTGAGCGAGAGCGAAAAAGCAAAAGTCATGGAGCACATCGCCGAATGCGACGAGTGCGCCGACCGTATGGCCTGCTTGACGCTCGATATGGCTTGCGTCGACCCGCCCGCGGGCATGAGCGAGGATATCCTCGCCGCCGCCGCAAGGGAGAACACCCGCGAGAAGCGCAGGCAGGATAATCTGCTGATGTATTCCGTGAGAGTGGTCGCGGGAATATGCGCGGCGCTCGTGATGATATTCTCCGGCGCGTTCAGGCACATAACGAAGATAAACGATATCGACATGTCGAAGATAAACGACAAGAGCCGCTCGATAAGCCAGTCGATTGACGAGAGCTACGACGAATTCAAACAGAAAATCTCTGACTTAGGAGGAAATAATAATGAACAAAAAGAATAAGATACTCTTTTTCCTGTTTTCACTCATTCCGGGCGCGGCGCATATGTATATAGGTCTCGTCAAGCGCGGACTTGTTATAATGCTCGCGCTCGTCGCGGGAGCGGGACTCGCCATGATGGCCGACACCCCGGCGTTTCTGCTCGTGCTTCCGGTGCTGTGGTTCTACAGCTTCTTCGACGCATGGAACAAATATCATCTGCCCGAGGATAAGCTGGCAAAGGTTCAAGACGACTTCCTGTTCTTCTTGAACGCCATGCCCGAAAATGTTCGCTCTGATCCGCGTTTTAAGAAAGTTGCCTCCGCAAATGTTTTAAAGGTCGGCGGCATTGTCGCGGTAATAGCCGGAGCCTATCTTATCTGGGATCAGATAATAGTCAGAGTTCTGAGCCGCCTGCTCAGCGATACGGGCGCCGAGATCCTGAGCCAAATTTCCTATAAGCTTCCGCAGGTAGCCGTCGCCGTCATACTGATAGTTGTGGGGATAAAGCTCATCTCGCACAAGAAGCGTGAACTGGAGAGAAAGAATAACGAAGAGGAGGACAAATAACATGGCGGCAAAACGTGTAGGCTCGGTGACGCTCGGTCTGACCCTCGTCGTTTTCGGCGTGATGTTTTTACTCAGCGCATTTATTAAGAGCTTCAACTACCTCGATGTAATAAAATTCTGGCCTGTTATCTTTATATCTCTCGGCATTGAGATGCTCGTACATGCGTTTTCAAAAGATGCGGAAAAGGCGAAGCTCGATGTCCCCTCGTGCATCATGACCTGCGTGCTCATGCTCTTTTCAATGTGCCTTGCCGGCGCGCAGTATGCCATAACGGAGCTTGTTCCCTATATTCAGGCGCACGCGTAAAAGAGGTGCCGGATTGAAAAAGAAACTGAGAAAAAGAATCTCCACGGGGCTGATAATCTCAGTCCTCACGGTTATGGCGGCACTGCTCGCGGTCTTTGCGATAAGACCGCACCTGCGCTTCGTCGCCGGGGAATATCTCGGGCTGAACACCCGAAAGATAACGGTCGCAAAGATCTCGCCCGAGCTTGATAAAATAAATATCGACGCCCTGCGCGCCGATTCGCGCGTGACTTTTGACCAGAGCCTGATGCTCGTGAATTCCGAGCATCCTCTGGATGATAAAGATAAGCCCGATCTTGCGGAATACAAAAAGACGGGCGTCATAATGAACGCCTGCGCCGCAGAGAGCTTTTCGGAGCTGTCCGCCGCAGTAATGGAAAAGACCGACTGCAAGCTTCTTGTCATGAGCAGTGTCCGCAGCGCGGACGAACAGAAAGAGCTCTACAACAGCGATTCCTCGACCGCCGCCGCGCCCGGCGCGAGCGAGCACCAGACGGGACTCGGCATAGATGTTTATGTCAAAAACTTCGCGGGCGAAGGCTTTGTCAAAAGCCAAGCCGGGCAGTTCGTCAACTCCGAGTCGTGGAAATACGGATTTATAATCCGCTATCCGTCCTACGGCAAGAGCTCGACGGGTATAAAATTCGAACCGTGGCACATTCGCTATGTCGGCAAGCCCCATGCGGCGATAATATACAACGACCGCCTTGCGCTCGAAAAATATATCGACTCGTTTGAAACAGGCGAGTGGTACTCCGCCGACGGATATTTGATTTCAAGGCAGACTGTCGGCGAGAGCGTGACGATGCCGAAAGCATTCGGCTCGGCAGTTATCTCCCCGGACAACACCGGCTGCTATATAATAACAGTTAAACAGTGAAAAGCAAGAAACAGAAAATCCGCCAAGCGAAAGCAAGGCGGATAATTTTATTGGTCCTCTTCGTCGAGTGTGTCTTTTCCAAAGGCTTTTATATAGCTCTCGGTGAGGTCTTTTATTATAATCGGAGCTTCCTCCTCGTCCAGTATTCCGTCAAGGCGACCTTTGAGCAAATCCTCATAGTAGAGATAGAGCTCGTCGTTCATGGCTTCGCTGAGATCGTTGTTGTCCACTTCCCACTTTATCAGCGGGAGCACCGCGTTGAGGCATTCGGCTTCTTTAAGGGTATCCTGATCAAACTCTGGAAGATATGAGTTTTCGAGAAGTCTTCCCGTTATTGACGGTATGCTTGTAATCACACGACTTTCAAGAATTTCTGCTGCGCCCTGATAATCAAGGTCGTATTTCATTTTTTTACCTTCCTGTTTCAATTTGTGCCGTTTTTAATATATCGGCTTTTTTTCTTCTGTGTCAACTGTTTTTGGGGGAACGGTGAAATGATTGTACGATATGCGGCGGGTGCGGCATTGCCGGGGCACAGTTTGCTTTTATTTTAAAGGCGTTTTATTTTCAAACAAAAAGAAAATGCCGAAACGCGAGGTAGCGTATATCTTTTGATTACAGTGCGACGCGAAGGCGGCCGGCACCTGCAAAATTCATGAGCAGATGGCAAAAGAAGATATTCCACAGAGAATGCGCGAGATAAAAAGGCGCATGGTCGAGGGCGGAGAATGCGAAGAAAAATAAAAATTTTACTGTTTTTCACGGTAAAGCGTTGAAATGCGCGATTTTATGTGTTACAATAGCAGACATCAATGACGGTACGATGGAGAGCCGCTCAGCTGAGACTGGCGGTTCTTTTTCATTTTCGCCGCCAAAATGAGGGGCTCGTATGCAGCCCGTGAGGAGTTTTTCAAATGACCGTATCAAACATCTGTATCCTGGGGACGATCGCCGTCTACCTCGTCGGAATGCTGATAATCGGCTTCCGCTGCGCGAGGAAGAACGAATCGTCCGCCGATTTCTACCTCGGTGGCAGAAAGCTCGGTCCGCTCGTTACCGCAATGAGCGCTGAGGCGAGCGACATGTCGAGCTACCTGCTTATGGGCCTGCCCGGGCTCGCGTATCTTTCCGGCGTTGCCGATGTCGGCTGGACCGCAATAGGTCTCGCAGTCGGAACATATCTCAACTGGCTGTTCACCGCGCTCAGACTGCGCAGATATACCCAGGAGACCGGCTCGTTCACTATTCCGCAGTTCTTCCCGCCGCTTCAGGGATGACAAAAACATTCTTGCGGTGCTCGCGGCGGTTATAATCATTATTTTCTTCATTCCCTATACGGCGTCCGGCTTCGCCGCCTGCGGCAAGCTGTTCTCCTCGCTGTTCGGTATGAACTACATGACCGCGATGATAATCTCCGCAGTCGTCATAGTCGCTTATACCACGGCGGGCGGATTCTTCGCCGCTTCGGCGACCGACTTCGTCCAGAGCATTATCATGACCGTGGCGATAGTCTTCGTTCTTGTTTTCTCAACGATATCGGCGGGCGGCATTGATGCTGTTGTCGAAAACGCGAAGGCTCTCCCCGGCTATCTCTCGCTCACCGCATCATATATAGAAGATACCGGCAAGAGCGAGCCCTATAATCTTCTGCACATAATCACCACGCTCTCGTGGGGTCTCGGCTATTTCGGTATGCCGCATATCCTGCTTCGCTTCATGGCTATCGAGGACGAAGAAAAACTCACGCTCTCCAGACGCGTTGCGACAATCTGGGTTGTCATTTCCCTTGCAGTTGCGGTTTTGATCGGTGTGATCGGTCTGGCAATGAGCGATGTAGGCGCTTTAAAAACTCTGACAGGTTCCGATTCTGAAACAATCATTGTGCAGATCGCCGACTTGTTAAGTAAACACGGTATTCTTCCTGCCTTACTTGCGGGAACGATCCTTGCCGGCATTCTTGCCTCTACAATGTCCACGGCAGACTCACAGCTTTTGGCTGCATCCTCCGCCGTATCTTCCGACCTTTTCGGCGACAGAGTTGCCAAAACGGGAGACAAGAAAAAAGCAATGAACGCAGCTCGCTTCACCTTGCTTGCCATCGCGGTAATCGCCGCTTTTATTGCCCGTGATCCGAACAGTTCGGTATTCGGCATCGTTTCCTTTGCATGGGCAGGTTTCGGCGCCGTATTCGGTCCTGTCGTATTATTTGCCCTCTTCTGGAGACGCTCAAACTGGCAGGGCGCACTTGCCGGAATGATTTCAGGCGGAGCTATGGTATTCATCTGGAAATACCTCGTACGTCCTCTCGGCGGTGTATGGAACATTTATGAGCTGCTCCCGGCTTTCAGCGTATCATGCCTTATGATCGTCATTGTAAGCCTGCTCACAAAAGCACCTTCAAAAGAGATCACAGAAGAATTCGACCGGGTTTAGGTTCTTAATTTAGAACATAAATCACTTGTATATTCAAACTCATTGTATTAAAATAGTGATAATAAAGAGAACTACCTTTCTTTGTTTCTCTTTTTAAATTCAAAAAAGGAGGATACATACTATGGCACACGTTATTAGTGATGAATGCGTAAGCTGTGGTTCTTGCGAAGCTGAATGTCCTGTAGGCGCTATCTCTGAAGGCGATGGCAAATACGAGATCGACGCTGATGCTTGTGTAGACTGCGGAGCTTGTGAAGCTGCGTGTCCGACAGGCGCTATCTCAGCTGAGTAATATAAATCGCAAAGTGATCACAAAAGAGAAGCACCGCTCCTATGTGGAGCGGTGTTTTTTTGTAGGAACTTGACGAACGATTTTTTCGTTCTGAAGTCATGGTCTATGCTATAATAACCT
>OKSE01000872.1_pt1 | contig 16448 bp, 17 predicted proteins | sample 1633631 | NCBI WGS metagenome assembly OKSE01 (sample SAMEA3541555, study PRJEB24748) | human gut metagenome | biome: human gut; feature: human-associated habitat; material: faeces | place: China | collected 2012 | reverse complement strand
CCTATGGTGGTTATCCTTGCGCCGCGAAGGCAAAAGATTTCTGCTTTTTATTAAGGCTTTTTTCGCTGTCATAGGGAACGCTGGCTGCGTTCCCTGGTCATCTTAGATGTACCCTCTTTCGCAAAGGCTGACATAGGTTCCGTCCCCTATGATGATATGGTCAAGAATAGGAATTTCCATTATCTGCCCTTCATCGGCAATACGCTGGGTTACGGCTATGTCCTCATGGCTTGGTTCAGGATTGCCCGACGGGTGGTTATGGGCAAGGATAATAGCGGCGGCATTGTAGCGCAGGGCGTATTTCAAAACATCCCGGCCTTTGGCAATGCTGGCGTTAATAGAACCTTTGCTAAGGGTCTGCACAGCAATCAGCTGATTCTTTGTTGTAAGGTAGACGGCACGGAATTCTTCTTGCGATAAGAACCGCATGTCTTCCATGAGATACGAGGCAACATTTTCGGGACTGCTGAAATCGGGGGCGTTGAGCTTTACTGCCGACTGGCGGATACGTTTCCCCAGTTCAATAGCCGCACATAAGGCAAGGGCGCTCTTTTCCCCTACACCGTAAATAGTTTCCAAATCTTGTACGCACGTTTCCCCTAAATAATACAGGTTCTGCCGTGGCAGGGATTCCATGACCTTATCAGCCACTTCAACGGCCGTGCGGTCTTTGACCCGTTTGCCGATGATAAGGGAAATCAGTTCGCTATCTGTCAAGGTGTTGCTTCCGTATGTCTTCATCTTTTCCTGTACCTTCATGATGAACTCCTCCTCGAATGTGTTCCTGTTGTCCAGGCTGCTCCTGGGATGTCCATCCCAAAACCGGTATGGCCGTCAGCCGTCAAGCGAGGAGTCCCGCAGGGAAGCTCCTTGACGGCTGACGAGCATACCGGTTATACTCTTGGCCCCCAGGAGGCCGAGAGTTTTTAGCTTTTTATTAAGGCTTATTCGGACTTAATAAGCCCTAATAGGTCTTATTAAGTCTTCATAGACAAAAAAAGAACCACCGCAACAACCGGATGATTGTTGCAGTGGCTCTTGAACTCATTCATAATGTGTCCAACATGACAGCAGTTTTATTTTTTGTTCATCAATATTCACATTATATACTAATCGATGTTGAATATTGATTCTCAAGGAATACCTGTTTTTCCATTTGGGTTCTAGTTTTTCAGCATGGTAAAAAGGATTTTCATATAATCCCTTAATGAGTTTCTCTAATTTTCTAACCATAGACGGATATTGTTTCAACTTCATGTAATCCTTTTGAAATTCTCGTGTATACTCAATTTTATACATCTGGTATATCCTCTAAGGAAGTAAAAGGGATTCCTTCTTCTTTTTCCGCACGGTCTAATTTTTCCGCCATGCCAGGTACACCGTATACATGTAGCGTTTCCATTAAAGAATCATAATCGGCCTTGCCTAAAATGACTACATCATCAAGAGAATCTTTATTCGTAGCAATGACGGGAACACTGTCTTCATTGACTTCCTTGGCAATTTTAAAGAAATCTTTTCTTGCTTTTGTTTGGCTCATGATTTTCATGTTTATCCCCTCCTTAATTTATTTTATCATCCGTGTACATGTACGTCAATAAGTACATGTACACGGATGTGTTTTTAGGCATCTTTTTCTTTCTTTTCTTTCGGACGTTTCCGTTCACAGAATTCAAAATCTTCTAACAGAATACGCCAGTATTCATGCTTACTGCCTTCGGCATCAGTATAAGAAACGAAATCCATGTGGCCGTCTACCTTGATTTTGTCGCCTTTGCTGAAATGGTCTGCAATGACTTCCGCCTTCTTGCCGAAGGCCGTGACCATGAAGAACTGTGGTTCCTTTTCCTTGGTCTTGAAGTTATAGCGGTTCTCTGCAATCGTGAACAGCGCAATGGCTTTCTGATTTGATGTAAACCGAACTTCTACATCTTTGACTAAATTACCCATTACATCAATGTGATTCATACGTCATCTCTCCTTTGCAGTCATAACTGTTTTCCCGAAGGACCTGCCTTCGGCATGTATTTCCTAACCGCCATGGCGATCTGCCGTCAAGCGAGGAGTCCCAGCGGGAAGCTCCTTGACGGCAGATGGTTATGGCGGTTATCCTTGTCATACGAAGGCTATGGCATTAGTTCTTTTTATTAAGGCTTTTTTGGTCTTAATAAGCCCTAATAAGTCTTATTAAGGCCAAATAGAGTCAAAAAAAGGACCCGCATGATGACGGGTCCTTCCTAAAACCTTATTTCAAATGATATTCTCGCAGTAATTTTTCCTGATACTCATTATCCTGCAAGACACGGTCAACTTCTTCTTGCCGTCCTTCCTGCAATAGCTTTTGAATCAGGATACTGAGAGCCTGTCTTCCTGTTTTATCCCCGCGTTCCTGGCCAATTTTTTCGCCACGTTCCTGACCAATCTTTTCACCACGTTCCTGCCCTGCTTTTTCCCGGCTGTAAAGGGCCGAAGCGATGTCACGCATGGTACGTTCATGTTCCCAATAAGCTGATTTCAGCTTGTTATTCGTGGCAAACTGTTTTTCGTAATCCATAGCTTCCTTGATAGCTGTATCACTCATAGCTAAAGCCCTCCTTTCCTGGTCACTGAAATTAGGTGAGAAATACGCAATCCATCGTTCCGATCGTTTCAGCTTCTTGATGTCGCTGATGTGGATTTTCTTGAGTTCAATGAAATGCATTTCCAAATGATTTGTCAAAATATCATGCGTATCATCATTCGTGATATGATACGTGTTCACATACGTCTGGTACTGTGGAAACTGGTTGAAATCTAACAGATTGATGGTGATGACCGGACGAAGGTCTGCGTATAAATCGCCCTTTTCCAGCTCACGGCTATATATCCGTCCCCAGTAATACAAGGATCGATTGACCATGTATTCATCGAGGAGCACCTGTACTTCAACATGTACCCGTGTCCCGTCACCCATTTCTACCAGGACATCGAGGAACGAACGTTTCCCATCAATCTGCGGCGGAACGATTTCCTTATCCGAAAAAGTGACTGATGTAAAAGCATTGCTTCCTTCCCGATTCAAGATAGCATTGATAAAATTCAAAGTCAGCGTCTTCCGCTCTTCTGAACCTAACAAGGCTTTAAAGAATACATCGTTAAGGCGGTTCAAATGGATAATATCGGGAATATCAGACATTGGCATCGTAATCACCTCTTAATTAATTTTATCATTGGCCTGTTGCAACGTCAATCAATACTATTATGTAAAAGGACAATAGTCCATTGCGAATATTACATTCATGATAATCCCCCCTTTTCATCGTTTCTCAAAGGACCTGCCTTCGGCATGTATCTCATAACCGCCATGGCGATCTGCTGTCAAGCGAGGAGTACCAGCGGGAAGCTCCTTGACGGCAGATGGTTATGGCGGTTATCCTCGCCATGCGAAGGCTGCCTTTTTTCCTTTCTATTAAGGTTTATTAATCCCTAATAGGTCTTATTAAGTCTTATTATGTAGGCTTAGGTGATACAGCCTTGACGCTGTAAGAAGCCCCTTGAGATTCACAGTATCTCAAGGGGCTTCTTGCATGTCATCACCAGATGTCTATCGTAACGGGATGGTTATAATCATAGTCGATATGATGGGCATATACGTATACTTCATGAGATGGGAACTCGGCCTGTACCTGCTTGTTCCAATCTTCTAATTTTTTCAGCAGGCTAGCTGTATCCTTTTCATCCGTATGCAGTAGCCGTTGCAGGAACTGGCGCCCTTCTTTCTCTCCGGGATATTCATTACATTCGTCAACGAACTGTAATTCCGGCCGTCTTTTCAAGACATACGGTTCAATGTAGGCGTCGATGCACCAAGCTTCGGTAACGAACACCTTATGAATATCGTTAGTCATATACAGCCCAGTACCTAATTCTTCAGCGGTGTAGATATAATGGATGTCATCATAAGCGGCTACCAGCTCATCCATATATTCATGGCACGGTTTCCACTTCGTTTCCACCTTGAACAGGAAATACTGTCCGGCAGGTTCGTTGACTATTGCCCCGACGTGGTCAACCAATATCTCTGTATCTTGATAATGGAGGACACTTCGCCCAAACTTGAACTGTTCCCAAATCCGGGCCAGCCCTTCAAAGTTATGCTTTGTCAGAATCGCATAATAAGTCGTACACCAATTAGCCATTGAAATCATCCTTCCTTACATAGTAATCATGAAACCATAGACATAATCCAGCATCTTCGTAATCGCATAATGGGATGCCACTGCCGTGACCAGATGAGCGATGATGAAGTCCATGTGACCATCTCCTTCCAGCAAACTGCCTTCGATGGCTATACCCAAACAGGGATGACGCTGATCGTCCAGGAGGAGTCCTAAAAGGAAGCTCCTTGATGGTCAGCGTCATCCCTGTTATCCTCTAAGCCCGAAGGCTTGCCATCTTCGCTTTTTATTAAGGCTTTTTAGACGTAAAAAGAGAGCTGTTAAGCTCCCTTTTTGATTACGCGGCTTCCATGTCAATATCTCTCGTCTGGCAGGAAAGGTTCGTCCGCTTTGAATAATCTGCACAGGCTCGGTTGATTCTGTCTGAGGTGCTGACCTGCTTATTGGCAAAAAGCTTGGCCTGTACGATTCTTTGCCGCTGGATTTCGAGAAGGGCCATGATATTGCCGTCATCATCGGTTACGACGACAAGCTGATTATATTGGTTCATCCGAGTGGCATAGGACAAAGCACAGTTCCGTAAGGCCATGGAAATCTTTTTCAGCTCGCTTTTCCGTTCGACGCAATGGAACTGGTAGCCGTCGACAGACTGATGCAATGCCTCGATAATCGTCTTATCAATCGGGAAAACGACTTCATGTTCTTCCTGCTTGATAATCGCCACAGACAGCCAGTCATGGAGCTTTTGAAAAGGAACCTTTTCTTTTTCAAAAGTTTTCAGGGTAATCGCATCAGCCATTTTCCACATATGCAAGGTATCTTCATCCTCTTGGCTCCACGGCCGCCGGATAAAACAGCTTGCCTTGATATGCGGATAGCGTGGATAGAAGGTATGGACAAAATCGCAGATTTTATCTATGATATGGCGGTCATCGGTATAGTCAGAATAACCGACGTATTGCCCTTTTCGTATCCGTGCCAAATCAGAAAAGACAGGAAAAGCCAGATACGCTAAATCTGCGGTCGGCAAAGAGAAAGCCTTGACTAGCGGATAAAAGTCTTCATAATGCAGGTGCTTACGTATAAACGGCGTGTTTGGAATCCTCAATGCCTCGATGAGAGCGGTATCATAGGTCATGCCCTGTTTCATCCGTGCTTCCATATCGCTTTCCCAATTTTCCGGCAGTTCCTGGCTCTTCACAGCCTTTTTCAGCCAGTCATGGAACGACAAGTTCCCTTTACCACCATAAGGGACGAGGTCGGCATCCCAGAAGCGCACTTTATGGGCCATGGCCAATACGCTGGCAAATACTTTCAGACGGCGATTACTGGAAATGAACAGCCTTTTTTCCTGTAGTCCTATCCTTTTCATGTGGCGGTTGATAGTAGTACGCATCATCCGCAGTAGAGCCGTCAAAGAAGTCCCTCGCCGGACAATATGGCCAGCGGCGATATACCAAAGGGCCGTTTTTTCCTTCATCGTGTCAAAGGAGCTGATGTATCCTATCTTTTCTGTCTGGTGTACATTACGCTTGTCCTCATCATACGTCCAGTATACGTCATGGTTTTTCATATCGAAGACAAACCGTTCCTGTACCTTCTGATAGGCCGCATGATACCGTGTGGCATCGACTTTGACGGCATCGTAGGTCAGACGGAGTTCCAGCTTGTCCTTGAAGTCGATGAGCGTCATATGAAGGGCATAGGGCATGGGCCGTGTCTTATCATGATTGAACATGATAGCGTTCCCGTGATGATGATGGCCACATACGGGGCAATAAAATTCACCTTCATTCAGCCGCCAGTTGAAGTAGGAAATGCTGTTACATACCGCACAATACGCCTTGTATTCGTGGTGTTCAGAGTCATAGGATATAAAGGCCGTCGGCGTCCCCTGTTCTTCATAGTTCACGATTTGACTTCCGATAATCAATTCAGCAATCTTCTTCATCGTCGTCACCATCCAATCCGGCAAATAAGCTTCCTTCTTCGGTTTCAGCCTTCTTCAAATCATCCTCAATGGCTTTCTTCTGCGCTTCTTCTTTCTGTTTGACCATATCCTTAGCCCGTTGGGCTTCTTCGGCTTTTTGCTTGGCTTCTTTCTGCGCCTTTTCTTCGGTAAGCAAGGTATCCTTGTGTTTATTCAACAGCAAAACGGCCATGTTCAAAGCCTTTTCCTGCGTATCGCAGAACGCTTCAAGGAACCTCGTCTTTTCCGGTTCCTGCGAATGTTCCTTGTCATAGGAAATCAAGCTACGAATAGCCTTGAGGAAATCTAACTGCATAGAGAAAGTCCGTTCCATCATGGAAACACTGTTCATATCCGGCATACTATCCCATCCTTTCCAGAAGGCAGATACCTCAGCTCCTTGCTTCCGGCGCTGCCTTCGCTGCCATCAAAAAAGCAGGATACGCCCAGGGCGACAAGGACGGCATAGCCGTACATTTTATCCTTGTCACCCTGGGCGTATCCTGCTAACCTGCAGCCGCGAAGGCGATGCTATTTATTCACTTTTTATTATGGCCTGACCGAGGCATAGCATAGTCAAAGAATCGGAAAATGTTGGTTCGGATTTTGCTAATGACCAGGCCACGTGAACCCCTCCATGGAAACTTACTACATTTTGTTGCACATAAATCAATTTATATTCTCAATTTCTTTTCTCCGTTCATTCAGCCATCGGATAGCGACTTCTTCATCCTTCTCAATTGCCATTTCCACAGCTTGTTTCGCAGTTTCGAGAAGTTGCTCCGATTTATGTTTTAAGGCAAACGAATGAACGATTTTTGCAGAAATATCCTGCTGTTTATTGATTGGCAGAATTGGGATCAATATTTCTTCAATTTCAGACGGCTTCCAATGATTGATAATAGACCCGCCAGCATCCCGCTCGGCTTGCAAATGAACAACATCCGAATTGAGTACAGCTGTAAGGTAATCCGGGATAATTGCAGCGTCTTTCTTAATTTTCAAGTGCAGCAGCGCTCCAGAAGTGATTGCTTTCGTATCTCGCTCCACTTTATATGCGATTCCGATGCTTCCGTCTTTTGAGAAGAGAATTTCATCTTTCTTAAGATATAATTCTGGCAAATCGTAATCACCGTGCGGCTCTAAATATTTATCTGGTGTTGTGAATCCGTATTTTGAGAAATCACTGATTCTGATAAATGGTATGCCATCATCACAGTATGCTTTGCTACCAGGTTCAATTGATTTTGAAATATCTGCCAAATCAATCAATCGACTATAGGTTCCTTTTTTAATAAATGCCAAAAGCTCATCATACTTCTTTTGATAATATTCTGCATCCAACCGTCCGGTTTTTCCGAAACTCTCGGAAAAAAATCTGATGGAAATATTATTGGTAGATGAAGATTCATTGGGTAAAGATATGCCTGCATTTAAGATCTGATTTGCTGATGCCATAAGATTTTGCGAATTATTGAGTAGTCTCCCTGACATTTTTAATGATTTTTCAATCATAGATTGAAATCCATCTGAAAGACTTGGCACTGCTATTGATTTCAAATCTTCCAAATTAATACCTTTTTGTACCGCACCACGTTCTCTTCTTGATAAAAGATCATGTCCGTACTTCGAATTAAGGAATGTTACAAGGAAATAAGGATTGATAGCTTTAGAGCGGATAGCCGTACTTTTACAACTGAAAATAGCAGGCACATCATTCGAAGTGATGATGCAGGCATTTCCTATGGTTCCCACTACTGATACCAATATATCGTCCTGCTGGAGGGCGTATCTCGAAAGACGTTTATAGTCTTTTTCTGACATATATTTGGGAGATGAATAGTTTAATATAAAAGGCTGAACATCCTGTCCGCGAATGTATCTGAAACCTGGATTCTCTACATAATTATTGGTGTCGTACGCCGAGCCAAATGGTCCTACAACAAAATCTGCAATTGCAGATAACAATTTGTGATTACTGTGCTGTATAATTTCAACATCTTTAAGATATCTTTTCTTATAAAATTCAGGATCAATTCTTCCGGAAGTATCAAGCATACTTAGCTGAATTTCGCTGCATTCAAGCCCATCCATCAAAGCCTTGTATTTAGCTTCATTGAAAGGTTCAACGGATGGGCTTACTGAAAAAAACTCAGTCCTTCCCTCTTGGCGAATTCTTCGAAGGCTTCCGCAATGCCGTCCTTTGAATAGATATTATTTGGATTTGGGTTTGGAAGTTCCGGATCGTGGTTGAACAGGTCATGCTTTACGAATATATGCCCATGCGTATCTTTAACACGTTCGGTACGCTCTGTCACTGTTTCAGCCGGAAGATAGTATTTCTGTGCGCCCTTATCTAGTGCGTTATATTCCCCCAGCGAAATAAGAGGATGGTCATTCACGCCAAGAATCGGAGCTTCTTTATAGCGCTTCTTGTCTTCCTCTGACAGGGACAGATAATCATCAAGGTCAATTGGCTGTGGATATTCATCTGCATCCGCTTTTTTCTTAAGAACAAATTCAACATTCTTCTGAACCCATTTCTTATGAGAGTCAAGGCCGCCATACTCAGCGATAAACAAATCCTTAATAAAGTCAGAATTTTCATCAGACGTTTTATGCACAGTTTCCTCTGACCGCGGGATATACTTTACCTTGTAATCCGACTTTTTAGCAGCTTGGGTATATTCTTCTTCTGTAACCTGCTGGTTGTCGGATTTGCGGAAATAGCATCTCTCTGTGATATATTTGTAACTCGTCCATGTCACATAATCTTCCGTCACATAGATTTTCTCGCCGGAATTATCTTTTCCCGGCTCCTGCATGACCGCAAAGAAAATAGGATAGTCAATCACGCCGTTTTCGTTTGCTTCCGGGCGTGGGCAAATATCCGGGTATTTATCACGAAGTTCACCCCATTCGGAATCTTTGATTTCGTGCGGAGCAAGCCATTCGATAATGTCTTTTTTATCTGTCCATTTTTGTACAAATAATACGCTAGTCTTCGTACCGGTGCCGGATTTACCGTTTTTAAAGGTATTTCCATGCAATCCAACAACAGCGAGAATACGAGCGCGTTCGGAAATAAAGTCGCGGATATATTTGTCAGAGGAATTGTTAAATCTTCCCTGCGGAAGAACAATTGCCATACGACCGCCTGGTTTTAAGAAGTTCAGATTCCGCTCGATGAACAGAATATCTCTGCCAATTTTATTTTGAAGTTTCCCTTCTGGATTTCCGTTCTTGTGCCCCAAAGCATATGGACTAATCTGTGACTTGTTATCTATATCTCCAGCAAACGGAGGATTCGCCATAAGTACGTCAAAATCAAACTTGTGATACCGTTCACTGTCTTTAGATGCACGGGAGTTGGTTTCCATGTCCTGTAATTTTCTGAACCCCTCCTCATATTTTTTGCGCCACGAGTCCTGACTTGTAAACTGTTTCGTCCAGTTACCGTAATCCAGCGTATTCAGGTACATTACGTTTGTATGACCGTCTCCCGCAATAATATTCAGCATTCTTCCTACACGGACGCTCTTTTCGCTGAAATCAATGCCGAACACATTATTCGTCACGTATTGCAGTTCCTCTGGTTTTCTTTTTGCCGTCGTAAAAAGATTAGGTGCTCCGGGATTAAGTTCCTGCCATACATGGAAAGTTGTATGCATTGGAAAGCCACAGCTCCCCGAAGCTGTATCTCAAAGGTGTCTGTATTTGATACAATCGAACGATAGCAGGGATTTTGAACACCCCCGTGTTCACTTCAATCGGTGTTGTACTGATTGGCTATCTTCTTGAGCAGAAGTGCTTTTTCCATGAACCAGTCAAAGTAGTTTTTATATTCTTTTCTATCAAACGCCGCATCAAGCTCCTTGGTCAAAAGCATACGTCCATCTTTTTCACCTTCTGACCACTCAATGGAAGCGCCTAATTCCTTTTCTATCGTATCTTGATTATCTTTCAGCTGCCTATACCAATCCTTCCCCTTGGCAACATACAAGCCCGCTGTCGCCCGATGGCGGGATGTGTTGATTGTAAATTCTACCACCACAGACGATACGCCGGTACTCAGGTTGTACCAATTGGTCGCGAAAGCCTTTCTGCATGAGAAGCTCTTGCTGAACTTACTGTCTTTATCGAAGGCATAGTCACAGAACTGCTGCCAAAAGTTCAATTGGAATTTCCGCAGTGGCGTCAAGGTTTCTGCAGCTTTTACCGTTTTTGCCCATTCGTTGGGACGTTCTACAACATTAAACCGTGGTGCCGGCAATGAATCCCCAATGCGCCAGAGTTCAATTTCAATCAGGAAAAAACCAATATTTTCATCCGTATGCTGATTCAGCCATCCGATAGCCTGTTCATGCTCATCACGAGCCCTTTTGACAATCCAGACTATAATTTCAGCGTCTTTCCCTGCCGCATACATAATGATTTTTCCCAAATGATCATGGTCGGTATCTTCCAGCTGATTCTCGATGATAATCCCACGGGAACTCCCGCTTTCGCGGGCGTAGATGTCTACACTGAAACTTCCTACTGGAGATTCCGTTTTCTCAAGCTCCAGGTCAATTTCAATGGCATCACTCAGCTGTTCCAGATTTTCTTTTTGGGCAAGCCATTTTGAAAAATCCTGTTCCTCATGCGGCCAGATAGACCGCAAGTCATCAATCCGTTTCATGCACCCTAGTTTTTCCATATATGTCACTTTGCTTCCCGATGCTTTAGAAATGCTTCTCCTCTGCCGCCTTGAAATTATAGACTGGTTTCATCACGTCGATAACGTCCACGGTGTCACCGATGACATCCAAGATATCATCAAGGGATTTATAGGCCATAGGAGCTTCGTCGATGGTGCCTTCGTTTACCGATGTCGTATATATGCCTGCCATCTCCTGCTGGTATTCCTTGAGGGAAAGCTCTTTGATTGCCTGTGTACGGGACATGATGCGGCCTGCGCCGTGCGGGGCAGAGTAATTCCATTCAGCATTGCCTTTGCCAATGGCCAGGATGCTTCCGTCACGCATGTTGATGGGAATAAGGAGTTTCCCAAAGTTAAAGATACCACATCAATCCCACGCGGACTTTTGCTCAACCGATACAGCCGGAGGGCTGGATAACAAGAAAAGGCGGTATGCGCCCCGTGGAGGGGTAGCGTACCGCCTTTTCTTGTGGGGGTTTCCAAAGGGGGCAACGCCCCCATTTGGCACACGACTTTGCGAAGCAAAGTGTAGTGTGTTATACGCTCTGTCGGCGTTGTCGTGAAAATGCCGTTGCCGCCGGGGAGGGCAAGGGCATTTGAAGCGGCAAGATTTGAAGCGGCAAGAAAACAGGGCTGTGCTTGCGTGGCGTGGAGCCGCAAGCGCAGGTCTGGTTTCATCAGCAGACAGAGCGTATATGAAAGCCCCCGTCCCTCGTCCTACGCTCCGACTTGTGGACAAAGTGTCCCGAAGTTGTGGCCACACTCCCGGAAAAGTAGCAGGACAGCGGGCAACCGTCAAGGCTGAAATGAACGGGGTTACACCCGGCCTTGACCGCCGCCCGCCGCCCCGCTGGATGGGTGGACAAGGCGGCCAATCCCTCAAAGTGCTTGGCCGCGCTCTTTCTGATTTTGAGGTATTCAGTTTTTCAAAATTGAATAATCAAAATAAATTTTTTCGATTGAAAAAATTTTATTTGTTATCATCTTCAATGCCATATTTTTTCTTTTGCCGAATCACATAATTACTGATTTTTTCATCATATAGTGGATACTGGTAATCCAACTGGCATGCCACTTCTGACGAAACCTCCCGGAACAATGCCATACATTGTTCAAAGGATTCCCACATATGGGGATAGGAATCCATATTATAAGTGGACATAAGTCGTTCCCACAATTCCTCTGGGACATATTGCTTCATAAATTTATAGTTTTTTCCCAAACTGAAATGAAATCCCTGTTTGATACCAATCAGCCAGGAAATCATGCGAAGCAATTCTTTTCGTACTATATCATTCATATGGTCAATAGCAAAAAGAATTTCTTTGCGGCATAAGCCCTTTACTACATATGTTGTAGTATTCCAAAATTCATTACAGCAATCGTCAAACATTCTTTGAGTAGGCTTCTGCAAGTGGTAGTCTATATCCGTTGGTATTGGCGGCTTTACGATACGGTTGTCTTTATCCAACAGTAACTTTACTAGTTTATCCCATGTAAAATACTCGTCTATCAGTTCCAGCGGCAGCAAAGTTAAATCTATCTTAACATCATCAGTAAACAGCATTAAATATGAAAATCCCTTTTCTACAGCTGGAAATAATTCCATATCTTCCGGCTTTTGCAGAATCAACCTTTCACCAAATATATCTAGCCATTTATCATCACTTGTGAAGCTGTCCATATCCGTAACAAAAAAAGTAATATCAAAATCCTGAAAATCATCAGGCGGAATATTTGTATTTGTTCTAGATCCTTCCAAAGTAACCATGCGAATGCGTTTGTCTGTTTTTGCAAAATTCAAAACAATATCATAAACTTCCTTTTCTGATCTCATTTTTATCTCCTCCAATTATTGAAATAGGTGTGAAGCCATTTTAGGGCTTTCCCGCCTTGATTACCCTTTAGCAAAGACGGGCGGGACTGTCAACGGCGGCGCATGAAATGCGCCGTTCATCTTGACCGTTGACTGGCTCCGCTAACTTTGCTACTCTGTTCTAAGTAATTCCTCAATTTGTTTTTTCATATATTCTACAAGTGCCATCGCTTCCTTTTCTACTGTCTCCCATTCATCAGACAAATTTCCCAAATAAGCTTCCTTTGCCGTTGTTAGCAGGGGGGGGAATCTCTCCGGCAATTTTAAAATTACCCATTTTGCGGCAACATCTTTTGTCGTGATTTCTTCTGTTACTAAAGTAAACCACATTCGTGATAAGGTTAATAACACATTTCTTTCATCACCCTTAAAGCTGGAAATCAAACCAGGTAAAGAAAACCGAATTGCTTTTTTAATTTCGTGAAATGGGATAGCGGGAATAAGCTCTTTGCTTTCCGTCCCCTTCAAAGTTATGCTATTTTTTCTTGCTTGCCATAATAAAATCATTATATCTGGGTCATTGCAGGCTTGCGGATATTCTCCTGCTTCCATCTCTCCCCTTAGCCATTCACCATACATATACTGACATTTTGGCGGAAATTGCAACGGAACAATATCAGATTGATTGATAATAGTTACCTCTAAAGGTCTTTTTTCAATACAGCCTACGGAGCCAGAAATTTTCAATAATTGCTTTGTTAGATCTGCTCTGATTGAATTACTCAATTCTTGTTTAGTAATTATCAGTATATCTATATCACTATCTGGACGCAGCCCATTCATTGTTGCTGAACCATATAAATATATCCCCAATATTTGACCTTGTAATATGTTTTCTGCTATTGAAATAACTTGATTTACTTGTTGTGGAAATTCATTTATATTCATTGTAACTCCTATATGTATTTATTTTTACTCCTCAACAACTGATAAAACAGCGTCTAAGGCTAATTCTAAGGCTATGGATATACTTGTTTTTCCCCATTCTCTTTCTTGGTATTTATGAGGGTCTGCAAGAGTATCGGCTGAAAAAAGCAGCATAGCCCATGTAACTTTTCTAAATTTTGCACACGCCGCCAATGCGGAACATTCCATTTCTACTACTTGACATCCCTCTTCTTTCCGATACTGAACCATTTCTACTGTTTCTCGATAAAAACCGTCTGTTGTCCATGTTTTAACTTCCCAATATGGTATATTCTTTTGGCTTAAAGCAGATTCAATCGCATTTATACCAGCCTTTGAAATCTCTACTTCTCGGGAGGGAGGAAGATAATGGTAAGATGTTCCCTCATCTCTCAATGCAGAAACAGGTATCAAAAATCTATTTTCCGGGATGTCTTCCAATACGCCGCAGGAGCCGACGGAAATAATCTTTGTTACACCCCCTGCAATTAAATATTCTAAAACTTGGACGGCAGCAGCACTTCCCACAGGAGCCGGACATAGACATATTTTCTCCTGATTATAAAGACATTCATAAATAGGATATCGTCTTGTTGCACTTTCAAATTCATCTATCTGTATTCCATCATGGGTATGTGCATAATTTTCAACCTCGTCTCCTAAAAAAGCAAACACTGCTTTTGCAGGAAAACATTTTTTCCCATTTCCCGGCTGAAAAACAGCTTTTGATGCGGTATCGTACTCTAAAACAGGGTAGTCATGCTTTACTAATGGCATATTATTATCTCGAATAACAGGCTATTATTCTATTCCTTTCATCATCTTTTTTGCCAACTGCTTGAACAGGTCGGCAGTTTCTTCATCCATCGGTGCAAGCTGTCCGATCTGTCCAGCTATCATCGCCGTTACATCGTCAATGGAAAGCGGTTTTTGTTTCTGTTCCGCCAGTGCGTCCCGCATGGCTTGGAACATAGCGGCGGTCACAGCTTCTCCCGGCTGTTCCCCGTTGTCAATGTCTTTCTTAATGTCCCGCAGGATAGCCAGGAACACATTTTTGATTTTTTCAATCTCCGCTTCATGTTCCCCCATCTTTTGGGCGTTCAAAAGATGTAAATCCTGCTTCGCTTCCGCCCGGTGTTCCGGGTGTTCTTTCATCAGGTCGGACAGGGAAGCCGTTGCCATCTCGATAAGCTGGTTTCTTGCTGTTATGCCTTTTGCCGCTGTGTCCTGAAAATAAATCCGTATCAAATCTATCAGCTTAGGAAAATTCCTGTGTTCCAACAGGCGGTTGAGGATTTGCACATCAACAGCACCCGTCACGAGCCCCCTCACGGCTCCCTCGGACAAGCCTAATTCAGAAATATCGTAGCTTTTGCGGACGCTCACGGTAGACAAGCCCAGTATGTAGTCTGTCGATACCTTAAATTCCTTTGCCACACCTATGAGAATATCACTGCTGACCGTTCTCGTTTCGCCGCTGACAATGCGGCTCAACTGGGAAGCGGAAACCCCTATCTTCTCCGCAAGTTCCTTTTGTGTGATGTGGTTCCCGTTGCATAAATCGGAAATCCGCTGTCCGGGTGTTCCGGGTAAAGCCATAGATACGCACCTCCTCCGCATACTTCCATTATACAGAATGATTGCAAAAATGCAAGTTCCAAAGTGTAAACTTCATCAAAATGCAATTCTCGCAATATTCCGGGAATTGCATTTTTTTCGTGTAGACTTAGGGTAGTTCATCGATGGACGGCACCTTGAAAACAGAATGACCGTCCGAAAAGGAATACCCCGGCTGGGGAAGCACCGCAAGGAGTCGGACTTCGGGACAATTGTCCCGAAGTTGCGGGGAGCGTGCCTCGTCGCCGCAAGCTGCGTATCATTCGCTTCCGCCAGATGGCGAAAGCTCACTCGCTCCGCTGCGGCTCCTCTCCCCACAAAGTCTGACGACTTTGCGGGGGCCCCTGTTGGGAACACGCCGCAGGAATGGGGCAGGAAACCTTTTCGGGGAGAACGGCAACGGAAAGCAAAATGGAGGGAACGCATGAGAGATTGCTGACGTGCGCGGTATATACCTATTCGCTGCTGCACGGGTTCAAGGGGATCGGCATCCTCGCGAAGGTCTGCATCTATCTGTTTTTCGGGCTGCTGGCGTTCGTGCTGCTCTTCGGCGGTGAGACGCGCTATATCATTGAGACGGGCTTTACCTCTCTCGGGCGTATGGTGCAGAATTTCATCGGCCTGTCCACCTTCACCGACCCACTGCGCACCTCAAACTTCCCGCAGAACTGGACGATCTACTACTGGGCGTACTGGATGGTCTGGTGTGTGGCCGCGCCGTTTTTCATCGGCAGTATCCCCCGCGGGCGCACCGTGCGCCAGACGATCCTCGGCGGGTACGCTTTCGGCGTCGGCTCCACGATCATCAGCTTCATCATCCTCGGCAACTACTCCATGGGCATGCAGGTCACGGGCCGCGCGGACTTCATCCGCCAGTACGCCGAGACGGGCAACCTCTACGGCATGATCGTCGGCATCATCAAAACGCTGCCCGGCGCGCCGGTCATCATGGTCGCCGTGCTCGTGACGATGATCGCGTTCTACGCGACGTCGTTCGACTCCATCGCCCTCACCGCCTCGTGCTACAGCTACCACACGCTCAAAGACGGCGAGCTGCCGCACAAGGCCATTCAGCTCATGTGGTGTATCCTGCTGATCCTCCTGCCGATCGCGCTGCTGTTCGCGGAGAGCTCCATGAGCAATCTTCAGTCCGTCAGTATCGTCGCCGCCGGCATCTATAAAAAAACGATAAGTTTCTTTCATGCGGGGAGATGGCAACGC
>OKSE01000870.1_pt1 | contig 16469 bp, 16 predicted proteins | sample 1633631 | NCBI WGS metagenome assembly OKSE01 (sample SAMEA3541555, study PRJEB24748) | human gut metagenome | biome: human gut; feature: human-associated habitat; material: faeces | place: China | collected 2012 | reverse complement strand
CCGTTAGGTGTGTTGCCCAAGAATCTTGGCATTTCAATGCCGAGTAGTTCAAATTAGAATTATATAGATAAATATAGTATTATAAGGGAAATGAAATTAAATTAATGGAGTAAAGATTATGTCATTAGAAAAGAATTTTGAAAAAGAGCTTATTAAGAAATGTGAAATAGCAGAGAAAGAGTATGGTTGTCCTCAAAAAAGACTTTTATTAACAATAGAGAAGTTTGGTGGAGTAAGAACAGTTCAAGAAATTTTACGTAAAGGTAGAGTTTCAGATGGTTTTGATAAATTACAAAAGGCAAATCGTTTAGATCTTACCATGGAAGCTACTATTGTTGAAAGTAAATACAATGAACTTTTCACTGATGAGGAAGTAAATAGTTGCCATGAGCTTCTTTGTGAGTATGGATATTACAGATAAATAAAGAAGATATAGAAATTAGTTGAGACTATAGAAAGTTTTGTTTTATGGAAAGCTTACTATAGTCTCAATTATTTTGAATATATTTTAGCTATTCATTTGATTTATACCATTAATTATTTGGACAAGTTCCTCTGGAGATTCAGGAAGATCATTTTCTAACCAGGTTTCAATGATTGAAATACACCCTCCAACAGAATATCTCATATAGTAATTAGCAATGGTTTTATTTATTAAATTATGGTTATTAAATAGCTTCATTACATCTATTTGATCTGCAATATTTAAAATACGATTTAATATACTACTATCTCTCTGATTGCAAAATAGAACTTTGCACAAATCTTTATTTTCCTTAATTAATTTAAGTACCTTAAGAAGGAGTAAACTATTATATTCTTCTATGGGAATTTCTTTTATATATTTTAAAATTTGATGGAATAACTCGTCTTCCATAGATTGAAACAAGTCAAAGGCATCTTTATAGTGAGTATAAAATGTTCCCCTATTAATATCAGCTTTTTTACAAATATCAGTAACAGTAACTTGATGAATTTCTCTAGTTTTAAGAAGTTCTATTAAGCTTTCCTTAATAACTTTCTTAGTATATAAAGTTCTACGATTTCCGCTAACACCAGCCATATATACATCTCCTTTTAATATCTCATTTATATAATACCAATATATTTCCTTTAGTTTATATATTTAAAAAGTTATTGATTTTAAAGAAATTTTTTAGACTTATGTAATCTTTAAAAGAGTGTTTAATATCTATTAAAACTTGTCTTTAAGATAAATTTGAAAATAAATTTTATCTTAAAACATAATTTAGATAATTTATTGTTAAATGTTATTAAATCAACAAATTGATTTTAAATGTGCATTTAATAACGTTAAGAAATTATGTGATTATTGTTTAGCATATTTTTTTAACTTATACTATTTATTATAAAATTAAACGAACAAAGTGTCTATTTAATAACTTTGAGTATATAGTAAATTTTTTATGAGGTAATTGTTAGTTTAGGGAGGAATAAGATGGCATATATAGATGTAATAGATGTTCACAAGAGATATAAAATTGGGGAAAACATAGTTGTTGCTAATAATGGAATTAATTTTTCTATTGATAAGGGAGAATTTGTTGTTATTTTAGGACCAAGTGGAGCAGGAAAATCAACTACTCTTAATATTTTAGGGGGAATGGATAGCTGTGATAAAGGTAAAATAATAATTGATGAAACTGATATATCTAAATTTAGTAATAGAGAGCTTACTAAGTATAGAAGATATGATGTTGGATTTGTATTTCAGTTTTATAATTTAGTACAAAACTTAACTGCAAAGGAAAATGTGGAACTTGCCACTCAAATTTCAAATAATGCCTTAGATGTTGAGAAAACTTTAGAGTTAGTTGGACTTGGACATAGAAAAGATAACTTCCCAGCACAATTATCTGGTGGAGAGCAACAAAGGGTTTCTATTGCTAGAGCCATTGCAAAAAATCCAAAACTTTTACTTTGTGATGAGCCAACAGGAGCTTTAGATTATAGTACAGGTAAGCAAATTTTAAAAATACTTCAAGATACATGTAGAAAGATAGGAACTACGGTAATAATAATAACTCATAACTCAGCAATAGCACCTATGGCTGACAAGGTTATTAAGATTAATGATGCAAAAGTTAGAAGTATTGAGATTAATTCTAATCCAATCTCAGTTGAAGAAATAGAGTGGTAGGAGTGAATAGTTTTAGATGAAGGCATATAAAAAGTCAATAGTAAGAGAAATTCTATCATCAAAAGCCAGATTCTTTTCTATAATGGTAATTATATTTTTAGGAGTTGCCTTTTATTCTGGAATAAAATCAGCAGGCCCAGATATGAATAAAACCATAAATAAGTTTTATAATAGTGAAAATCTTATGGATAGCAAGATTATTTCAACTTTAGGATTAAGTGATAAAGATTTGGATTTACTTAAGAATAATCCTAAGATTTTAGCTTATTATGGTACTCATAGTATAGATGCAAACTTAACTAATATGAGCAATGTGGTTAAGTTTATGGAGTATGATGGAAAAAATAATATAAATAATTTAGTTGTATTAGAAGGTAAGTTACCAGAAAAAAGTGGTGAAATAGCTTTAGATGAAAGAGCTTTTAAGCTTAATAAAAACTTAAAAATTGGTGATAATTTTATAATTGAGACTGATGAAAATACAATGAAGAACTTTAAAGAAAGTAAGTTTAAAATCGTTGGGATTGTAAAAAGTCCAATGTATATTGAAAAAGAGTCAAGAGGATCAACTACTGTTGGAAAAGGAACTATTGATTACTTTGGCATATTAAATAGCAATGATATAAATATGGATGCTTACACTGAAATATATGTAAGATTTAAGAATGTACAAGGTCTTGATGCTTATGGAGATGAGTACAAGGAATTAATGGAAGAGAATAATAAATATCTTGAAGATTTATATTCTAATAGAGAAGTAGAAAGAGTTGAAGAGATAAAAAGGGAAGCCAAAAAAGAGTTTAATAAGGCTTATGAAGAGTTAAATGAAAATGAAAAGTTACTTTTAGATAAGGAAAAAGAATTACAAGAGGGAAAAGCACAATTAGCAGAAGGGAAAAAACAATATAGTGATAAAAAGCTAGAGTTTGAAAAGGGAATTAAAGAAGGAGAAGCCAATATTCTAAAGGGTGAAAAGCAATTAGAAGAAGGGCAGGCTGAAATTAAGAATCAAAAGTCTAATATGGAAGAGGGAGAGATAAAGTTAAATGATGCAAAAACTACCCTTGATAATAGTAGACAAGAATTTTTAAATCAGGGAATTAATCCAGATGAAAGCCCAAATGGATTAAAGGAGAAAATAGAAAATCTAAAAAGTTTATCTAAAACAATGACTTCTCTATCTAATGATATAAAAAATACAGTTAATAATCTTTCAGAAAATGAAAAAATACCAGCTGAAAAGATTCAGTACTGGAAAGGCATAGTGGCTAACTTAGGATTAAATGAGTTAAATGGAGCAATAGAGGAATTAGAAAAAAATCCAGAAAACAAAAATATTGCTTTAGGACTTTCTGATTCTTTAGATAAAAGTGTTAAGTCAATTAATGATAATACTTCAAAATTACAAGTAGTGTTAGATGGAATAACTAAATATCAAGAAGGAAAAAATCAGTATGAAACTCAAGTGGCTTTATTTAATGAAGGTAAAAGTAAACTTTATGAAGCTGAAAAACAATTAGAAAAGGGTAAGGCAGAATTAGCTAAAGGGAAAAAATCTCTTGAGGAAGGAAAAGCTAAAGGAGAAAGAGAACTTCAAAAGGCAAAGAAGAAGTTAGATGAATCAGAAGAAAAGTTAAAAGAGGGCCAAAAAGCAATAGAAGAAAATAAGGAAAAACTAGCAGAAGGAAGAAAAGAAATTGAAGAAAAAGAAAAATCAACTTTAAATGATTTGAATGAATGTAATTACTACGTATTTGATAGAACTGATAATCCAGGATATTCAGGATACAAGGATTCTATTAATAGTTTAGATAGCATTGCATCAGTATTACCTGTGTTTTTCTTCATAGTGGCAGTCCTAATTTGTTTAACAACAATGACAAGAATGGTAGAGGAGAAGAGAATAGAAATAGGTACTATGAAGGCTTTAGGATATGGAGATTTTGAAATTTCCTTAAAGTTTGTAATATATGCAGCCTTAGCAAGTATTCTAGGATGTCTACTTGGAATATTAGTTGGAAGCAACATTCTTCCTAAAATAATAAGCAATGCTTATACAAGTGTATATGCTCTTCCTAGTATAGATACTTATTACTATCCATCTTATATAATTCAAGCTTTAGTAATATCAATATTATGTACAGTGGGAGCAGCCTTATTTGTTGTAAGAGTTGAGCTTAAAAATAAGCCATCAAATCTTATGAGACCAAAGGCTCCAAGATTAGGCAAAAAGATATTATTAGAAAGAATTACACCAATTTGGAAAAGATTAAACTTTAATCAAAAGGTAACATTTAGAAATATATTTAGATATAAACAGCGTATGCTTATGACTATCTTTGGTATTGCAGGATGTATGGCACTTCTTGTTACTGGCTTTGGACTTAAGGATTCAAATACTGGAATGGTTGAAAAGCAATTTGATAAGTTATGGAAATATGAAACTATGGTAGTCTTTGGAGACAATCCTACAAAAACAGAGATTGAAAAATATAATGAAACTTTAAAAGAATTACCTGGATATGAAAATAATTTAAGAATGCACCAAGAATCAGTAACCTTTAGCAAAGAAGGAATGAATAAGCAAACAGTTAGTCTATATGTACCTGAAAATAAAGATGAGTTAGATAAGTTTATAGTTTTAAATGATAGAATTTCAGGAGAAAAATATGAAATTCCAGATGAGGGCGTTGTTATTAATGAAAAGTTAGGAAAACTTTTAGGGGTATCCATTGGAGATACAATAACCTTTAAGGATGAAAATAATAATCCTCATGAGGTGAAAGTAAAGGAGATAGCTGAAAATTATCTTATGCATTCAATGTATATGTCACCAGAATATTATGAAAAAGTCTTTGGGAAGAAGGCTAATTATAATACAGATTTTATAAACTTTGACAAGAGTAAGATCAATGAAGATGAAATATCCTCAAAACTTATGGAATGCAAGGACGTTGTGAATGTAACAATGACATCACAAATAGAAAAGACAACTAAAGAGTCAGCGGCTAACATGAATGTAGTAATGCTAGTAATAATATTATCAGCAGGATCATTAGCTTTTGTAGTTTTATACAATCTAAACAATATAAATGTATCTGAGCGTATAAGAGAACTATCAACCATAAAAGTTCTTGGATTCTTTGATGATGAAGTTACAATGTATATATTAAGGGAAAATATAATCTTAACCTTATTAGGAATATTGGCAGGATCAGTTTTAGGAAAGGTTCTACATGCCTTCATAATAAGGACATCAGAAACAGATACTATGATGATGTATCCTAAGATACATATATCAAGTTATATATTCTCAGCTTTAATAACTATACTTTTCACAGTAATAGTTATGATACTTATGCATGTTAAGTTAAGAAAAGTTAATATGATTGATGCATTGAAATCAAATGAATAAATGGTTAAATAAGAAAAGCAATAAAAGATAAGTTTCTTATATAACTTTTGGTAATTATATATCATAATAAAAACTACTAGTTTGTAAACTAGTAGTTTATTTTTATTTAATTAAGTAAAGGAGAATCGCAAGCAGACAAAAGTGCACGACCATATTTTTTACCAGTATTTTCAACTAATTTTTTATTTACCATGAAAATCCAAAAAAGAAGAAATAATAAGTTAATAAAAATTACAATAAATATTGTATTATATGATATATTAATAGATAGGTTTGTTTTTATTTTCAATATATATATAAGAATATTAATTAATAAACCCAATATAGACAATATTATTCCAAATGTTTTCAATCCGAGAAGGTTATAGGAAATTCCGAAATTTATATTTTCCTCTGCAATTAATGGAAATTTATTAATATCACGTGTTTGGGCGATTAACCAAGTGACTGCTGTAGATACCATATCTTCATCTAATTCTGAAGTATTAAATGTCTCAATTTTTTTTGATAAGAATTTATAATAACGATTTTTTGTTTTTTCATTGATATAATTATCAGATGGTAACAAAAATTGTTGAGCTGGCATTATTTTGGGGAAACATTTTTTCATTGCTTTTACACCTAGTATACGCGAATAAATAATAAAGATATTACATAAAGCGAAAATAATTATCATTAAAACAATTGTAGAGGATAATTCTCTAAATTCGGGAACCATTAAATAAAATTCAAGAAGTATAGGAGCAATTAATATAATTACAGCACTAATTCGAGCTCTAATATTATATGAATTAAACATTAAAAATAAATCTTTCATGTTTTATAATTCCTTTCAGTTTAATATTTAGAAAAACATAATTCTAATTTCTTTGATAAAGGTAAAGATTTAGGTATGTTATATAAGAGAATCTCAGATTCTGTTAAATCAAAATTAAAACCATATAACTTTCCTTTAAGTAAAGGAGCTAAATTATTACTCTCTTGGTGGGGAAGATATAATATTTTATCTTTTAACTTTAAATCACCGAAATTAGCAGAACCGTCACAAGTGATGGCAACAATATGTTTTTCGTATATATTGTTTTGATTAATAAAATTTTTAACAGTATAATTATGTCCTAAAATAAAACATACATCTAGATAGTCTAAAGGGATACTATTAAGAACAATAAAATCGCAATTATATTCATGAGGGATTGTCCAGAGTGCTAAAACTTCATATAAAAAATCTTTTCTCAAAATCAACTCATTTTGAAAATTTTTTTGAATAAAATATCTCATATTACTTACCTAATGTCTTTCCTGTTTTAACTTTTGATAGATTAAAGGAGCTAGAAGTAATGCAAATATCAGGAGAATTTTTGGTGTTTAAAACTCGATGCCCTCTAGTATTAAGATTATCAGATCCACCATTTGTATTGCCTGTATTGTCAGAAACTATATATATAGTATTGAATTGATCAGATTTCTTTAAAAAGATTTTTTCAGCTTGTTTTTGTTTGCCATGATGTGGTAATTGTACAGCATCATAATCGTATATTTTATCTTCTATTGCAGCATATGAACAATCACCACAAAGTAATAAAGTGTAATCATCTATTTTAATTTTAACTTGGATACTAGTGGCATTTACAGCAGTTTCACCATCCATAGTATCACCTTCTCGACCATCAAGACGTTTAGCAACAGTATCTAACATATAATCTTTATCAGGACCTACAATAGATACTTCGGTATTTAAAGGATTAGTATTTTCATAAATATCGACAAGATTGGCACCAGATAATTTAGAAATATTATTATATAATTCAATAATATGTCTTGATACAGAATCTCTTGTTTTACGTTTATCATCTATTCTTTCTAGAATATCATCTTTATATTTAAGAAGTAACGTAGTACGGATTTCTGTTAGTTTTTTCTCTTTTAATAATTTATTTATTCCATCAAAATGATCTGAGTCATTATGAGATAGAATAAGTTTAGCACTATCAAAATTATTTTTGTTCATATAGTCAATTACTTTATCAGCATGACTTTCAGAACCACAATCATAAATTACTAATTCAAAGCCGGTATTAATCAGAATACAATCACCATAATTAATACTTTCAGAATTAGGATAATTTTTAGAACTAAGTATTAAAATTTCTTTCATGTTAACTACCTCCATAAATTTTTAATAATAGAATATTTAATAAACAAGGGTTATACTAATGTTAATATACTTTTGAAATATTTAAATTATAAGATTTGTTTGTATGAATTTTAATAGATGGAATTTAAAATATTGATTTTAAGAAATTTAATTAATTTATTTTAGTATAGAATTAATTATTATGAATGTCAATATAAAAATATAGAATAGTAGTAAAAATTACGAGTAAAATAAAAAGTTGAATTAAACTTAGTTTTATTTTATTATAAGTAATAAAGAATTTAGGAGGAATTTAATTCATGTTTGAATACATAAAATTAAGAAATTTTAAATCTTTTGGAGATGTAACATTTGATTTAAGAGATAAAAATGGTAAGGCTAAAAAACTTATTTTAATTTATGGTGAAAATGGTATAGGAAAATCCAATCTAGCATCGGCATTTTATATGCTATCAGAAACTTTAAGAACAATGGATGTTAGAGAAATTTTAGAAAACATTTTAGAAAATAAACCAGATACTTTATCTAATGAACATTTTCTATCTTTTTTTAAAAATAATTTTAAAGATATTGAAACATTGATTAAAGAAAATAAAATGGTAACATCTGAAGGCAATCTTTATATGGAATTTGGATTTAGTTTAAATGGTAAAAGTGGCAAGTACATTCTAGAAATGAGTAATGAAGAGATAGTTTATGAATATTTAGAATATATATTATTAAAAAATAGAGGTATATGTTTTGAAATAACAAAAGATAAAAAGTTTATGAGTGAAAAGGTATTTAATAATAGAGAATTAATAGATGATTTACAAATTTTATTGAATAAGTTTTGGGGAAAGCATTCTTTCTTAGCAATAATAGAGCATGATATTTCAGATAAATCACAAGAATATTATAAAAGTAAAATATCTAAAAATTTTATGAATGTAATGTCATTTCTTCATAATATTTCATGCGATGTTAAAATTGGTAATAAACAGGAGAGAGGTGTTCTAGGACTTCCTGATAATTATTTAAGAGATTATGATAAAGGAAATATAGATTTAAAAGATGAAGAAAAATTAAATAAAACAGAAAAAATGATTAATTTATTTTTAACTACAATTTATAGAGATATTGAATTAGCTTATTATAATAGAGAATATAGAGACAATAATATACAATATAATTTGTTTGTTAGAAAAAGAATTTATGGAGAATTAAGAGATATAGATTTTGAACTAGAGTCAACAGGAACACAATCTGTATTACAATTACTACCATATATGTTAATAACAGTTGAGGGTTCTACATCTATTATAGATGAATTTGATACAGGAATACATGATCTTTTAGTAAAAAATATAATAACATCATTATATGATTATATAGAAGGACAACTAATAATGACTACTCACAATACATTATTGATGGAATCAGGAATACCAAAAGAATCAATTTATGTTATTAATGAAATAGATAATTCAAACAAAGAAATTAAATGTATATTAAAATATGATAATAAAATACATGTTAATACTAATATTAGAAATCAGTATATTCATGGGAAATACAATGCCATTCCAGAAAATGTAAAAGTAGATTTTGGTGAACTAATTAGAATTATTTAGTAAATATATTTATTATTTATAGAATAAGGTTAAATAATAAAGTTGTTGTAGATTATTATTAATTTATATATTTATTTAAATGTATACATTACGTAAATTGAATTTAAAAATTTTCAGTTTCTATTAATTAATTTAATCTTTCTTTTGATAAAAGATATATATTAAAAATAGTACCTAAAATACACAGAGAGATAGATATAATGGATAGCCAATCAATTCTTTTTTTCAATATGAATAATGAAAAAAATATTATTAGGATTAATATGACTAATAATATCATAATGCTTATATTAACAATGGTATTATTTAAGGGGTTTTTATTGGTACTCATAATAATCTCCTTTATAGATTTTATTTTTAGTATGAATTAAAATTTGTAAAAATACAAGACTTCTAAAAATATGAAATTAATGTTAAAATTATACTGTTAAGTGTTTTGATTTTATTAACAAATAAAATAGATATTGATAAATAAATATAAAAAAATAATCAGCAATTATGATAAATATGCTGATTATTTTTATAATATCTTGATTTTATGAGTATAAAAAAACATTTCAAGGATATTGCATTAAGGATGCAATATCCTAAGGAGTTTTAGGAGGAATTTTTATGGGAAATTCAGAGAAATTAAGCAGAAAAGAAAAAAGAGAATTAGTGGAAAATAATTTATTAGCACGAGTTTATGATTTAATTCTAAATGAACAAACTTCTGAAGAAGAACGTAGTATCTTAGTTGAATTTAAAAATGCAGTTGAAAGTGGAAAAGATTTTAAATTAGAAACAATGAAATTAGCAGAAACTTTAAGACAATTAGCGCTTCGTAAGTTTAAACATAAAGAAAAACTTAGTGATGAAGTTAGTAAGTTTTATATGGACATTTCTACTACAGGACTATTTGAGAAAAATTTAGCTATTGGTTTATGTGCAACTAAATTTTGGTTTCAATAAAGGTTTTCATTGGAAGTATAGTTATGTTTAAACTCCCTTTACTTTTTATATCTTATTATATAGAAAGATATAAAAAGTAAAGGGAGTAAATTTATTTAATATTAAAGTAAAGCTGAGAAGAGTTTTGAGAATGATTCTTTAATTTTCACTGAAGTTCCTCTCCCCTAGTCAATTCTTTTGAAATAAGCATGTCCTTTTCAAACTGTTTACGTTGTATTTTTGCTATTTCATCTGAGTATAGCATAGCAATTACTTCAAAGTTTAGTTCAAAGCTTCTTGTATCCATATTGGCAGTTCCTATTGAACACACTTCATTATCTATAACTAAGGTTTTAGAGTGAAGGAAAGCATTCTTGTCATAATGATATATTTTTACTCCAAAGTTTAGTAAATCTCCAGCGTATTTTAGATTTGCCCAATAAACAAAGGGGTGGTCACCTTTACCAGGTATCATTATTCTTACATCAACTCCAGAAATAGATGCAAGTTTTAAACTATCAGTTAGACTATCATCTAAAATTAAGTATGGTGATTGTATATAAATATACTTTTTTGCTTTTTGAATCATTTCCAAATATGATAATTTAATTTCATAAAAATTATCAGGGTTAGGTCCACTAGATATTATTTGCATACCACATTTTGAATAATTAGCCATTTTAGAAGGGGCTTGTTCATTTTTATAATCCATTAAGTGGATTAAATCAATATCTTCTTTTGTAGCGTATTTCCAATCAACCCAAAACCTTAAATCTAAGTCTCTTACTGAGTCACCCATGAATTTTATATGAGTATCTCTCCAGTAACCAAACTTAGGATCTTTACCTAAATATTCATCTCCAACGTTAAAGCCGCCAACATAGCCTATTTTATTATCTATAACAATTATTTTACGATGATTTCTAAAGTTCATGTTTATGTTTATTAATCTAAGTAGGGAAGGGAAGAATTCACCAACTTTTACACCAGCATCTATTACAGATTGAAGTTTTTTTCTATTGGTAGTTCTACTTCCTACAGAGTCATATAATAATCTTACTTCAACGCCAGCTTTAGCCTTTTCTTTAAGAATATCTAAAATTTTTGAACCAATATCATCATTTTTAAATATGTAAAATTCTATATTTATACTTTTTTGAGCTTTCTTTAAGCTTTCTAAAATATCATTAAATAATTCTTTGCCATCAAAAAATACTTTAGTTTCAACATTATCTCTATAAGGTGAGTATTCCATACTTTCAATAGCTTTAATCATATCAGAATGATTAGATATTTTAAACTTATCATTTGAATTGTTATTTAATTTTTTTATATGTTTATCAAATAAGGTAAGTTCAGATTTTTTCATAATAAAAATATCTTTATTATTAACCTTTCTTCCTAACATTAAAAATAGAATAAGACCTATGTATGGTAATATAAATAAAACTAATGTCCAAGAAATTATACTTTTAGAAGAACGATTTTCTTTAAAAATCATATAAAAAATAGTTAATAAATTTATAATATGAACTAAGTTAGAGAAAAAAGTAAAAATCATAATTAATAAATCCTTTCTATATGTTTTTATTATTTTATAAATTCATTTTAGTTATTTTATTTTTGAATTGAATCTACAAAATTTTTAATATAATCATTATATAAATTATTATTATGGTAGGCAATTTGTTTTTAGCAACAATTAACTTCTATAATATTGAAATTTTTGTATTAATAAGAATTTGAATATATAATATTATATTACTATTTTAACAAAATATTTTTAACTAGGGACATATAAATTGATATTTTCTTTAAAGAAGATCTTGTTAAAAATAATATGAGAAAATATATTTAATATTTGATTTATATTATTTATACTATATATTTTTGACTAAGCTATAGAAAAGAAATATAATAAAAGGTAAATTCTCACTGTAGTGGGGAACAAGAGGCTAAAGATAAATCAACTAGTATAATCTATATACTAGATATAAGGAGTAAATACTATGAATTATTGTTTTCAGTGTGGCACCAAATTAATAAATAAACAATGTAATAATGAGGGGGAGGTTCCATATTGTAATAAGTGTGAAATGTTTCGTTTCCCAACATTTAGTTCAGCTATAAGTGCAATTGTTTTAAATCCTGATAAAAATAAAGTGTTACTTATACAACAGTATGGAAGAAAAGATAATATACTTGTAGCAGGATACATTAATAAAGGTGAAAATGCAGAACAGACCTTAGTAAGAGAAATAAAAGAAGAAACAGGGCTTAATGTTAAAGATTATCAATATATGAAGAGTAGTTATTATGAAAAGACTAATACATTAATGTGCAACTTTATTTGTGTGGTAGATAGTGAAGATTTAAGTCAAATTAATGAGGAAGTTGATAAAGCAGAATGGTTTTCTTTTGAAGAGGCATTAAAAAATATTAAAAGCAAAAGTTTAGCTGAGGAATTTTTAATATATGCCTTCAAAAAGATGAATTACATATAATATTTAAATAACATTAAGAAAGCTGCTGAGTTAGAGAATTCTAAAGAATATATAGAAAAAATGAGAGTATATATCAAAATAATTTTTTATAAAGATTACAAACAATATGAAGAGAATATCTAGATTCTCGTAATATGTTTGTAATCTTTAATTTATATGGTGACTATTTTAATAGAGTTATTTTTGTGTCTATTACTTCTGGTTCTCTCTTAAATAGGAATTCTCCTCTTCTTACAGAGCAGTTAACTCCAACTCTTTCAAGGATTGCATCAAATTCATTTTTAGCATTTAAAACTATGAAATTAGCATCTTTTCCTACTTCTATACCATATTTATCTTGTATATGAAGAGTTTTAGCACCATTTGTTGTAATTAAATCTAAGGCATTATTAATTTCATCAACAGACATCATATGGCATATATGAATACCAGCATCTAAGATATTCATTAGGTTACCATTTCCTAATGGGTACCATGGGTCTGAAATTGAGTCTTGAGCAAAACAAACATTAATTCCTGCATCATTTAATTCCTTAACTCTTGTAAGACCTCTTCTCTTTGGATAAGTGTCATATCTTCCTTGTAAGTGAATATTTTCTGTTGGACATGATATGAAGTTCATTTTTGATAATTTTAAAAGTTTGAATAATTTAAATGCATAAGCATTATTATATGAACCCATAGCACAAGTATGGCTTGCAGTTGTAAGTTCTCCAATTCCATTTAAGTAAGCTTCTGCTGCTAATAATTCAACAAATCTTGATTGGTCATCATCAGTTTCATCACAGTGAACGTCAATTAATTTATTATATTTCATTGCAAGCTCTACAGTTTTCTTAACTGATTTTTCTCCCATTTCTCTTGTGAATTCAAAGTGAGGAATAGCACCAACTACATCAGCACCCATTTTTAAAGCTTCTTCTACTAATTCATCTCCACCTTTATAAGAATACATTCCTTCTTGTGGGAAAGCTATGATTTGAATATCTATAATATCTTTATATTCTTCTTTTAATTCCATAATAGCTTTTAATCCTGTAAATTTAGGATCTGTTATGTCAACATGTGTTCTCATATATTGAGTACCATATAAAATCTCTTTTTTAAGAGCTATTCTTGCACGTTCTTTAATTTCATCTATTGTCATGTTTCCTTTTGTTTCAGACCATCTTTGAATTCCTTCAAAAAGAGTTCCTGTTCCATTATTTGCACCAGGCATATGAGCTGTATATACATAGTCTAAATGAATATGTGGATCAACATAAGGTGGTACAACAAGATCTCCTTTTAAATCATAAGTTTCTACATCTTTATATTTTTCAGAAAGATTTGGACCTATTTCCTTATAAACTCCATTTTCAACAAGTAAATCAACTAGTGTTTCATTTCCTTTTAATCTAGCATTTTTAAATAAAATAGCTTTCATTTAAATAATCTCCCTTCTATTTTTGGTATTTTACTAAAAAAATTTACTTATATCATTATTAATAAATTAAAATTTCTATTATTTTTAGTAATGACTTGTCAATAAAGAAAGTTTAGCATGAAAGACTTATTTAGTCATTGTATAAAATATACAAGAATAGTTTAATATTACTGTGCGCATAAAGAACATATTTTGGTAAATAGATTTGTATTTTTAGTACATTGTCACCAAAAAATACTCATTGTATACTGAGAGCGTAGCAAAATTCACATAAAAAATTTTCAATTAAAGCTAAATTTAATGAAGTTTTGATTTTTAGCTAGATCTTTAGGCGTATTTAATTTTGCAAAGGATTACTTTTGTAGAAATGCTTTTTATAATTCTAGCTAAAAATCAATCTTTAATAAAGATAAGCTGAATAACAAGACAAGAAAGGAGATTTTATTATGTATGAAAATATAAAAATGGAAAACATGACATGGAGAGAATTTGCGAAGAAAAAAGATGATGTAATTATATTACCAATAGGATCTACAGAACAACATGGTCCTCATCTTCCAACTTGTGTAGATACTGTAATAGCAAATGGATTTGCTTATAGAATTGCTGAAAAAATAAATGGGGTAGTTGCTCCTGCTTTATCATATGGATACAAATCAAAACCATTAAGTGGTGGTGGTCCATTATTCCCAGGAACTATAGATTTAAATGGAGCTACATTACAAGCTTTAGTAATGGATATAATAGATGAATTTGTTCGTGATGGATTTACAAAAATATTTATATTAAGTGCTCACTTTGAAAATGAAGCATTCATAGTAGAAGCTATGGATTTATGTTCTGCAAAATATGGAGATAAAGTACAATTACTTCTTACTAACTGGTGGGATCCAATGTCACCTGACGTAATTGATAAGGTATTTGATGAAGTACCATTCCCAAGGTTGGGCTTTAGAACATGCTGCTGTTACAGAAACATCATTAATGATGTATTTTGCACCAGAACTTGTTAGAGAAGATAAAATAATGGATACAGAAAATGCTAGCCCTGCAACTTACTATAGATATCCAATAGAAAAAGATATTGTTCCTGAAACTGGAATACTTGCATCAGCTAAATCTTCATCAGCTGAAAGAGGAAAAATAATAGTTGATGATGTTATTTCAAACATTATCAAGATTATTGACAAAGCTTTTAAATAATATTAAATTAGTATTTGATAAATTTAAGTATAAAAAGTAGGGGATATTATGAAATTAAAAGGAATTATTTTAACTATGCTATCTTCAATTACCTTTGGTTTTGCCTTTACACTTGGGCCAATGACCTATGGTCTTGAAGGAAGCAACCCTGTGACATTAACTTTTTTAAGAAATTTTTTAAGTTTGCCATTTTTATTAGTAATTATTTTACTTTTAAAAATAGATTTAAGAGTAACAAAGAAACAACTAAGAGATCTAATAATACTTGGTTTTGTTGGAAATGCAATAACAACTTTAATGTTAAATATGGCATTTGCTTGTATAGATGTTGGAATAGTTACACCTATACATTTTACTTACCCAATATTTGTAACATTAGGCTGTGTAATATTCTTCCACGAAAAATTAAGTAAACAAAAAGTCTTTGCATTAATTATTGCTATGTCAGGTATAGGATGTTTCTTTATTACAGCGTTAAATTCAGCATCTTTTGGAAAAAGTACATTGTTAGGATTAATTTTAGCCGTAGCATCTGGAATTTTCTATGCATTTTATATTATATTTATGGATAAAAGTGGTTTGAAAAGTGAGCCACCTTTTAAAATAACATTCTATGTAGCGATAGCTTCAACAGTAGGTATGTTTATTTATGGAATGCTTACAAAGGAACTTGTATTATCTTCATTGACACATAAAGCATGGGGATTATCAGCAATATTTGCTTTCTTATGTACAGTTGTAGCATTATCATTATTACAAGTGGGTATAAAATATATTGGTGCTAGTGAAGCTGCTGTTATAAGTACATTTGAACCTATAACAAGTGTTATCTTTGGAGCAATACTTTTAGGTGAAGAAATAACATTAATGAAAATAATTGCATGTTCATTAATATTTGCAGGAGTATTAATACTGTCCTTTGCAAAAGAAAAGACAAAATCTAATATTAAAATAAAAGAATCAGTTACCAATTAATTGCAATAAACTATTGACTATATAAAAATTGTTTTTAGAATTTTTATATAGTCCATTTTAATATTTTAAATATATAATTATTAA
>OKSE01000865.1_pt1 | contig 16548 bp, 14 predicted proteins | sample 1633631 | NCBI WGS metagenome assembly OKSE01 (sample SAMEA3541555, study PRJEB24748) | human gut metagenome | biome: human gut; feature: human-associated habitat; material: faeces | place: China | collected 2012 | reverse complement strand
GGCTAGGAGCTTCTGCCCTTTCAGGGCGTGTGGGGCTTACTTGCGAAACTTCAGTGAAGAATTCAAGTGTAAAGTGTATAGGAAGAAAACGCCAACGAAATGAAGACAGAACTCATTCTGGTCGGAAAGACCGTAAACAAGCATTTCATTGCGGGCATCAAGGATTATGCCGAGCGCATCACCCATTATATGCCTTTCAATATAACAACCATTCCTGAACTCAAGAACACCAAGAGTCTCAGCGAACAGCAGCAGAAGGAACGGGAAGGAGAACTGATTCTGAAACTCCTCCAACCTTCGGATACCGTGGTGCTGATGGATGAACATGGACAGGAATTTCGAAGCATCGAATTTGCCAAATGGATAGAGCGCAAGCAGACCACGGCAAGAAGGCTCGTCTTTGTCATCGGCGGTCCTTACGGCTTCTCACAGTCTGTCTACGACCGCGCCAACGAGAAGATCTCCCTCTCCAAGATGACCTTCTCGCATCAGATGGTTCGCCTTATCTTTACCGAGGCGCTCTATCGCGCATGTACTATTATAAAAGGTGAACCTTACCACCACGAATAAGGGTAAAAAAGTAAAAAGGTAAAAAAAATGGGGAAAGATAAATATATAGAAATAAAAGGGGCAAGAGCCAACAACCTCAAGAATATCGATGTGAAGATACCTCAGGGCAAGTTTGTTGCCATTACGGGTGTCTCCGGATCGGGAAAATCATCGTTGGCTTTTGATACCTTATATGCTGAAGGCCAGCGCCGCTATGTGGAGTCGCTCTCTTCATACGCACGCCAGTTTCTGGGACGTATGAGTAAACCGGAATGTGATTTCATCAAGGGATTGCCACCTGCCATCGCCATCGAACAGAAAGTGATTTCGCGCAACCCACGATCTACCGTGGGCACCAACACCGAAATCTACGAATACCTGCGACTGCTCTACGCACGCATCGGAAAAACCTATTCGCCTATCAGCGGACAGGAGGTGAAACGCCATACTACCGAAGATGTACTCGCCTGTACCCGACAGTATTCCCAGGGTATCAGGTTTGTCATCCTCGCCCCTATCCACGTCATCGAAGGGCGCAGTCTGGGCAAACAGCTGGAGATGTACAACCAGGAAGGTTACGCGCGTATATATATAAAAGGTGAATTCGTGCGCATCGAAGACTTCATGGAGCAGGCTGACAAGGATCTGCTGGAAGTAAGCGGCGACAAACTGAGAAAGAGAATGCAGCAGAAGGATGAAGAAATCTTCCTGGTCATCGACCGTGCTTCGGTAAGCGATGAGAAGGATGACATCAGCCGACTGATGGATTCTGCCGAAACTGCCTTCTATGAGGGCGATGGAGCCTGCCGTCTCGTCTTCCTGCCAAGCAATATCTGCTACGACTTCTCTACCCGGTTCGAAGCTGACGGCATGCAGTTTGAAGAGCCTACCGACAACATGTTTGCCTTCAATTCTCCTCTCGGAGCCTGCCCTACCTGCGAAGGTTTCGGCAGCGTAATAGGCATCGACGAGAAACTCGTCATCCCGAACACTTCGATGAGCGTATATGACGGATGTGTGGTTTGCTGGCGAGGCGAAAAGATGGGTATGTGGCTCAAGGAATTCATCCGCAGAGCTGCAGAATACGACTTCCCTATCTTCAAGCCTTACTTCGAACTGACTCAGCAGCAGAAGGACTGGCTGTGGCACGGTCTGCCTGGCGAGAAGAAACGTAAACAGCAGGAAAGGGTGAGCATCGATGAGTTCTTCAGAATGGTAAAGGAGAACCAGTACAAGATACAATACCGCGTGATGCTGAGCCGATTCCGTGGAAAGACAATTTGTCCTGACTGCCATGGTACCCGACTCAAGAAGGAAGCCAACTATGTGAAGATTGGCGGAAAGAGCATCACCGAACTGGTTGAGATGTCGATTGTAAACCTGAGCGAATGGTTCAGGAAACTGGAGCTCTCTGAGCATGAGAAGGAAATCAGCAAGCGTCTGCTCACCGAAATCACCCACCGCCTGCAGTTCCTCCTGGATGTTGGTCTGGGGTATCTTACGCTCAACCGACTCTCCAACACCCTCTCCGGCGGTGAGAGTCAGCGCATCAACCTGACCACCAACCTGGGCTCATCGCTCGTGGGTAGCGTATATATCCTCGACGAACCTAGTATCGGACTCCATAGCCGCGATACCGCCCGACTGATTAAGGTGCTGAAAGAACTGCAGCAACTGGGCAATACGGTGGTTGTGGTAGAACACGACGAAGAGATTATGCGGGCAGCCGACTATCTCATCGATATTGGTCCCGATGCCGGAAGACTGGGCGGAAGAGTGGTCTACGCCGGTCCGTCATCAGAATATTCAACCACCGACAAGGCTGAACAGGAAAAGCTGCTGGCTGAATATCCGGAGAGTTATACCATCAAGTACCTGACCCACAACGAGGAGATAAAGGTGCCAACGAGCCACCGTGCCTGGAACCAGTATATCGAAATCAAGGGAGCCCGGATGAACAATCTGCGCGGCATCGATGTTAAGATACCGCTCAATGTATTCACCTGTGTAACCGGTGTATCAGGCTCAGGCAAGAGTTCGCTCATCAAGGGAATCCTCTATCCTGCCATGCGTCGCCGTCTGGACCTCGTAGCAGATGCACCAGGCGAATATACATCGATGGAAGGCGACTGGAAGAGCATCAGACATGTAGAGTTTGTTGACCAGAACCCTATCGGAAAGAGTACCCGCAGCAACCCTGCCACTTATCTGAAGGCGTACGATGCGATACGTGCCCTCTTTGCCAACCAGCCACTGGCTAAGCAGATGGGATTCACGCCACAGTACTTCTCTTTCAATACCGAAGGCGGAAGATGCGAGGAATGTAAGGGTGCGGGATATGTTACCATCGAGATGCAGTTTATGGCAGACCTCACGCTGACCTGCGAGGCTTGTAAGGGCAAGCGTTTCAAGCACGATATCCTGGAGGTTCGCTATGGCGGAAAAGACGTCAATGATGTGCTGAACATGACGGTAAATGAGGCCATTGAGTTCTTCAGCGATGAAAAGCTGCAGCGCAATGAGGGCGACTTCGACAACTGCCGCATCATCGTAAACCGCCTGAAACCGCTTCAGGATGTGGGTCTGGGTTATATCAAGCTCGGTCAGAACTCAAGTTCGCTTTCGGGTGGTGAGAATCAGCGTGTAAAGCTCGCCTTCTTCATAGGTAAGGAAGAACAGGAGCCTACGCTCTTCATCTTCGACGAGCCTACCACGGGTCTTCACTTCCACGACATCAAGCGCCTGCTCCATGCCTTCAATGCCCTGATAGAAAGGGGCCATTCGCTGGTAGTGATAGAGCACAATCTGGATGTCATCAAGTGTGCCGACTATATCATCGACCTCGGTCCGGAAGGCGGCGACAAGGGCGGCAATCTCGTTGTAGCCGGAACTCCGGAAGAAGTAGCTGCCTGCAAGGCAAGCCTTACCGGAAAGTTCTTGCGTTAAATTGAAGTTTCAGGGCGTATTGGGTAATTCCACCCGCACAGGGTGAAAATACGATATCAGTGGAATCCGACAACCGCCGGATTCCACTTTTTAATTTAAAAATCCAATTCAAAAGTATTATTTGTTAAAAAAGTAACTATCATCGAAGGCTGCTTCGATAAGGCGTTGCTTTACTCGGGCGTATTCTGCCGAGTCTTCGATAAAGTACCGAAGAGCAGAAACAATCCTTACATAAACACTGAGCCGATAATCGCCCTTACCCTTTTAGATTGCAAAAATGTTTTCCTTATGCATCTCAGCATAAAACATCAGATCAGAACCAGATACATGATGGTTCTTCATCACTTCACTCAGAACAACACCGAAACGGCTGTTGTCTGCATTAAATTTTTCAATTTTCATCTTAAAAATTTTTAAAATATTGAATATATTTATTTACAAGTTCCCACTACGGGAACTCTTTTTTATTTTCTTTTTAGTATCTTTGCACCATGTAAAACAGATTCAACAATCTGCTTACCTATAAGGAAACGAATAACCGATACATATATTGTATAAACAATATAATATTTTTAGGAGATTATGAACATAACAACATTCAGCAACATGGCCAGCAAGATTCCTTCACCTGGCCAGTTGGAAGGCCTGGTAACCTTCATGAAGGAAGATGAGAAACTCAGGTTTTTCACCGAGTCTTACCGGAAAACGGGGAATAAGTCGTACAAGCACGATGCACCCCTCTTCGCCGTAGCCTGCATCTTCGAAGGCGGAAAAGGCAAGGACAACATCCGGAGTCTCACACATCTGTCACTGGTCGACTTCGACCACATCACAGAAAAACCGGATGACGGCACCCTGCGCTCGCTCAAAGATAGAATCTGCCACGATGCCCACACCCTGCTCTGCTACGTCACCATGAGCGGCAACGGACTGCGCGTCATCTACCGCTACGAAGGCGAGGATTATCCCGCCGCCTTCGCCATGGGAAACGACTACTACGCGCATCTCATCGGCAAGGAAAGCGATCCGCTCTGCAAGAACATCACAAGGCTCAGCGGACTCGCCTACGACCCCGAAGTCTATTTCAATCCTGAAGCCAAAGCCTTCAGCGCCGAGGAAATCAGCCATTTCCATTCAGCTACGCTCAAGACCGCCCAGAAGAAAAAGAAACAGGAACGCATCGCCGACTACTACGAGCAGATCGTCAAACCCAAGCTGGAAAGCGAAAAAATCAGGTACGAACCCGGCAACCACAACCAGTATGTGATGCGGGTGGGCTACATGATGGCAAAGAAACGGTACGACAGGAAAGAAGCCACCCAGTGGGCTATCAGGCAGTTTCCCGAATACGACGACGTAGAACAGGTGTTCAAATCGTGCTACGACAACACCTCTCACCCACAGAAGGCGAGGGCAGAAACCGGAAAGATTCCCTATGCCACCGTAGATGAAATCAAAGACTTCCTCGACGGGCATATCAAACTCCGCTTCAACCTCATCACCCTGCGCTACGAGTATCAGAAGGAGAAATGGCGAATCCTCCAGGACCGCGATCTGAATACGCTATGGAGCAACATGTCGCTAACCGCAAGGGTGAGCAAGAGCGACATGATCAATGTCATCGAGAGCGACTATACCCCGCCCTACAATCCCTTCACCGATTATCTGGAGAATCTCCCACCCTGGCAGGAAGGCGACAAGGACTATATTGCCGAACTCGCTGCCACGGTAAAGATGAAGGGAGACCCCGTGATGCCCTTCTGTGAAGCCCTCAGGAAATGGCTCGTGGCGATGATAGCAGGATGGATAGACGAAGGTACCGTAAACAATGTCATCCTGGTATTCATCGGCAGACAGGGCGCCTACAAAACCACCTGGTTCAACTATCTCCTGCCGCCGGAACTGAAGCAATACTTCTATACGAAGGCGAATGCCAGGCGCATGACGAAGGATGATATCATCGCCCTTTCGCAGTATGCACTCATCTGTTATGAAGAGCTCGACACGATGAGTCCATCGGAACTGAACCAGCTGAAGGCTGTGGTAACGATGCAGTATACCAACGAAAGGGCGGCATACGGCCATTATGCCGAGCAGCGCAAGCATATCAACACCTTCTGCGGAACGGGCAACAATCCCGAGTTTTTGAGCGACCCTACCGGTAACCGTCGCTGGCTGCCCTACGAGATAGAGAGCATCCTCTCGCCCCGTGAGCATCCGTTCAATTACGAAGGCATCTACGCTCAGGCTTACGCCCTCTACAAGAGTGATTTCCGCTACTGGTTCACCGATGAGGAGATAGAAAAGCAGAACCGGCACAACCGCGCTTTTGAGGCGCCTAGACTAGAACAGGAACTTGTGGATCTCTACTTCCGAAAGCCAACGGAGGCGGAGACAGGGGAGTTCGTGTCCATAGCCAGAGCGATGCAGATCATCAGTTGCAACATCTCCCAGAAGCTGAGCAGCACCAAGTTGGGCAGAGCTTTCAATGATCTCGGATTCGAAAAGATGCGCACCACCCACAACCGTGGTTACAGGGCGATTATACGTACTGCCGAGGAAATCAAGGCATACCAGGTATCCCTCTGCATCAACTCGCAGCATTCCGATGATGATGCCCCGTTCTAGCCGTTCCCAAGCCATCGGTTCCAACTGGTCAGATTATGACACTATGACACTTATGACACTAGTTTTTCAACTTTTCGCCTCGCACGCGGGCAGGCAGGAACTTTCGGCCTGATTTTTCCTGCCTGCCCGCGCGAGAGCAAATCTTCAGAATTCACTGTCATAAGTGTCATGTGTCATAGCAAAGCCAGTTACTTCCGAAACGGAAACCAAAGACTTATGGTTCAAAAGTCAGAGACTTACGATGTAAAAGTCAGAGACTTACGATGTAAAAGTCAGAGACTTATGGTTCAAAAGTCAGAGACTTACGATGCAAAAGTCAGTAGCTTATGAACCGCCTCCTCATTCATTAACCCTCATAAAAATCAAACAAAACTATGGATTTAAGAAGTTATACCAAGCAAGAGCTAGCTCTTCTGTATTTTCCCGATGCTACTCCAGCGGTAGCCAGTGCTCACCTGATGCGATGGATCCAGCGCATCCCCGACCTTCTCCAGAAGCTCGCCGCCACCGGTTACGGCAAGAACTGCAAGGAGTTCACCCCGATGCAAGTCTCCTACATCCTCTACTTCCTCGGTGAGCCATAACCCTGTTTCCTACACCAGACGTAAAGAAGAAACGCACCCCCGCTAGGCGTTCCGGCGGATTTGCAATCCGACGTCAAAAAAGGCTCGACCTATTTCCTTGCGGATTTGCAATCCGCCTCAAGCGAGAATGCTGCATCACGATTTTGGCGACAGATTCTTGATGACGGCAGTTTTAGGCTCTTAGCCTTGACTTTTGGATAAAAAGCCATTATTTTAGCCTTGACTTTTGGATAAAATTAACTATTGTTTGCCTTGACTTTTGGATAAAAGTTGTATCTTTGCACTGTAAATCAATAAATTATACAAAATGACATATTACAAGCGAATTATAGATAAAAAACTCCTGGAGTGGAAGGCTTCTCAAAGAAGAAAACCGCTGCTGATACGTGGAGCCAGACAAGTAGGAAAATCTTCTGCTGTGCGCCACTTTGGTAAAGAATTCAAGTACTTTGTAGAGATCAATCTGGAGAGCCAGCCATCCATAAGAGGACTCTTTTCAAAGGATATTGAGAATGACAGCTACAGGAAATATCTTTTCTTGGATTTGGGACTGATGCAAACCATGTTGGGTACTCCTGCTGCCAATGTACTTTTAGCTTCGGATGTTGATTTCGTCAATAAAGGTGCTGCATCAGAAATGTTTGCTGGTTTGGAACTCGTCAAGAACCACGACTGTTTCCAGAAGGCAGAAATGTATTATTGGCAGAATTTGTCAAGAGGGACCAATGCTGAGATTGATTTTCTGGAAGCCAAGGATGGTATGGTTTTACCGATAGAAGTGAAAGCCACTACCAGGGGTAGCATGCAAAGCTTATGGCTATTCATGAGAAAGAAGGCTCTTCATCATGCTGTTCGTACATCCCTAGAGAATTTCGGAGAGTTTGAGTATGTTGATAAAGAATCCCAGGATGCCATTCGCCATGTAGATGTAATTCCACTCTATGCAATGAGTAATTTGTGCAAACTAAGCGTTGGTACGGAGATGAAATAACACCACGAAAATTGGTCAGCAAGTTGCTGACCAAGTGGAAAAAGATATTTTCTCAACTCCTTGGGGGCATCACATGCTGTTGATTGACAAATTCCTAACAGAGCCACAGAAGGCTTTGTTCTATATACACCAAACTGTAGTAAACGGCTGGAGCAGGAATGTCCTTCACAATTACATAGACTCGTCTCTGTATGAGCGACAAGGAAAAGCTTTGAGCAATTTTACCCGCACATTACCTGAGGTCGGCAGCGATTTGGCACAAGAAATCACAAGAGACCCATACAACTTTGCTTTCACTGGAATCACCAAGCCATATAATGAGCGCATTCTTAAAGATGCTTTGCTCAACAATATCACCAAATTTCTAACAGAACTTGGTACAGGTTTTGCCTACGTAGGCAAGGAATATCGCTTGCAGATTGGAGAGAAAGAGAACTTTATCGACTTGCTCTTTTATAATTTGAACTTGTCATGCTACATAGTTCTGGAAGTCAAGATAGGTTCATTCACCTTTGCTGATGTCGGGCAACTTGGTGGTTATGTAGTAGCTTGTAACCACCTTCTTCGCAAAGAGGGGCGTGACAATCCTACTATAGGTTTACTTATTTGCAAGGAGAAAGACCGTATCCAGGCACAATATGCCCTGGAATCAAGCAGCCAACCCATAGCTATTTCTGAGTACGATCTAGAAAAATTCTATCCTGAAAAATTGGAAGGAACTATGCCGACGATAGAGGAATGGGAAGCTAAGTTTGGGGGTAGCATTGAACACGAATAATATTGAATTATTCAAGTTTCGCAAGTTTAGCCCCACACGCCCTGGGCTAGGAGCTTTTGGGCCTTCAGCCCGTTCTTGAACCACTTGCAAAACTTAAGTAAAAAACATGCAAATACTACTTAATAATTCCGATTAATAGTAAAATAACAATAACATGCAACTAATTGTTACTCAAATATTTGGAATTATCGTTCAGAAAGATTATCTTTGTGAACGATAATAATAAAGCATAACATGATGGAATATAATAACGAAGAAGCTAAGATACTTCTACCTGAAGACATCATGCAATAGGAAAAAGGGTCTATACACCCTCTTGTCGAGGTGTATAGACCCTTGGAACTATAGCACTTCTTAGCTTATCAAGAGTATATTGATTGCAGCCGATTGCTTTAATTTCCTTTAAATTAGGGCATCTTTTATTTGTTATTTTGTGCGAAGATAAATCAAATCAAAGTACATCAGTCGTGTCTTCATCGGCTCTATCGGAGTTGTTGGCTCTAGACCTTTGTTATGCAAAAAGGTCCATTCTTCCTCATCTGACGAAAACAAGAACTTGAAACCATTTCGTTGATAATATTCAAACACTTTCGAATGGTTGACGGCATCAACAATGACATATCGGCATCCTGTTTTATTCAATGGGTCTATAAACCATGATTTGATGAAATCCAACAATTCATCTCCCACATGATGCCCACTGAACAAATCGCTTACTGCCAACTGTCCAACCAACACTGCTGGATACTGCGGTCTTCGCTTAGCATTCGGAATCTTTCTATTAAGCTTATTCCGAAGGTTTGAAGGAAGTGAATCTACTTTTACACTCGAATTAGCAACTGTAAATGCACAGACTATTTCAGATGTATCTGGTTTAACAAAACAATATGATTTTCCAAGCAACTGATAGGCATAGTCAGCATAGTCTTGGGTGAAGAACTCTGTTATGTCCTCATCCTTACAAGTGAAGCCTTTGCATTGCTGCAAGACTTCCTCTGTCAGTTCCATAAAATCACATTGCTCTAACATTTTAAATGTACAGTTTTGAACGTTTTAATATAGCACGTGCCTTGGCTACTTGCTTGGAGAAGTCAATGGAGCCACGCTTTTCCAATGCCTCATCAGCCGCTTCAACGAAACGAGCTGCTGCCTCACCATGAAGGACAGGTATTGTTTTAATTTCTATTGCCATAATCTTCTTGTTTTTAATGTTATGTACTTATTTAATTTGCAAAATTATGCTTTTATTTTCACTTTACCAAACTTTTTGTTAACTTTCTGTTGAATTTCTACGAAAAAATTCCAAATACCAACTTCATGCCATTTTAACGTTTCATTCTTTCCAATTCATCATCCTTTCGCATTTTGTCGTTCAACTTCTCCTGCATTCTGTCTAGAAAGTAAGTATGGCTATGGTTTTTGCGTCTTCTGATGTCGGTATAGAAACGATAGCAGTCCTTGGCTTTGATGCCACGAAGCTCCTGTACCTCCTGGATGACAGGTATCAGAAAGGAATGGAAGAAGGTATGGAAAAAGGCAGAGCTGAAGGCATGGAAGAAGGCATGTCCCAGCGAAGCCTTGAAATTGCCAGGAAGATGCTGGCAAAGGGTATGGATGAAGCGTCTATCATGGATATGACGGGGCTGACGGCAGAGGATATAAAGCTGCTGAAAGCGGAGATGTAGATTACGAATATCACCATATAATTAAGGGTCTATACGCCACCTGTTCATCGTGGCATATAGACCATTCAACACTCCACATTCAACATTCAACAATCTCTAACTTTTTCCGAAACTTTTCCCTAAAATCTCTTGCGGGTTTGAAAATAAAGTCGTAACTTTGCAGTAGTGAATTTTAAAACAGAGATTATGAAGCAGGTAGAAGAAAGATACATCAGCTTGCTGACCGACTTCGGTTTCAAGCGAATTTTTGGAACAGCAATGAACAAGGATTTGCTCATTTGCTTCCTCAACAGCTTGTTTAATGGCAGACAGGTTGTGAAGGACGTATCGTATCTGAACCCGGAGCACGTGGGAGATGTCTATACCGACCGCAGAGCCATCTTCGACGTGTATTGTGAAGGAGAAAACGGCGAGAAGTTCATCGTAGAAATGCAGAATGCCTACCAGACGTATTTCAAGGATCGCGCCCTTTTCTACTCAACCTTCCCTATCCGTGAACAGGCACCAAAGGGGAATGACTGGGATTTCAAACTCAATCATGTCTATACCGTAGCCCTGCTCAACTTCAGCATGAACGAGGACGCATTCGACAAGGAGAAAATCCGCCATCATGTGCAGTTGTGCGACACCGCTACCCACAAAGTATTTTACGACAAGCTCGAATATATTTATGTAGAGATTTCCAAGTTCAACAAACCCCTGGAAGAACTGGATACGCTCTACGAGAAGTGGCTCTATGCGCTGAAGAACCTCTATAAGCTTACCCAGCGCCCTAAAGAACTGTGCGATAAAGTCTTCGACCGCCTCTTCGAGGAAGCCGAGATAGCCAAGTTTACTCCGCAGGAAATGAGGGAGTACGAGACCAGCAAGATGGCATATCGCGACATCAAGAATTCCGTAGACACTGCTAAGCGTGAAGGTATAGCTGAAGGTATGGAAAAGGGAATGAAGGAAGGCTTGGAAAAGGGTAGAGCTGAAGGTATGAACCAGCGAAGCCTTGATATTGCCAGGAACATGCTTGCTGATGGCGTTGACATCAATCTGATTATGAAGTATTCCGGTCTTACCCAGGAACAGATAGAAAAATTGAAATAAGATATTATCTTAGAGGTAACAGATAAGAATTCCCCCATCCTGCCATCAAAAGCAGGATGGGGGAATTTGCTTAATAGCTAAGAATATGCTGGCAATGGGACTTTCAGCCGAACAGGTTGCCAAGGCTACCCAGCTGCCTTTAGATATCATCAAGAATCAGAACAACTCATAAAAAACAGAAAGCGGAGATGTAGATTATGAATATCACCATATAATCAAGGGTCTATACGCCACCTTTTCATCGTGGCATATAGACCACTCAACATTCAACAATCTCTAACATTATCGGAATTTCTATATTCTGTTTCCTGATTTTGGAAAAGCGTACGAGTTCGTACACAATCTTAACTGGACTCATATTAGGCGACTGTTATCTGAAAATAAAAAGAGGGTGAGTCATCTGGTTATGACTCACCCTCTTTTTGGCTTTTTATTTCTTTTTCTTCTTCTTCTTTTTGATGCCGAAGAAATCGCGGAGGCCGTTGAAGTCTTTCTTCATGATGAGGCCGAGACCCTGCGTGTTCAGACTGTTGCGCGTAAAATAGCGGTCGTTGGTCTGATTGTACATGCGTATGGCGAGGTTGCCGTTAGGGAAGATGAGGTAGCGGAGGTCAAAATCGCCGATGAAACTCTGCGTGGCATTCGGATTGTCGCGATAACCGAACTGGCCATTGAAGAGCAGGCGGTTGTTGAGCAGCTTGCCACTCAGAATGCCCTCATATTCGGCATTGTTGAAACCCTCATCGCCCGTAGATATGTTGGCACCGAAATTCCAGTTGTTGCTCTTCACCACGTTGGAAAGTACGGTGTTGAGCTGCTGCGAGATGGTGCCGCTCAGCAGGCTCTGCATCGCCAGCGAAGTCTGACTCTGCTGTTCGCCGTCCTCGCTCACCTGGTTGTTGTTGGTCTGGGCGTAGAACCGGCCGATGCCCAAGAGATAGAGCACCTGCTGGTTCATCTCTTCCTGCGAATTGATGATAGAGTAAATCATCTGCTTCGCATCGCTGTTAACCGTAGGCAGGTCCATAGAGAAATCTACCTTTGGCGATTGAGGCGTGCCGGTGATGTCCATCAGGCAGTCTACGCGGATGTTGTTGCCCGAGAACGAACGGCCTATGCGTAGGTCGCTCAGCGGCACTCCGTTTACGGTATATTTAGCCCGCAGATTGAGTGGGGCGTTGTATGGGTTGCCACCGAAGGCGATGGTGCCGCCCGGCATAAACTCGAACTCCTTCTTGATGAGATTCTGGATGGTGAGCTTGTAGGTACCGTGATCAACCACATAGTTGCCAAACATGTCGAACGAGCCCTTGTTGAAGTAGTTGGCGCGAATTACGCCATCTCCGTTCAGGGTGAGGTAATCGCCCGACTGCTCGTCCATAATCAGCTTGAGCGTGAGGTTCTGGTTGGTGTTTACGAGGAAGTTGATGCGCATATCCGATTCGAAATCGATGTCATCCTCTCTCTGTTTCGTAGTTGGAGCCCCGTTCAGGCTCTCCATGATATCCGGCACAATCTCGTGCCAGTGGATAAAGCTCTTGTCGCTGATGGCGTCCGGACTTGCCACATTATATACAAAGATGCTGCCCGGTTCGGGCTCGGCGTTGATATCGATGACGGTTTCGCCGCTCTTGCCGTGGATGCCTACCTCGCCCGTGGCATAGATGGTGCCATAGAAGGTGTTGTCGCCAAACTCGCGGGTATCGAAGCCCAGGAAGTTGTGCGCCTTGATATCGAGGTCGTAGCTCAGCCTGGTGAGGTGCTTGTGGTGGATGCCTCCGCTCAGGATGGCTATGTTGCGGTTGCGGTCGAAGATGGTATCATTCTCTATGAGGATATCATCTGGGATGGCGTGGGCATGGAGCGCATCGAAGGTGTAATCGGTGTTGAGCTGCTTGAGGTGCACCTTGCCGTGAGCGGTAAGGTCGCCCACAAGATTGATGTTCTTCAAATCGCCCACCACATTGAGATGCCCATCGCCCCAGGCTTCTACCTGGTTCATGAAACTGCCGCAGAAATTCTCGAGGAATTTCATGCTGGTGCCCTGGGCATCGATACCCAGGTCGATATAGTTACGCTTAGGCGAGACGTATCCGTTGATGAGCGTCTGATGCTCCGGACCATCATCGGCAACTGCATGAATATCAATCTGTTCAAGCTCCTTGTTGAAGTTGACACCAGCATGGAGCACACCGAGCGGACCGTTTTCGAAGGTAAACTCCTTCACGTCTAGCTGGGCGTAGGCATCAGGGTCGTTGAAGAGGCTCTTGATGATAGCCTTGCCCGAAGCCTTGCCGGTGAAATCTACCGAATGGAAATTGATGAGGTTCAGCACGTATGCCACATCCACATCCTTCAGGTCGGCTACGATAGAATCGGTCTTCTCGGGTGTGGCAAGACCGGAAACGATGACGTGCTGCTGGTCGTGGCTCACGGCGAAATGGTCTACCAGCAGGCGGTTCTTGCTGTAGATGATGTCGGCAGGATGAACCTCCCACGGCGTGCCGTCGATTCTGATTTCAGACGGGTGTATGGTTACGTGGGCGGTAGAAACCTGATTTTCGTTCTTGAAGAACTGCGCCCTCGTATCGATGATGCCCTGGATAGGGAGCTTAGCCGAATGGTTGTTGTAGAAGAGCTTGGCGAAGAGCTGGTTGTCGGCAGCGGCTGCCTTTACGTGGATGCCCGGTCCGTTATCTCCCCATTTGCCCTGTCTGATCTGCGCATCTACCTTGAGCGAATCGTTGATGGTATGCAGTCGCACTTTGACGCCATGATAGTCTTTTGCGCCATAGCTGAAGTCAGGCACGCTGGCATAGATGTTGACGGTTTTCTCGGCATCGTTCATGAATCCATCGGCAAAGACGGGCTGCTCTATCTTCAGCGGAATGCCCAGCATGCGCTGCAGAATCTCGGTAGAGGTGATTTCTGCCTGGAAGGTGAAATGGTTCTTCGCACTCCTGTCTACCTTGCCGATGCCCGGAAGGGTAGGCAGTTTGCTGGCTACCAGGTTGGTGAAGCTCTTGGTGAGGGTAGCGTAATCGTACTCTCCGTCAACATGGATGCTGGCGAACGGGGCTTCGAGGTCGAAATAGCTGTCCTTGCCCTGGTTCTTGGCGCTTACGGTGATGTCATCGAGACTGTAGGTCTTGTCGGCTACCTTCAGTCCCAGGATGGTTGGCAGCAGATGCTGTACATGGGCTGTTGCGGCATACTGCTTGCGCGGGATGGAGTAGGAGCCTTCTACCTGGATGTTGGCATTAGGGTCGGCGATGGATGCGAGTCCCTCTACCAGTCCCTGCTTATAGCTTCCGTCTATCTGAATGTTGCGGTAGCTGTACTTGTTGAAATCGAAGCGCGGAATGCTGCCCTTGGCATAGAAATGCTGCTTGTTGCCGTGAGCCGAAAGCGATGCTGCCAGGATGCCGAACTGCCCGTTGTCGAGGATTCTGCCCAGGTTGATGCCCTGGGTGTTGATGCTAGCCTTGAGCTCGGAGCCAGCCTTTTCGGCCTTGATGGCTACTTCGCCCACGCCGGTCTTCAGCTGGCCGCGGGTGCCTACGTTCTTGCCTGCACCATATACTTCACCTATATAATATATGTCGCCCAGGCGCAGCACTTCTTTCGGAATGCTGATGCGTTTGCCCAGATTTCTGGAAACCTCTCCGATGCCATCGCCTGATATCCTGAGGGCTGAGATGTTTGCCTTCCAGCGCAGAAGGCGGTCCCAATCGCTCACACGGCCGTTTGCCCGGAGCAGCAGACTGCCGCTCTGAGTCTTGAATTCGAGGTTATGGATGCGGGCAGATGTACTGGTGCCCGAAAACTGGAGATGAAGCTGCAGGGCATCCTTGAACTTGCGGAGTTCAGGCACGAAGCAGGCAATATCGGCAAGCGTGATGACGGATGGCTTGATGCCGCCCTGAAACTGGAGTGTAGGCTTTACGATATGCTTGTTCTCGATGCGGTAGGTAGCGCGCAGGTCATCAAACTGCAATTGTGAATGAGGGAGCTCGATGCTGAAGTCTCTGAGCAGGGCTTGCTGCTGGTCGGCATCGAGTTTGAATCTCAGATTTCTGAGTTGAAGTCCTGATTTATCTTTCAGCGCTATCTTCTTGACAGCCAAATGGATATCCTTGTCTGTGAGATGGCCCAGAATAATGTGGGCAGAGAGGTCGGTGATGCCTAGATGCTGCGGCGAAAAGACGCCCGGTTTAGGCGCAATATCGCGCTGGTTGTAGGCAACGGCACCATGCCGGATAATCAGGCTTCCGATGTGCAGGTCGAGCGGAGTATGGTGGGTGGAATCTTTCGAAGCCAGCGAATCGAGCACGAACTGGATGTTCATCGGGCTCTTGGCATCCTGCTTGTAGATGTTGGCATTGAGCCCGAAGAGCTGGGCAGATGAAACCGAAATCTTGCCATCCTTCAAAGGCAGGAAATCGAGCTTTGCCGATACGCGCGAAGCACAGATCATGCTGTCGCCCTTCTGGTCGAGCATCATCACGTCATCTATGATAATGCGGTTGAAGAAGCCCAGATTCACCTTTCCGATACTTACCTGAGTGCCGAATTTCTGAGCCAGTGCACCGGCTACTTCAGAGCCGATGAAGGCCTGTACTGGTGGCACGTGCAACAGTACGACAAGCAAGAAATAGACGGCAGCCAGCGTCCATATAATGCTATTGATGATATGTTTTAAATGTTTCAGAGTTGCTTTCTCTAGTTTACAAAAATGTTACTAATTTGAATTTTGCGACAAAATTACTGAAAAATCGGCATAAAATCGAATAATTCACACAATTTTTCTTTTTTATATCACTTTTTTTCACTATTTTTGCAGCACGTTTAGAAGTTTCAGCATAGAAGTAGATAAAATATATGTTTTATGGCAGATGGCCAGGATAGCGTCTTGATGAGGGCGCTGACGCATATATCTTGAAGTGATTAGTAAGTTTATATATAATATTTTTTAATGTAGTTATGGCAAATGTAATTAAGTTACGTAAAGGCTTGGACATTAACCTTACGGGTAAGGCTTCCAAGGATGTAACGCTCCAGGTGGCTCAGGCTGGCGAGTATGCGCTGGTTCCTGCGGCTTTCGTGGGTGTGACTCCTAAGGTAGTGGTACGCGAGGGCGATCATGTCAATGCCGGAGATGCCTTGTTTGTGAACAAGGCTTGCCCGGAGGTGAAGTTTGCCTCGCCAGTGAGCGGAGAAGTAACCGCCATTGAGAGAGGTGAGCGCCGAAAGGTGCTCTGCGTGAAGGTGAAGGCCGACGCAGTACAGACC
>OKSE01000864.1_pt1 | contig 16584 bp, 14 predicted proteins | sample 1633631 | NCBI WGS metagenome assembly OKSE01 (sample SAMEA3541555, study PRJEB24748) | human gut metagenome | biome: human gut; feature: human-associated habitat; material: faeces | place: China | collected 2012 | reverse complement strand
TTCGGCGGATGCCCCACGGTAAAGCACTACCGTAAAAAATTGGTTAAAGATTAAAAGCGATTTTAAGGACAAAGCCGATTGGGTGTTTAAAACCTTCTATGCAGTAAGAAGTTATATAGAGCTTATTTTGAAAGTTAGAATATAATTTTACAAAAGGGAAGGAAGAAAATAATATGTGCGGAATAGTTGGATACGTAGGACAGAAAAAGGCAACAGATATATTAGTTGAAGGATTATCAAAATTAGAGTATAGAGGATATGACTCAGCTGGAGTTGCAGTTTTAGAAGATAATAAGATAAAGGCTGAAAAGCATAAAGGAAGATTAGCAAACCTAGAAGGAATGTTAAATGAAAATCCAATAGAGGGTGGAATCGGAATAGGACATACTAGATGGGCTACACATGGAGAACCATCAGATGTTAACTCACATCCTCATTTAAATAATAAAGAAACAATAGCTGTAGTTCACAATGGAATCATTGAAAACTACAATGAATTAAGAAATTGGTTAATTGAAAAAGGATATGAATTCAAATCAGAAACTGATACAGAAGTTATTCCAAACTTAGTAGATTTCTACTATAAAGGTGATTTATTAGATGCAGTTATGGAAGCTACTAAACACATGGAAGGTTCATATGCTATCGGAGTTATATGTAATGATGAGCCAGAAAAATTAGTAGCTGTAAGAAAAGATAGTCCATTAATAGTTGGATTAGGAGAAAAAGAATATTTCATAGCTTCTGATATCCCAGCAGTTTTAAATCATACAAGAGAAGTTTATCTTTTAGAAGATAAAGAGTTTGTAGTATTAACAAACGATGGAGTTACTCTTTTTGATGAAGAAAAAAATCCAGTAGAAAAAGAAGTTTATCATATAACATGGAATGTTGATGCTGCTGAAAAAGGTGGATATGAAGATTTCATGTTAAAAGAAATTAACGAGCAACCAAAAGCTATAAAAGATACAATGACTTCAAGAATAATGGAAGGAAAAGAAGTAACTTTAGATGATATATCAATAACTAAAGAATATTTAGATAATGTTGATAGAGTGTATATAGTTGCTTGTGGAACAGCTTACCATGCTGGAGTTATTGGAAAATACGCTATAGAAAAATTAGTTAGAATACCAGTAGAAGTTGATATAGCTTCAGAATTTAGATATAGAGATGCTATTATTACAGATAAAACTTTAATAATAGTATTAAGCCAATCAGGAGAAACTGCAGATACTTTAGCAGTTTTAAGAGATGGACAAGCAAAGGGTGCAAGAGTGTTAGCTGTAACTAACGTAGTAGGAAGCTCAGTTTCAAGAGAAGCTAACGATGTATTATATACATGGGCTGGTCCAGAGATAGCTGTTGCATCAACAAAAGCATATGTAACTCAATTAATTGCTATGTACACATTAGCATTACATTTTGCTGAATTAAAAGGAAGCAAATCAGTAGAAGAAATTGAGGAAATCAAAAAAGCAATGCTTGAATTACCAGAAAAAGTTGAAGAAATCCTTAAAAATACAGATTTAATAAAAGAGTTTGCAGTTAAAGCATCTACAGAAAAAGATTTATACTTCTTAGGAAGAGGTATGGATTATGGAGTTGCAATGGAAGGATCATTAAAACTTAAAGAGATCTCTTACATTCACTCAGAGGCTTATGCAGGTGGAGAACTTAAACATGGACCAATAGCTCTTATAGAAAAAGATATTCCAGTAATATCATTATTAACTCAAAGAGAGCTTATGGATAAAATGATAAGTAATGTTCAAGAAGTTGTTACAAGAGGAGCTAACGTTTTAGGTGTTTGCTTTAAAGGTGACATGGAAGAAAGTAAGAGAAAAATGTTTGAAGGATTAATAGAAATACCAGAAACATTAAGCTTATTATCACCAGTTTTAAGTGTTGTACCATTACAATTATTCTCATACTATGTGGCTAAAGCTAAAGGATTTGATGTTGATAAACCACGTAACTTAGCTAAATCAGTAACTGTTGAATAAAAAGGGGATTTTGAATATGAATAATGAGAGTTTATTAAAATTATTAGCTGAGTATAAGGAAACTAAAAAGTGCCTTGAAACAGGATTAAACTGGCTAGAAGAGAAAGACTATGCTAAAGGTAAGTTAGATATAGTAAATGTAATAATAAGAGATTTAGAAGCAGCAATTGGTGCTGAAAGAATTTAATATAAAATTAGCTTGAAATTTTAACCTTATTTATATGTGTTAGGGGTGTTTAAATCATTAAATATAGTACTTAAAATGCTATAAAGTGATTTTAAACACTCCTTGTTTTAGTGAAAATATATTGAAAAATACTTTTTATTGAAGTATAATACTTTCGCTAAAACCTCATAATTCTGAGGAATAAGCTAATATTAATTAATGAGGTATTTATAGTGAAAAATTTTCAAGAAAATAATATTTTAGAAGATAAAAAAGTATGTATAAATGAAAATGAAGAGGCTTGGAATAAAGAGACATATAATGCTTGGGTAAAGAGATTTGGAACTGCTAAGGAAGCAGCAGAAAAAATTAAATCTATGCCTGAAAAAAAATTAAATGTTTTGTTAGATAAATTTGGAGATGTTAAAGGAAAGAAGATATTTAATCTTATGGGCTCTAATGGAAATAAGGCTGTTGCATTAGCTTTATTAGGGGCAGATGTTACTGTAGTGGATTTCTCAGAAGGAAATAGAAGATATGCTTTAGACTTAGCTGAGGCTTGCGGAGTAAAGATTAACTTCATTCTAAGTGATGTTTTAAAAATGCCTAAAGAAGTTATGAGTGGAGATTATGACATAGTATTTGCAGAGATGGGAATACTTCATTATTTCTCAGATTTATCTCCTTTTATGAATGTTATACATAGTTTATTAAAGGATGGAGGAAAAGCTGTATTAAGAGATTTTCATCCTGTATCAACTAAGTTAATAACTTCAAGAGGATCTACAGCAAAGGTAAGAAAGCATAAAGTTACAGGAGATTACTTTGATACTTCATTAGAAGAGAAAGAAGTTGCTTACTCAAAATACTTAGAAGAAGGAAAAGTAGAAAAAGTATTTTTACGTAAGTGGAATTTAGGAGAAATAGTAACTGCCGTTGCCAATACTGGGCTTAAGATAGAAAGTTTAACAGAGGAGCCTAATTTATCAAGTGATGTCTTTGATAAAGGAATTCCAAAGACTTTTACAATAGTAGCTAGAAAATAATTTAATAGACTTGGTCGTGTATCAAAATAGATTTTTATAAAACTTACAAACAGTATGAAGAAGTAATTCTCGGAATATGTTTGTAAGTTTTATTATTATATTTTAATATAGCACATTATTTTTTATTATGATGTATTTATACGAAAAGAATATTAAGTGTATTTATATAGTATTGCAATACAGAATATGGTAAAATTATTAAAAGTCTATGAGGAGGAATTTCATATGGATAAGGGAGAGTTAAGAAAAGAAATTAAGCTAAAAAGAGAAAATATAGATAGAAATACTAAGTTAATGGCTGATGAAAAAATAAGAAAAACTCTTTTGGAAAGTGAGATATATAAGAATAGTAAGGTTGTATTTATATATGTAAATATGGACTCTGAAGTAAATACAGTTGAGATAATAAAAGAATTATTAGCTTCAGATAAAAAGGTTGCAGTTCCTAAAGTTATTCCTGTTAGTTTAAAAGAAAGACAAATGAAGGCTTTGAAAATAGATTCCCTGCTTCAATTAAATGAAAGTGGTGCCTTTGGAATATTAGAACCAAGCATTGAATGTAAAGATATAAGTGAGGAAGTTGATTTAATTATAATACCTGGTTTAGCCTTTGATTTAAAGGGAAATAGATTAGGCTATGGAGGAGGATTTTACGATAGATTTTTAAGTAAATACCCTAATAGTAAAAGAGTTGCTTTATGTTATGATTTTCAAGTTTTTGATGAAATTCCAAATGAATTCTTTGATGAGAAGGTTGATTTAATAATAAGTGAAGAGAAAATTATTAGTTTAAAAAAATCATAATAGTAAAATAATATTTTTGATAATTTTACTTTATTGATAATAAATTTTACTTATGTCAGAATTATATAAAATATAATTGTGAGGTGGGGTAAACAATGAAATTTGAAGATTTTAAATATGAAAGGCCTAATATAGAAAAAGATAGAGAAGATATTAGATCTTTTATAAAAGAGTTAGAAGAAGCGAAGGACTTTAATGGGGCTAAAGAAGTAATAGGCAAAATAAATAAGATAAGAAATAATACATCAACTATGATGGCCTTATCAGAAGTTAGACATACAATAAATACTGAGGATGAATTCTATAATGAAGAAAGTGATTTCTGGGATGAAAATTCTCCTCTTATTGAAGAAGTTAATAATGAATTCTATAAAGCATTATTAAGTTCACCATTTAAGGATCAAATAGGTGATTATTATGGTGAAACTATAATAAAAGAGGCAGAGTATTCTCAAAAGAGTTTTTCAAAAGAAGTAATAGAAGATATGCAACTTGAAAATAAATTAGGTAGTCAATATCAAAAACTTATTGCTTCAGCTAAAATTGAATTTGATGGAGAGGAAAGAACCTTAGCTCAATTAGTTCCTTTTGTAACATCAGAGGATAGAGAAGTTAGAAAAAGAGCATCAGAAGCTAAATATAACTTCTTTGTGAAGCATGAAGATGAAATAGATGATATCTTTGATAAACTTGTAAAGGTAAGAACAAAAATAGCTAAAAAGCTTGGTTTTAATAACTTTGTGGAATTAGGCTATGTAAGAATGAGAAGATATGACTATAATAAGGAAATGGTTGAAAACTTCAGAAAACAAGTTGAAGAGTTTATAGTTCCTATAGATAGTAAATTGTATGAAAGACAAGCTAAGAGATTAGGGCTTGAAACTTTAAAATATTATGATGAAAAATTTGAATTCTTAAGTGGGAATCCAACTCCAAAGGGAGATTCAAAGTGGATAGTTGAAAATGCAAAGGTAATGTATTCAGAGCTTTCAAAGGAAACCAAAGAATTCTTTGACTTTATGGTTGAGAATGATTTAATGGACTTAGTTGCTAAGAAAGGAAAGGCAGCTGGAGGATATTGTACTAATTTCCCTAACTATAAAGCTCCATTTATATTCTCAAACTTTAATGGAACAGCTGGGGATGTAGATGTATTAACTCACGAGGCTGGCCATGCGTTCCAAAACTTTAGAAGTTCTTGGATAGAAATGCAAGAGTGTCAATGGCCAACTATGGAAAGCTGTGAAATACACTCAATGAGTATGGAATTCTTTACTTGGCCTTGGATGTATTTATTCTTTAAAGAAGATACAGATAAATATAAATTCTATCACTTAGGAAATGCCATTAAATTTATTCCTTATGGAGTAACAGTTGATGAATTCCAACACTTTGTATATGAAAATCCAGAATGTACACCAAAGGAAAGAAAAGATGCATGGAGAAGAATAGAGAAAAAATATCTTCCACATAAAAACTACGATGAATGTGATTTCCTAGAAAGAGGTGGTTGGTGGTTCCAACAAAACCATATATTCTTATCACCATTCTATTACATTGATTATACTTTAGCTCAAATATGTGCACTTCAATTCTGGAAAAAAGATAGAGAAAATCATGAAAAAGCATGGGAAGATTATTTAAATCTATGTAACATAGGTGGAACTAAGACATTCTTAGGCTTATTAAAATATGCTAACTTAAAATCACCATTTGAAAATGGATGTGTTGAAAGTGTAGTAGGAGTAGTGGATGAATACTTAGAAAGCATAGACGACAGCAAATTTTAGTTTTTAAAACAAAATTTATGATTTATTTAGAGTATGATTAAGTAAGTTTATTATGAATATAGATTAAATTTATCAAAATTAATAATATCTATAAAATACTATTAATTTTATTAAGTATAGATTTGTTTGCTTAATATTTTAAATTAATATTTCTTTTAAAATAAAAAACTTGGAGTATTCCTTATGGATTTCATAGGAATACTTCCAAGTTCTTTTTTGATTATAAATTAAAATGTTATTAATATAAGCTTATTAAAAATATAAATAGTATGAAGAGGATATATGTATGAACTTTAGAATTTAAGTAATCATGGAAAGAAATTTGCGTTAAGAAGATTGAATGTTCGACGCGAAGCTAGTTTTCAATCTTTAGTAAATTTCTAGGAATTATTACTATAAATTCCTAGTGAAATACATTAATCCTCAGAATATATTTATATTTTTAGTTAATTAGACTTTGTATTTTCTTAGTTTTCTCTGTTAGCTATTTCAAGAACTATTCTGTTTACGAAGTCAGCTAAAGGCATAGCACCTTCTTCACCGTTCTTTCTGCTTCTTACAGAAACTTCTTTGTTTTCAGCTTCTTTTTCTCCAACAACTAAGATGTAAGGAGTTCTTTCTAATCTAGCTTCTCTTATTTTATAACCGATTTTTTCAGCTCTGTGGTCAGCTTCAACTCTAACTCCTCTTCTTCTTAATTCTTCAACAACTTCATTTGCATAATCAGCATATTTATCTGATAAAGGAAGAACTTTAGCTTGAACTGGAGCTATCCAAGTTGGAAGAGCACCTGCATATTTTTCTATAAGCATTGCTAGAGTTCTTTCATAACATCCAATTGAACTTCTATGAATGATGTAAGGACGTTTCTTTTCTCCATCTTTATCGATGTAGTACATTCCAAATCTTTCAGCTAAAGCGAAGTCTATTTGAATAGTGATGATTGTATCTTCTTTTCCATGAACGTTCTTGAATTGGATATCAAGTTTTGGACCATAGAAAGCAGCTTCATCATCAGCTTCAGTAAAGTCTATATTTAAGTGGTTTAATATTTCTCTCATTATATTTTGAGTATTTTCCCAAGCTTCAGGATCATTGATGTATTTCTCAGTATTGTTTGGATCCCATTTTGAGAATCTGTAAGTAATATCATCAGCAATTCCTAAAGTTTCCATAACATATTTAACTAAGTCAACAGTGTTTTTGAATTCATCTTCTAATTGCTCTGGAGTACATACTATGTGTCCATCAGCAAGAGTGAATTGTCTTACTCTTATAAGACCGTGCATTTCTCCTGAAGATTCATTTCTAAATAGAGTAGAAGTTTCAGCAAATCTTACTGGTAAGTCTCTATAACTGTGTTGAGTTGAGTTATATATTGCGTATTGGAATGGGCAAGTCATTGGTCTTAAAGCAAATACTTCACTATCCTTTTCCTCATCACCTAAAACGAACATACCATCTTTATAGTGATCCCAGTGTCCTGAAATTTTGTAAAGGTCGCTCTTAGCCATTAAAGGAGTTTTAGTTAAAACATATCCTCTTCTTTGCTCTTCGTCTTCTATCCATCTTTGAAGAGTTTGGATTATTCTAGCTCCCTTTGGCATTAATAATGGAAGACCTTGACCTACATTTTCATCAGTAGTAAAGATTCCAAGCTCTCTACCTAATTTATTATGGTCTCTTTTCTTAGCTTCTTCTAAAGCTTCTAAATAAGCATCTAATTCTGATTTCTTAGGGAAAGCAGTTCCATATACTCTTGAAAGCATTTTGTTCTTTTCGTTACCTTTCCAGTAAGCACCAGTAGATCTTAATAATTTAACTGCTTTTATTGGTTTAACAGCCATTAAGTGAGGTCCTGCACAAAGGTCAACAAAATCACCTATTTGATAGAATGAAATTACTTCACCTTCTGGAAGATCATTTATAAGTTCAACTTTGTAAGGTTCATCCTTCATAAGTTCTAAAGCTTCGTTTCTAGGAAGTTCAAATCTTTTTATTTCAGGATTTTCTTTTATTATTTTTTTCATCTCTTCTTCTAATTTGTTTAATTGGTCAGCAGAGAATGGTTTTTCAGTATCAAAATCATAATAGAAACCATTATCTATTGATGGTCCTATAGCTAATTTATCTTGAGGGAATAATCTTTTAACGGCAGCTGCTAATACGTGAGAAGCAGTGTGGTTAAAAGCATGTTGACCTTCTTTAGAATCAAAAGTACAGATTTCTAATGAAGAATCTTCATTAACTATAAATCTTAAGTCCTCAACTTTTCCGTTTAATATACCACAACAAGCATTTCTAGCTAGTCCTTGGCTTATGCTTTGAGCTATTTCAAAAATTGATAGTCCAGCTTCAACTTCTTTTATTGAACCATCTTTAAGTGTAATTTTTATCATATTAATTTCTCCTTTCAAAATAAATTTCTTTTAATTTTCATTCATATAAAATAAAAACTCTCATCCCTCTTCTAAATATAGAAAAGGGACGAGAGTGCATATTCCCGTGGTTCCACCCAAATTGTACTTTAATAATTAAAAATAAAGTACCACTTAAAATTAATCGTAACGTGATTATGACGGACTGGATTAGAGTCACTCAGAGGTAGTTTTCAACTAATTCCATTTAAAAGTACTTACAGCTACTGTACCTTCTCTCTGAAAATGTACCAAAGTTTACTCGTCTCTTCATTGTGTTAATAAATTTATAATATTTACTTTAGATTATAAGTTTATTATTTTTGTATGTCAATGGATAAAATAAAAATAAATTCTAATTGGAATATAAGATATTATAAGGGTTTAGATGGAAATAAGTTCTCAATATTATAAATTTTAATTCAAAAAAATTACTAAGTTAATTAAAGTTTTAAAAAAATAATTTGCAAAAAAATCTTGAAATAGAATTTGAAAAATATTATAATAAAAACATAGTTTTGCAGGTGTGGCGGAATTGGCAGACGCACTAGACTTAGGATCTAGCGCCTACGGCGTGGGGGTTCGACTCCCTTCATCTGCACCATTAAATTTAAACAAGCATTAAATGCGGGAGTGACTCAATGGTAGAGTGTCACCTTGCCAAGGTGAAAGTTGCGGGTTCGAGTCCCGTCTTCCGCTCCATTTATGCGGGTGTAGTTCAATGGTAGAACACCAGCCTTCCAAGCTGGATACCCGGGTTCGATTCCCGGTACCCGCTCCATTTTAAAAAATATAATATGCACCATTAGCTCAGTTGGTAGAGCACCTGACTCTTAATCAGGGAGTCCAGGGTTCGAATCCCTGATGGTGCACCAAGCATCGATTTATAATCGATGCTTTTTTGTTTTTAGAGATTTTTTTGGAAGACTTCATAATTTTATTGAAGTCTTTTTTTTATTAAAATTAAATAAAGAAGTATTTTTTTATAACTCTTAAATTCTAAACATATTAATATTCTTTAATTAATAAACATATAAGGGCATAGGATTAATTAAATAGTAACCTATAAAATATTTAAGTATTTTATAAAAATTTAGTTTTTAATAAATATTAATTTTTTAGGTAAAAAGGTATATAAAATAAAGTTAGAAGGAAATAAGAAAGAGGGTATTATAATGATTGAAGGAGATACCTTTGGGTATAAAAATTATGTTGAATATGTGGAAGAGAGAATTAGGTGGGAATTAAATGATGGAAGCATAAATAAAAGGGAAAAATTTATGATTAATTTTGGTAATAAAAAAGTTAATTCAGAATATTTAATGAATAACTTCGAAGATTTAGTATCAAAATATAATCCTAAAGCTGTTTTTATTATGATTGGAGGAAATGAAAAAATTACTCCAGAGGAATTTAAACATAATTTAGTTAATATAGTAAGCAAGATTAAAAATATAAACTCAATACCTATATTACAAAGTCCAATAAAAAATGGAATAGATATAGAAGGGCATGTAAAAGTTATAAGAGAGGTTTCTAAGGAAGAAGAAATATTCTTAATAGATCATTATGAGTATTGGGATAGGTTAAGCAAAGTTCAAAAAGAGCTTATAGAATCATGGTTAGTAGAAGCAAGAGCAAATCATAAAGGACATTTAGCGATTGCTAAGAAGATTTTTAAGGATTTAAGAATACATGATTATAATAGTTTAATATGTGGTTTTACAATATAAAGATCTTAGGATATTAAAAATTAGTTCTTTAAAGCATAAGTAATTATAAAGAAATTAGTTGAGATACAAAATGAGGATATAAAAGTTAAAGTTGTTTAAAAGAGAAATAATAGCTTTATTTCATAATGAATATTAAATAATTGATAAAAAAATAAAGCCGCATCAAAACTGAAGTAGCTTTGATACAGCTTTCTATATACAACTTATTGCTTTTTGCAATATGAAATCTTCTATATATTCTTCTGAATAAACTTTTCTGCCCATAAGATTAAATATTATTTCATCACTAGAATATCCTTCTTTATAAAGTTTTAGGTTCTTAGTTAATTTTTTTAAAGAACCAGGGGTAAGACCTAACATAATTTTTATGTCATTACCAGTATAAAAACTTTTTATAAAGAGTTCTCTTAGGTTGTTTTGCATTTCAAGTTTATAATTTAAATCTACGACTTTATCTCTATGGGGGCCTATTTTAGACCTGTGATGTTTTTTACACAAATACTTGTAATTAAGTTTAAAATCTAAACCGCCTTCTGACCTATGAACTATGTGATGAACATCTGCATAATCACCACAAATTTCACAATAATAAGACATATAATCCTCCTTAACATTTTAATACCCATTTATAGTAATAAAATAGCATAAAAAAACAGTTTAATCAATATAATGGAGCTTTTCAGATAAAGATTAAGGTATACAAAGGAATTTAGTATTTTTTACACTTTGCTGTTAAAAAAAGTTAGCAATATAATTAAAATATAAAGGATATGAGGGGGTTTTGAGATGCATAACTTATTTCATAGAAGATCAAAGATAGAAGAAAATCCCGAGAAATTTTGGAGGGAATTAATAACAAAAAATGAAACTCTAAAAGGAAGAATGTTTAAGGATGAACCTATAACTGAAGATACGAAATACCTACATTATGTAATATTCAATAGAAAAGTTGGATTTCAAAATGTTTGGGTTATGGTACCTAACTTTAAGAGATTAATAGAATTTATAGAGTATGTATTTATGCCAGAAGCATACTATAAATGGGTTGAAGGAAAAAAGAAATTAATAACTCATATACCTTCAATTGATGTAGAGAAGATAATTTCTATGATAAATAGAAAAGCAACTGAAGAAGAAAAAGAAAAAATGAAAAATGACATTTCAGCATTAAGAAAATTAAAAGGATTAAGTGCTGATAATGGAATGAGAAAACTAAAAATATTCTGCAGTAGATTCAATAACAATTGGCTTGGAAATGATGATGAGTTTTTATACTTAAAAGCTTTTGGCAGTGCCGAAGAACTAGGAAAGTTTGTAGTAGAAACTAACTTACAAACAGATTGTGAAGATTGTTATGAAAAAACTATAGGAATGACTACAGAAGAATGGTTTAAAGTTTGTAAAAATGCTCATAAAAATAAAGAAGATGAGCAAAAATTTAAAAAAGTTTTATTTAAACACTTAGAGGATATTGTATAAAATTAAATTCTCTTGATATTTTAAAATTGAAATCGCTTAGTATTAATAAAAATATAAAATAAATTGAAAAAAATGTTGACATTTTTTAAATAACTATGTATAATAATTTTTGTTGATTCAAGTTTGTATCTTTAGCTCAGCTGGATAGAGCAACGGCCTTCTAAGCCGTGGGTCAGGGGTTCGAATCCCTTAAGGTACACCATATGGTGGGCGTAGTTCAGTTGGTAGAGCACCAGATTGTGGCTCTGGGTGTCGCGAGTTCGAGTCTCGTCGCTCACCCCATATTTTGGGATATCGCCAAGCGGTAAGGCAACGGACTTTGACTCCGTCATTCGCAGGTTCGAATCCTGCTATCCCAGCCAAAATGTGATTTGCTAGCTCAGTCGGTAGAGCACGTGACTTTTAATCACGGTGTCCAGGGTTCGATTCCCTGGCAGATCACCAAAAACCTCTCTAATAAGAGAGGTTTTTTTGTATATAAAAATATATTATATAAATTAGTGGTAAAATAATTTATACTTAAGTTAGTTAAGAATGTAAAAAAGAGTTTTAATTATATTTTTATAGTATTTGGGAGGAGAGTAATGAAAGGAATAAAGAAAATATTATCATTAGGTTTGCTTTTAGTATTTTCATTTTCAATGGTATCTTGTGGTGGATCAAAAGAAAATACTTTAGAGGGTACAGTAGTAGTAACAAGTAAATATCCTGATGAAGTTAATAGTTATATAGCTGAAGAATTTAAGAAAGAAACTGGAATATCAGTTAAATATGAAGTGAAAGATGAAATAAAAGAAGATGATTTTAAAAATACAAATACTGATATTATCCTAGGTGGAAATAGCGAATTATATAAAAAAATGGCTTCAGATAATATTCTTAAAGGATATAAAACAAGTTGGTATAGCGATGTAGATGATAATTATAGAGATAAAGATGGATATTGGTATTCAATATTTAGAAACCCTATGGTAGTTGCTTATAATAAAGCTAACTTAGCAGCGAATCTTGTACCAAAGAGTTTAGCTGATTTAAAAAACGGGAATTTAGCTAATAAATTATTAATGGTAAATTCCAATAATGATTATACAAAGTATTTTATATCTGCTACAGCTTCTTATTTAAGTAAAGAAGCAAATAATGATGATAATATGGGAAGTGCTTTCTTACAAGGTGTAAAGTTAAATGTGGCTACATTTTTTAATAATTACGAAGAATTATTTACAGCTTTAGACACTAAAGAAACTCCAATAGGAATTTTACCTTTAGATGTTTTAAATAAAAAGATCAAAGATAATGCTAATATGACAAGAATTGATTTTGAAGAGGGTGTACCCGTTATAACTGAATGTGCAGGTATATTAAAATCAGCTCCTAATCCAAATGCTTCAGAACTATTTATGGAGTTTGTAGCTGGGCCAAAGATTCAATTAGAACTAGCTCAGAAATTTAATATAATGCCTACATTACCTGTAGCAATAAAATATTCTCCTGACTGGATTAAGAATTTTAAAACTTTAGATATAGAAAATAATGTTGTTCTTGAGAATGAAGATAAATGGGTTCAATTCTTTAATGGTGTTGTTAAACCAGAAGTACCTGCCAAGACAATTAATAATTCTGTTATTAAAGATAAGAAGAAATCTTAATACATATTAAAAAAGAGATATTATGTTTTAAACATAATATCTCTTTTATATTTAAAGTGTGAATTGTAAATAGCTTATTCGTATTTAAATTTAATGATAACTTCTTTGATTTCTCCTTTAGAGTTAGTTCTAACCTTAAAATCTTTTATATCTTTAAATTCATTGTTAATTTGAAAGTTAAGTTCATTTATAGTAGCTTTGGCCTTTTTAGCTAAATCACTATCTTCGATAACTTCAAATCTTTGCTTTTTAGTTGTAATTTCCTTGTTTCTATCATCAACTACAACATAGTATTTATCGCCTTCTTCAATTACAACATACTCCTTACCAAAAGTTAGGCTTGAGCATAATGAATTATCTATACATCTTACTAGCATAGCTACTCTCCTCTCAATTAATATATTAAATTCTCTACACCTTTAATATATCATAATAAGAGGCTTTGTCCATTATAAATGGATAATTAGATTAAATTTGTGATATCTTACAAATATACTATTTCTTAAGTTTTAATATATTTACTAGTAAATCATTTTTAGCAAAAATAAAGAATCTTTTTACTGAAGCAAGATCATCTTTTAAAGTACTAGTGCTATCATCTTTCCAGTAATCATTAAAGTATATGCATAGGATGAAAAATAAAATAGCCAAGTTTATATATATATCTTTAAAATCAGCTATAAATAAATTGCTTATACCTATGAAGTCTAAGCTTCCACCATAAAAAACCTTATCTATTAAAGAGCATAAAGCACCAGCCATTATAAACACTATACACATATCTGCATTAAAATCTTTATGGCCATTATGGACATAATATCTATAACATTCAAAGAATATTATTAATGCTATTAAATTTAATATTATAAGGAATCCAAAGTCTAATCCAGTTCCAAAGCGAACATTTAGCCAAGAGCCATCTGTATTTATAATTGGTTGGAAGGTTAAAAAATTACCTATAATATTAAAATGATCATTGAAAAACCATTTATGTATAATAAATTTTATTCCTTGATCTAAAATCATTAGAATCATGAATATCCATAGCAATGTTTTTTTGCTAAATCCATCTTTATATTTATTTACTAAAACATATACGAGATATCCTACTAATGCAAAAGGAATTATTAAAAACAACATCATAAGAGTTTCAGAATTCTTTTCAATTCTTCCAGTTAAAAACTCAAATAAGAAATAAATCAACCACATTATAGGCAGTATCCCTATAGTTACCCATTTCTTTTTATTCATTATTACCTCCCTATAAGATATACCATTAGAATATTTAATTAAAATAACAATAACTTTTATAAATATTAAAGAGATATCTATAACTTTAGTCTATAATAGTGTCATTAATTAAACTAAATCAATTTTAACATAGTTAATTATTACAATTAAAGAGGATATATAGAATTTTAAAAGAATATATAAATTATCACACATAATAAATTAAGAGGTGTTTTATGACAGATATTATAAGAGAGTACTATAATAAAAATAGTAAGAACGAATGGCTTAGATTAAATGATCCATATAATAGATTAGAATTATTTAGTACTATGTACATGATAAAAGAGTATTTTCCTCAGGAAGGAAAAATATTAGATATAGGCTCAGGACCAGGAAGATATTCAATAGAGCTATTAAAAAGAGGATATGAAGTTAGTTTAATGGATTTGTCAGAAAAATCTATAGATATGGCAAAAAGAAATATAGAGAGTATGGGATTAAAAGCAAATGATTATATTTGTGGAGATGCTTTATATTTAGACTTTATAAAAGATAATACCTTTGATGGAATACTTCTTATGGGTCCTATGTATCATGTTCAATCAAAAGAAGATAGAATTAGAATATTAGAAAATTGTATGAGAATATTAAAACCAGGTGGGATTATATTAATAGCTTATATAAATTCTTTAGGGGTATTAAAGGTAGGTCTTTCAGACTTTCCACAAGAGTATAAAGATATAAATAAGATATATGACTTATTTGATGAAAAAGGATTTAGTCAGGAAGAATCTTTTACTGAAACATACTTTACTGTTCCAGAAAAGGCTATTTCTGAGGTTAATGAGGTAGGTTTTAATATATTAAGTAGAGCCGGGGCTGAAAGCTTTTTAAGTGGACAAGCTTTTTATATGACTAAATATTATTTAGAGGACAAGGAAATATATTTTAATTTATTAAAGGTTGCAACTGAAAAATGTGAAGATGAAAGATTTAGAGATTCAACAGAACATCTTATAATAGTTGCTAAAAAATAATAGTATTTTAAAGATTAAATAGTTTATTTATATAAAATAGTAACTATGAGAATTAATTTAAATCTATGGCTTAAAAGTTCTAGTAGCTATAAAATATAAAAACTAAAAGGGAAAAGAGAGTAAATTACATTAAAAAAACAACAATAATAATATAGTTGTTTTTAGATGAAAAGAGAGGAGTAATTTTTATGTTAACAATTTTTGCAGTTTCAGATTCCATAGGAGAAACAGCACAGCAGGTGGCTATGGCTGCTGCTAGTCAGTTTAAGGATAATGCTGAATTTAAAAGAATTCCTTATGTTAAAAGCTTAGAGGATGTAGAGGATTTAATGAAAACCATTGAGGATTGTGAAGCATGTATGATTGTATCTACAATAATAACTGTTAATGTTAGAGAGTATCTAACACAAAAATGTATTGAGAAAAATATAAATATAATAAATGTATTAGGTCCAATAATAAATGTAGCTTCAACAATATTAAATAAGTATCCAGATTATAATCCAGGTGCTATGTGGAATACTGATGAAACTTATTATAAGAGGATAGAAGCTATGGAATTTGCTATGCAGTATGATGATAGCAAAGACTATAGAGGATTAAAAAATGCTGATGTAGTTCTTGTTGGATTATCTAGAACATCTAAAACTCCACTATGTATGTATCTTGCTAACAAGGGAATAAAGGCAATAAATATTCCACTAGTTCCAGAGGTAGGTGTACCAGAAGAATTATATGAGATTGATAAAAAGAAAATATTTGGACTTACAATAAATCCACTTCAACTTATAGAAATAAGAAAAAGAAGATTAGATAAGTTTCATAGAATATCAGCAGATATAGAGTATGCTTCTGATTCAAGAATATTAGAGGAGTTTGAATTTGCAGATAAGATACTTAGAAAAATAGGGTGCAGAACCATAGATGTAACTCAAAGAGCTATAGAAGACACTGCTTTAATAATAATGGAAAAGTTAGGTGTGAAATAATTTTTTATAAACATAATTATTTTAAAACACAAAATTTAATAGGGATAAGTATAAAGGGGCTGTATAAAAATATAATAAAATTTACAAACAGTATGAAGAGAATATCTAGATGAGCTCTAGAATTTAAATTATTACGTAGAAAATATCACGTTAAAAAGCTGAGAATGTTAACTTCTTAGAAATACAATCTCACAAAGTTCGATTGCATAAGTTCAAGAATCCAAATTAAAAATTT
>OKSE01000853.1_pt1 | contig 16682 bp, 8 predicted proteins | sample 1633631 | NCBI WGS metagenome assembly OKSE01 (sample SAMEA3541555, study PRJEB24748) | human gut metagenome | biome: human gut; feature: human-associated habitat; material: faeces | place: China | collected 2012 | reverse complement strand
ATTTTCATCTATAAGCATAGGATGAACTTTCACCTCTATCTGACCGTCTACATTTCTTGCAACACCCAGAAGTTTGATTACATATCCGAATTCTTTTGCATATCTTATATCATCAGCGGAAATTTTTGTGATTCCCTCTGTGTACACCTGTGAAAATGTCACTCTTGAATTAAATGCTATTGATGCCATGATTGCAATCTTTCTTCCGGCATCATAACCTTCTACATCAGCCGTTGGGTCTGCCTCTGCATAGCCAAGTTCTGTGGCTTCTGCAAGTGCATCTGCATAATCCATTCCTTTTTCTGTCATCTTCGTAAGAATATAATTAGTCGTTCCGTTGACAATTCCCATAACTTCAGTTATATGATTGCCCGCCATGCTCTGTTTTAATGGGCGAATAATCGGAATTGCACCTGCTACAGCCGCTTCAAACTGAAGGTCATTACCTGATTTTTCAGCCGCAGACATAACCTCTTCCCCATATTCAGCAAGTAAATCCTTGTTAGCTGTAACTACCTGCTTTCCGGCATTTAATGCTTCGATAACATATTTTTTTGCCGGTGTAATTCCACCCATAAGTTCAACTATAATATCTATTTCAGGATCATTTATTATTGAATTCCAGTCATCCGTAAGAATCTCTGACGGTATTCCCTTACGCTCTTTATTTACATTTCTTACAAGCATCTTTTTAATGACAAGTCTGGCACCTGTCTTGTGAAAAATGTCTTCCTCCATTGCCTGTGCGAGTTTGTATACACCGCCTCCGACTGTTCCTGCTCCCAAAATTGCCGCATTAATAACTCTGTTTTCCATTATCTTCTCCTTTAATTAATTCCATACACTTCTTTTATTGAAACAAGTGCATCAATAAAAATTCTTCCTGTTATTTTTTCCTCATTTTTCCTGAATTTATCAAGCATTTCTTCTGCCTTTGTCATTTCATTATTTTTTATGTACATTTTATAGTCAACTGCAGCATTATAACAATCCGAAAATGCATAATAATTTTCTTCCTCTTTAGTTATCTTTCTTCCCACACCCTTGTTGTACTCTATCTTGTCAGTCAACATTCCGTATTCATTATCTATAAAGCATTGGAAAAGTGTTTCTTCGCTATAACCTTTCTGCCGTCCGGTAATTCTGAACACATCCTCCATGATATTTGATGTGAGCGGAATAATGACAAGAACTGCTATAACCGTAACGGCAATCATTAATTTTACCTGAAGCGGCCTTTTGCTTTTTTTAATTTTTTTGTTCATATTTTTGTTAGCCTTTCTAAAAAATGTAAATGTTAGTTTTACTTGAAAAATGTTAGTTTTTACTAACTTTATATTTAATATAGATAATTAAAAGCTGTTTGTCAAGAGCTGTTGTAACGCAAAAGTTACACTTGACATGAAATATATTGTTAATAAATTGAGTTAGTGACAGCTAACTAAATTGAGTTAGTGACAGCTAACGATAAATTAACAATACTAATTATCATCAACTTAAACAAACACAAATTGCATTTTATATTTAAGGGAGTGGTTATGAAATGAAGTACAATTTGTACAAAGGTGCAGGTGCCAAAAAAGCTGTGGCTATGGCTCTTGCAGCGGCTATGACAGTAGGGGGGGCCCCTGCGGCGTATGCGGCGGATAAATCTCAGATTAAAGATATTCCGAACAACTGGGCAAAGCAGGCAGTTGAAAGTGCAGTTGAAAACGACCTTATGACAGGTTATGAAGGTTATGTAAGACCTGCTGATGACATCACAAGAGCTGAAGTTTCTGTTATTATTAACAAAATTCTTGCCTCAAGCAACAAAGCCGATATTTCATCTTTTTCCGATGTAAATTCATCAGATTGGTTTTATGACGCAATGGCAAAAATCGTTAAAACGGGAATTTTAAGCGGCAGCGGAAATCAGCTTATGCCTAATAAGGAAATTACAAGACAGGAGGCATTCAGCCTTTTGGCAAGAATTTTTGGCATTACAAACGGCGGTGAAAGTGCTCTTGAAGGCTTTGCAGATAAAGACGAGGTTGCTTCATGGGCGAAGGGTGCTCTTGCGGCAATGGTTGAAGCCGGATATGTAAGCGGCAATGACGGAAAGCTTAACCCAAACGATAACATTACTCGTGCGGAATTTGCACAGGTTTTAAGCAATATCGGCTGCAAATATGTTTTTGAAAGCGGCAAGGTAAGCGGAGATTTTGACGGCAACGTATTTATCGGTTCAAATGACGTTACATTAAGCGGAACTGTAAAGGGCAACGTAATTTTAGGCGACGGTGTAGACAAAACCGTTCTTAAAGATGTTAAAGTAACAGGTGATGTAATTTCAAGAGGAAAAGACGTTGAATTTAACAACGCACAGGTAGACGGAAACCTTGTTATAACAGGCTCGGGCAAAACACCCGAAATCAAAACGGACGATAATACGAAGCTTGGCGGCGTAAAGGCCGATAAGGACTATTCTTCGGAAAAAGAACTTGAAAACGTAAGCGGAAATGGCAAAAATGTTCACGGAAAAACAGAAACACCTGCCGATACAAAGAAAAATACACATGGAAGTCATCATGGCGGCGGAAGCTCATCTTCTACAACAGCCAAAGGAACAGAAATTGATGTTGCCGGTGCAAAATACTATTATTCGACAAAAGCGGCAATGACAGTAGGCGGAAAAACGGTTACGGGCAAGCAGATTGGCGACACAGGCGTATATCTTTATACAACAGCAGAAGATAAAGACGTATACGGCGTTGCAAATGTTCCTTATGCAGACTTCTATTATGCAGAGCTTGGTAATGAAGTTACAGAATCAAGCGATATTGCAAAAGTAAGCAAGTCAAAAGATGAGGCTTCTTCTCTCAGAGAAGAACACGTATATGATGCCGTTACATCTGCTACAAATAAAAAATCAAAGAAATATGCTGCAACATATATAACGGAAGGCAGCGGAACAACAGTATATATTAACGGTGTTAAAACAGCCGTAAAGATTAACTCAAAGCTTTATGCCGCAGCTAAAGCAGTTGCCGCTTCAAAGGTGACAACAGCAAATAAGCTTGCCGAAATCGCAGACAGCATTGAAACTGTATCTTCAACCCTTCCTTCAGGGTATGAAACATATAAGACGGTAAACGCGGACGGTACACTTTCGGCTCTTACAGCAGCAGAAGGAGCAGGAGCAGTTGATAGTGCAAGCACAAAAGCAACAATAACAAGTACATCACCTTGGGGCAACTATCAGATTGACTTTACAGATATGCCTTCCGATATTGATACAAAAACAAATGTTCTCGGTGTTGTTCTCGAAACAGAAGACGGACAGAAGGTTGCCCTCAGACACAACGAAAATATATATAGTAAGAAGGAGGATATAGCTTTTGTTGTTGATGACAGCTTTACAGAGCCTCATGGAAATGTGCTTTACGGAAAGAGATTTAAGGGCCTTTCCGGAAAAACAATAACAAAGATTACATACCTTCTTTCAAACAAGCAGAGCATGACACTTAATGTAAACCTTCGTTGTGCGGCGCAGGTTCCGGCAGTAAACAAGGTAACAGTTGAGAGCCAGACAATGTATGTGCTTGATCAGGGTGCAACAGTAACTCTTAATACAAACAATCTTCCTTTCAGGAATAGAGCGGAAGTAACTGTTAAAATGGGAAAAAGAAACGTGCTTGACAGCAGCAAATATTCTTACAATAGTTCAACAGGCGTTCTTACAATAAACGGAAACGGCGGAACAGGCGCAGGAGAATATACAGTTGTATTCCATGACCCTGAGGAAACAGGAACAGGCTATGCCGACACAAAGGTAAGCTTCACTCTTAAAAGTGATGTTGCTTATGACGATACAACAAAATCCGTATCAAACTATGCAAGTGTAAACGTAGCTTCAATTTCTGCACAGAAAAAGGTAGACAAAGGAGAAGAGCAACCTGCCGCAGTTGAAAACAACGGAATAATCAATGCCAACGGTTTTGTTGATTTTTCAAATACAGCTTTTAAAGGCATGAAAGCAAACGATTCCTATAAAGTTACTGTTACAACAAAAGGAGGCGACAGCTTTAGCTTTAATGTAACAATACCTGAAAAGATTTATGCTTATGCAACACTTTCTTATGCGGAATACTGGGCAGGAGAAGAAGATGTTTATAAGCCTGCCGATATGACGGCAAACTCCGATGAACTTGATACACACGGAGAATATGATAAGGGTGCTTTTGACGCAGTTACAAGAGCAACAACAAACCATGGTATGCACAGAGGAAGCTATCTTCAGGACGCATATGTTCTTGGCGAAAACGGAAAAGAGTATAAACTTTCATATTGGACAGGTAAAGATGATGCCGTTCTTACAGACGGAAGTACTTTAACAAAAAATACAGATAGAAGTACAAACACAACAACTCTTACAATAAAAAATGGAGAAGAAACTGTTGAAACAACTAAGTATGTAAAAACAGAATTAAAAGGCATTAAATATGTTCCTGTTTCCATTGAAGCAGACAAGTTCCATGATTTCTGCAGTGCTTATACAGTATACGGAAACGGAAGTACGCTTAGAGGCGGTTTTGATGAAAACAACCTTAAGGGATACGAAGAAACAGCCTATGTGGACAGCACAACAAACGGTCTTAAAGAAGCAACACAAAGCGGTAGCACATGGTCATTTGGTGCAAGACAGACAGGTTCAGGTTCAGGTATACTTAACAAAGGAATTCAGACGGCAAGCGAAATAACAACAACACCAAAGGAAAATGTAGGCTCTTATGGTGAAAAAATAAGAGTTGACCTTACAGGTGACGATTACGGTGCACTTGGCAGCCAGATGCAGACTGTTAAATGGACATACTATGGTGATGACAGCACATATACAAATCCTGTTAGAAGCTATGGTACAAAATTTGCCGCTGATAACTGGATGCACAGACTTATGGGTATTCAGCTTGGCTTAACGGAATCTCTTCGTTTCCAGCTTCCAAGCGGATATAACGGAACAGGCTATTGGAAGATAACTGTTTATGCACTTGGCTATGAAGATTATTCAACAACATTTGAACTTACAGCTGCAAATATTGCAGGTGTTTCAGAGCCAATGAGCGAAGAACAGGAAAAACAGCTTACAGCACTTAAAGATGAAGCAAAAGCACTTCTTGATAAACACGGAGAAGTGTTAGACGGTGAAAGTGACTGGAAAGCATTAAAAGAACACTATAATGAGGCAGTTGCTTTATTGAAAAATGCTGAGGCAACAAGTTCAGAGGCAAAAGAACTTTTGGAGGAACTTCCTGTTCTTATAGCTGCGGTTAAACCGCAAACAACGGAAAAAACAGGCGAGGCGGAAGTTAAAGGATATGGCTATACAGCAAAAGTAAAGGTAACTGTTGACAGCAAAGGAAAAATAGTTTCCGTAACAGACAACGGAACAACAGAAGGATCAAATACATATTGGTGGAATTTAGCTAAAGGTATGTTTGAAAACTTCACAGGAAAAACAGCAGACAATGTTGACAGTGTTGATGCAATATCTGGTGCAACAGTAGCTTCAAATGCAATTAAATCAGCCGTTAAATCGGCACTTAACGGAAATTCGGGTATTGCAACTCTTGCGGCACCTACTATAGATGCGGCAGACCTTCGTACAGAACCTGTATTTGCGGCAGATGAAGATGCAGCATTTACAGTTACAGGCGAAGAAGGCTCAACAACATATACAAAGGAAGGCGAAAATGCAGACGCTTCCGACATTACCGATTGGGTAAAAGTTGATGAGAGCAAGCCTGTAGTTGTTGCAGGTCCTTCAAAAGACGCACTTAATATCAATATTAAAGATATAACAAATGAAAATAAAACACCAAGCATTACAGAAGTAATTCTCAACGCAGTATCCGTTGAGGGCGAAAAAAAAATCAACGATAACATCGAAGAAAATTAAGTTTATTGAAATTCCCTCTGACGCAGATTTAAGCGGCACTAAGGTTTATGAAGGCAGTGCCGCCTGCGATGGGGCAGACGGTTCACCATATACCGTAAAGGTAAAGGTAACAACAATAAACGGTGTTATTTCAAAGATTGAGGATAACGGAACAGAGGACACCATAACAAGCGAAAGTGACTATGCTTTTTGGTATGGTTATGGCGTTATGGAAAGCGACGGTATGCCTTCAAAACTTAAAGGCAAAAATCTTCGTCAGATTATAAATGCCAAAACAACACCTTATGCAGAGGATGAAAGCTATGCTGCCGACGCTGTTTCCGGTGCAACTGTTTCAAGTAACTCCATAAAATATGCTGTTATTAATGCGCTTACTTCCACGCCTGTAAGCGAAAGCGAAAATACTGTTTCGGCTCCGACAGTTTCGGCGTATGAAAGTGGTTTTGTTGTTTTAAATGCTTTAAACAAGAAAATGAATGCTGTTATAACAGGTGATGACGATGTAACAATCCGTTACACAGTTGACGGAACAGAGCCTGACGAAACAAGTGCGGAAATAGGCAAAATAGGATATTTTGGAGATAAGGATGGTGTTGCGTTTGAAGCGGAGCCTGAAAAATATCCTGACGGAAGAATAATATGCCTTAAAGTTGCGGCGTTTAATTCCGAAGGACAAAAGAGCGACACTGTAACAAAATATTTTGTTTTTGCAAACACTAATTCAACACATTCCTATGAAGTTGGCAGTTATACAGGAAAAAGCGGCAGTACAAGCGTTAATGTTACTGTAGAAGACCCTTCTTATTCAGGTAAATGCCTTATAACAAATATCCAGCTTGATGATGAAAGCAAAAAGAAATATTCAGCTTTTGCAGATGAATTTTTAAGCAGAATATATCTTAAACAGGATACGGTTGGTGTTATTGTGGTTGAAGGACACGAAACAGAGTGCAATGAAATACTTGCGGCTGTAAAAACTGCTCTCGACAATGCTTATCTGCCTTCCAAACCGACTATAACTCTCAGCGAAGAAAAAAATTCCTATGAAAACAGCGATTTGGTAGGAATTACATTTGCAACACCTACAGATGATGCAGAAATTTACTATACCGTTGACAACAGCAACACAATGTCAGGAAGCACACTTTCCGACCCGACAAAAACAGGCACAAAATATGAAGGTACATTTAACGTAAATATAGAAAATAAATCCGGCGGAAAACTTTATATAGTTGCCGCCGCAAAAAAAGACGGAAAATGGTCTTCAACATCAAGAAAGGATTTAACTTTCTTAAAGGGCGTTAAAGAAAATGCCTTTGTTGTAAACGGAACTGGCTACAGCAGTTGGAACGATGCCGTTTCAGCCATAAACAGCCTTGAAAACGGTGGAACAATAGTGCTTAATGACGATGTTGAACTTAGCAATGAGTCGGTAATGCCGACAAAACCATGCACAATTAAATCGGCAGACGGTAACGCTTATAAGGTTACGGCAAACATTTTAAATGCCCAGTCTGATGTTGTGTTTGATGGAATTACATACGATATTTCCCGTGTATATGCAAACGGCCACAGTGTTACTGTAAAAGATACAATTACCTATAAGAAAAGCTGGCTCGGAAGAAAAATATATGCGGGCGGAACAGAGGACAGAACTGCCAATAACTGCGTTATAACAGTTGAAAAGGGAGATCTTGAAATATATGCAGGAAATTTCTCGGGAACATTTAACGGTGATGTTACAGTTAATGTAAGCGGAACCGATGAGCAGACAAAAGTTAATCTTAACGGAACGGGAGTTTCAACTACTACTGACGGAAATGTTACATTTAACGTTGACGGAGGAAATAAGGCTGTTTATATTGGCGGATTTTTGGGTGAAGTTTCAGGAGGAAACATAACCGGAACACTTACTCTTAATATAACGGGAAATCCGGAACTCTCAAGCTATGGCACATATAAAGCAAAACAAGGTTTTTTACCAGTATTTATTTCTGATTGTTTAGATTTTCTGGATCCGGTTTTTACATTTGACAGATTTATGGAGGAAATCGATGGACAAAAGTATTTGAAAAACATTCCGGCTTATAAAACCGGAAGGCTCAGATACAATCCCGTTAACATGTTAAAAACCGTACTTTTCAGCTTCATGACATCAGGATATTGTTCACTCAGAGAAATGGAAGATCATTGCAAAGTGAATCTCAGATTTATGTATCTGATGGAACGTCAGACTCCGTCCTATCGTACCTTCGGCTATTTCATCAATGATGTGCTGGTTGATTCTGTTGAGGACATATTCAATGACATCAATAAAGCGATATTCGCCAAGGAACATGTTGATTTACAGCACATTTACATCGATGGCTCCAAGTTTGAGGCAAATGCAAACAAGTATACCTGGGTATGGAAAAAGGCAACAGAGAAGTCCCGTTATCGTTTGTACGATAAAATCACCACACTGATCAATGACATGAATGAAGCATTTATGTGGAGCGGAGTGAAAATCTCAACAAACACCGAGTATGTTCCTGATTATCTGGCAGAGGTGGCTGACAAATATGCAGAACTCTGGCAGCTCGATGAACAGGCCTTTGTTCATGGAAGGGGCAGACACAAAACTGTTCAGCAGAGACAGTACGAACTTCTTCTGAAATATAAGAAAAAACTCGAAGAATACGTTGAGAAAATCACTATCTGTGGGGAGGATAGAAACAGCTATTCAAAGACAGACAAAAGCGCTACTTTTATGCGAATCAAAACCGATTACATGAGGAATGACCAGCTGCTGCCAGCCCACAATGTTCAGGTGGGCGTTGCAGATGAATACATAGCTGTGGTGGATGTGAATCACTACCGCGCTGATACGGACTGCTTTATTCCGTTGATGGAACAATTCCATCGAATTTATGGTTTTTATCCCAAATATCCGGTAGCGGATGCCGGCTATGGTTCCTATAACAATTACATTTACTGTGAGCAGCATGGAATGGAAAAATACATGAAATTTCCGATGTTCAAAAAAGAGACAACTGATCAGGATTATCACAGCAATCCGTTCCGAGCCGTAAATTTCCCTCTTGATGCAGAGGGCGTTATGCGATGCCCCAATGGGAAAGCATTTACATTTCTTTATCGCAAACATATCTATGGTAATCAGTATGGACGTCAGGAAGAAGTATATCAGTGCGAGGACTGCACAGGCTGTCCATACGCTGACAAGTGTAAGAAAACAGATAAAAACAGAACTGTCCGCATAAACGAAGAACTCACCGGAATGCATAAAGAAGTAATAGAAAATCTGGAAAGCATTCATGGAGCACTGCTCAGAATGAACCGATCCATTCAGGCAGAGGGTACCTTTGGAATAATGAAAAACGATCGCTGGTACAAAAGAATCGTACGAAGAGGAATAAAATCAGTACGCCTTGAGGTTTTTCTTGTTTCTATAGGTCAGAATCTATATAAATATCACAATAAAAAGCAGCGGCAAATGAAAGTTGCTTAAAATTTAAGCGTGATTGGCTGAGGCTTATTCAGTGTACTATTTTTTAAACGAAAAGGTACATGTATGAGCAGAAACGGGAAGATTCATACAAAGAAACGCCAGTTCCGGCAAATGCCGGTTCTGGCGTTTCTTAATCAGAGGCTTTTTTACAGCCCCTTTTATGGATAGATTTAAATTAAAAATCTTTTTAATATGCGAGTCAATTCTATATCATCGATTGGCTTTGCTATATGGGCATTCATACCGCACTCCAGACAATGCTGTATGTCATCAGAAAAAGCATCTGCACTCATAGCTATAATTGGAATGGATAGAGCATTAGGATGATTCAGTCCACGGATAGCTTTTGTGGCCTCATACCCTGTCATATGCGGCATCCGTATATCCATAAGAATGGCATCGTAATATCCCTCTGGTGATCTTTGGAACTTGTCCAGACAGATCTGGCCATCTTCTGCCCAATCCAGTTCCACGCCTAAATCGGAAAGTAATTCTTTAGCGACTTCCCAGTTTAGTTCATTATCCTCAGCAAGCAGAATACGACGTCCGGATAGATCGATATTGTGGTTCAATGTCTGATCATTTTCTGTTTCAGCGCCCATATACTGACGCAAAGCATGATACAGAGTGGATTTAAAAAGGGGTTTGGAAATAAAACCACTAATACCTGCTTCACGAGCCTCCGCTTCACATTCACTCCAGTCATATGCAGAAATCAGCAAAATCGGCACTTCATCTCCCAAATTACGCCGGATTTCTTTTGCAACTTGAATCCCATTCATACCAGGTAGTTTCCAATCCAATAGAATGATTTGATAATCATCTCTCTTTTGGTGGTGTTGGGTAACCAGTTCTATCGCCTTTTCTCCACTCAATACCCAGTCGGCATTGATGCCGATGGTTTTCAGCGTGTCTATCGCTGTCCTGCAGAGTAATTCATCATCATCAACTACCAACATATTCCAGGAAGGAAGAACCATATCCATTTCCAGTGCAACCGCTTTTTCAAAATCAAATGTAAGAGAAACCTCGGTACCTTTATCAAGTTCACTTGTTATATTAAGGGATCCTTCCATTGCCTCCACAATGTACTTTGTAATCGCCATTCCCAAACCAGTGCCTTGCGTTTTACTAACCCTGACTCCATCAGCACGGCTATAGGGTTCATATATTCTTTTCAGAAAATCTGGCGACATACCAATTCCATTATCCTTGACCTTGATATGGATTCGGATATAGTTTTCTCCTTTCGGAGATTTTTCTTCAGAGAGGGATAGTTGTATCGAACCCCCCTCCGGTGTATACTTCGTTGAATTCGATAAAAGATTTAGCAAAACCTGATTCAAGCGTACACCATCGCACCACACATTTTCTGTTAAGATATTTTCCACATGTATGTCAAAGGTTTGCCTTTTTGCCTTAACCTGTGGCTGCATAATATTAACAATTCCTTCAACAACTTCCTTTAATGAAATTTGTTCTGTTGTTAAAGTTAATTTCCCACTTTCAATTTTAGACATATCCAAAACATCGTTGATCAGCCCTAATAGATGTTTACTTGATAATGTAATTTTTCTAAGGCAATTCTGTACCTGTTTCTGGTCATCTATGTGGGCTGTGGCAATCGCGGTCATGCCGACAATTGCATTCATGGGTGTACGAATATCATGGCTCATATTTGCTAAAAATTCGCTCTTTGCTTTACTTGATTCAACCGCTTTTTGGCGGGCATCCTTTAACTCAAGCAGCTGAGAACGGGTTATGGAGAAATACCGAAGAAAAATTAATGTAAGAATGATCAAAATAGAAGCACAAGATAACAATGTCATAAATATACGCTGGTTGCTCAGATTATTTATGGTATCGTCCAATATACTATAAGGCATTACCGATACCAAATACCACTCAGAATAAGGTAATGGTATACCGTATATCTGATGCTCTTCACCATTTACGTCAACCGTTGTAACATATTCTTCACGTTTTTTTAGTGCAGCACCAAATTCTTTAATTGAACTTTCTTCAGATAACTCATTTGCTGTAGAATCAGGCTGCTTTTGTAGTTGTTTAAAGAAATCCCCCAACTCCGTGTGGGGGTTCTGTATTACAAAACTACCGTCCGACCTGATAATATGGTAATACATCAGCTGCTCTTCATCCTCTAAAGAAAGGAAATCGACGATGTACTCCAGTGGGACGGCTGCTACCAGTCCAGTGCTCATACTGCCATCCTGCATAGGGTAAGTCGTAGCGTCAACGCCAAACAATGCCACTTCATTGCCGGCAGAATCAATGCCTACAGCGACTCTTTGTTCTCCTCGTGCTAATGCTTCTACAAAGGGCTCTGGGTTCAGTGGCTGTACTGATTGTCCATAAAGAGTCTGAAAATTTCCCTCAGCAGAACAAAGTGCTAAATAGTCAAAGTTCCTGACCTGTGCCCTGTAAACAAGTTCCTCATATAACTTTTCTTTATTGTTATTATCTGCTGAGACAACAGAAACAATGCCGCTGACCTGATCAAAACGCAACTTAATAACAGTTTCAAAGTGTCTGGACATTTGTTCATTCATTCCAGACATATAAATTTGACCAATTTCGTAAACGGCCTTTTCACTCTTTCGACTCATATAGATTCCGAGCAGACTAAACACAATAATACTAAAAATTAAAAGCCCAATGAAACTGTATATTAGAAAATGTGTTGTAGAATCCTTGGTTTTACTATTTCTCATTGATGTTATTCCTCCCTGGAATTCTTAAAATCTTTAATAACATTGATGGTTTCATAGTAATCCTTTGATAATTTCGGAATCATATCGACAGCCTTACTCCAATCGTTTGCTCTTAATGCGTTAGTTACCAAACTACTACTTTCAAACAATCTGGTAAATGAAAGATTTTGACAAATTCCTTTGAGTGTATGAACGGCTCTTAGAGCCTCTTCATAGTCCTTATTCTCCATAGACGCTTCAAACAAATGAAAGCTTTTATCGTCCAGGAACTTATACATAAATTTCTGAACGCTTTGCTCACGACGCAGTCTACCCAGCACTTCATCAAAATCGCCGCCAAATTTTATATAACAATCTTTTAGATTCATAATTACAATTCCTCCCTTTAAATGCTGTCTGCGCTGCCCAACATTTCGTTTAGAAGACAAAGGGTCACCTGATTTTTTTGTTTTTTTGATTGATACATCATATTGTCTGCAACTTTGAACAGTTTTTTTGCGGTTCCGCTTCCATATGCCCCACCTATGCTTACAGACATATGTAGTTCGGGATGCCCATCAATTATCAGACTATCAACAGAATGCCTGATCCTCTCCAGTTTTTTCTCAAATATCTCTTGGGGTATACAGAAAAAGATGATTACAAATTCATCGCCGCCATAACGGATAACTACATCTGTTTTTCGCACACAGGATAAAACGCTTTGTGCAATGCTCTGCAATACAATATCGCCAACATCGTGGCCATAATTATCATTGATGTACTTAAAATCATCTACATCTATTACGGCCATTGCCTGAATATCATCTGTGCCTTGAAAATGCTCGTCATAATAGCGACGATTGTAAATACTGGTTAAGGAATCAATATATAATAAGTGCAGTTGCTGCTGTTTGCGAGACAAGGCGGTGTATTTTTTACAGGAAAACAGTCTATCGTAGTCTATTTTATTTCTTATATCCTGAATATTTTTAGCCTCTTGTTCCTGAGAGGCAGCCATTAGTTCGTCTTCAAGTGTATCGGCAATTTCTTGCAGACATAGTAAAAGAGAAGGATTAAATGCACCGCATTGTCCTTCTAAAATCATTTTTAAAGCTTCTTCATGTGAATAAGCTTTCTTATAGCAGCGCTCACTGGTCAAGGCATCATATACATCGGCCAGCGCAACTACCTGAGCGGCAATGGGAATTTCTTCTCCCTTTAATCCGTCCGGATAACCATTGCCATCATACCTTTCGTGGTGCCATCGGCAGATCTCAGAAGCCACTTTAATAAGCGGATTTTCGCGCTGCTCTATGGGCAGGTCTAATAGCATGTTAGCACCGATCACTGAGTGCGTTTTTATCACTTCAAATTCCTCTGCCGTAAGTCGGCTGGGTTTATTTAATATTGCATCTGAAATTGAGATTTTCCCAATATCGTGCAGCGCAGAAGCAGTGCTGATCAAAGAAATATCTGCTTTAGACAAAGGATATTGATCTGTCAGCTGAACCAACTGCTCCAGCAAATATTTTGTAATTGTATTTACATGCAGGATATGTAGGCCGCTCTCTCCATTACGGAATTCCACAATATGAGACAGAATTGAGATCATCAGCTTACTATTCTTTTCCTGCTCGTGAAATTGTTCTGCAATAATTTTTTCAAGGCGCTGCTGCCTTGCGTATAAAAACATCGTATTAGAAATTCGACGCTGGACAATGGTTGAATCAAAAGGTCGGCTGATATAGTCAAAAGCCCCTAAATCATAGGCCCTCTTTATATTAGCAGGAGTGTCATCAGCAGAAATCATAATAACAGCGAAGGTGTCATTCCAATGGTATTTGCTTATGTAAGCTAATACTTCAAATCCGTCCATTTCAGGCATCATAATGTCCAGAAGCAAAAGGGAGAAATCTGCTCTTTGCTTTGAAAGGAGAGAAATTGCTTCCACACCATTCTCAGCCTCTACCACATCATAGTGCTCTTCCAAAATATCTATCAAAAGAGCTCGGTTCATTTCTGAATCGTCCACAATTAAAATTTTTTGTTTATCCATGATACTTAAACTCTTTCCTATTGATTTGCATTTTCATTATAAATGTCATCCATATATACTGGCAATATCTATATTGGTAAGGTGTGCAAATAGGTGAGCGTTTTTTGTGCTGACAAAATAGACACACCATGATATAATCCAGACAGCAAGGAGGCAAGTTATGAAACCACAAGAGACAAAATTTGAATTTGTATATAATGAAATTAAGCAGTGTATTTTAGATGGACAGATACCTCATGGAAATGCCTTGCCATCTTCAAGGATGTATTGCGAACAATTCCATGTTAGCAGATATACGATTAATCGTGTTTTCGAAGCATTGAGGGCGGAAGGACTGGTTGATATTCAGCCTCGCCTTGCGCCGATTGTTGTTTCAAAAAAAGATACCTGTAGTTCATCAAATATTGTTTTGGAGATTCTAAAGCAAAAGGAAAGCATTTTACAGGTATATCAGACTTTTGCTCTAATACTGCCTTCCCTTATGGTTTTTGCTTTGCAGGGGTGTGATGTGGAGATAATGCCCCACTATAAGCAGGCTATGAAAGCATTGCGTTTGGGACATGCCCCCGGTGTATGGCGTTCCTTTTCTAAATTAGGATATGATATATTGAGAATAGGTGGTAATTCCCTATTCAGCGAACTCTACTCTACGTTTGGCCTTTATAATAAGCTTGCATTTTTTACAGAAGAGTGTACTTATTTCTCTAAATACTTTTTACAGGGGCCTTTATCTGCAACCAGTGTTATTGACATATTAAAGGGCGATGATCCACTTACGAAGTATGACCAGTTATCAAATATGTATCAAAAACTTGCGGATTCCATTGAGAATACGTTAAATTACCTGTCAGATAGCACTACCAAATGTCCTGCACAAACTGGTTTGAGGTTTTCATGGAATCCCATGCGTGGTCAGGATTATTGTTACTCAAAAATTGTTGATGACTTGAATCTAAAAATCGGTCTTGGAGAGTATTCTGTTGGAATGTTTCTTCCATATGAAAAACAACTGGCCAACCAGTATGAGGTCTCTATATCGACGGTCAGAAAGGCATTATCAGAACTCGAGCAAAGAGGTTTCGTAAAGACATTAAATGGTAAAGGTACTATAGTGATAGAACCGGATGATACGAAACTTCATCAGCTGGCTCTTAATTCCGAATATGTAGAAAAAGCACTACGTTACCTTCACGCTTTGCAGTTAATGGTACTAATTATTCGTCCTGCCGCTTTAGCTGCTGCTCCACAGTTTACTAAAGAAGAACTGGACGAGTTGGCAGATAGATTTACTTCTTCTGACTCTATTTATTTGTCGGATATTTTGAAAGCCATAATGAAAAATACCACGTTAGAACCTTTATATGTTATATTGTCTGAAACCAATCATCTTCTTGAATGGGGACACCTTTTTGCTTATTATCCGTCCAAGAAACATACACTTTCACATCTCAACAAGCAAGTTATTCTTGCGCTTCAACAGTTAAGGGAAGGTAATGCAGATTCCTTTGCGGATGGCATAGCAGATTGTTATCGCTACAATTTGAGTCGTATGAAGAAGCATATGGTAGAAAAACATAAATTTTATTATGTAGCTAATATTCGGGTTCCAGAAAAATATTAGTTAGCCCCCGGCCCAACACAGAAATGTGTGGGCCGAACACCATGCAGAGCATGGTTGCTGCCGCGCCCTGGCGGACGCTTAAAGAGCAAGGACATAGCAAAAGCCGGGAACGGTGTCAAGGGTAAAATGAACGCGCCACGGCGCGCCCCTGACACCGTTCCCGGCTTTTACTTTTGGGTAGACAAGGCGATAAAACCACAGTGCGGCTTTACTGGCCCTGTTCCTGATTTTTCTCCTTTTCCTGTTCGTAGTCCTGTACCTGCTCAATACGCAGAAGCGCGTCTACATTTGCCTTGACCGTCTGTAATTCCTGGCTTTCTTTCCGTAAGCGTTTGAAATCCTCATAGCTACAATGAATTGGTGCTGGCCGCCGGTAAATTCCAAGGCAAGCTGATACCCCAGCCGGTTTGCTTCCTCCGGTGTAATTTCTCCTGGCCTAAAAGATTGAATCAATAGATAGGAAATAACATCTTCGTCCGGATCGCGCCGCCTCCCGGTAGTGGCTTCATAAATCTGCTTACTGACGGTAAATTCCTGCCACGCGGTATCTGCGCTGCACTGATAGGAGGATACCAGCAGGCCGCCCTTTGTTTTCTCAGGATTTTTGTCATAGTCAAGCTGATCTTTCAGTACCGCCGCGATACTGCGGCCCTCATTGGCATGACGAGGTTTTATTTTGGAAATTGCCACCTGCTGACCCTCCTTTCGATAAAAAGAACCGCAGACCAGTTATGATCTGCGGTTCAGTGAGAGATGTTAAATTTCCATAGGTGTTTTTTGTCGTTTTGCTTCTGTGAACTACCCATTGTCTAAAGCCAATGGGCTTCCTGCTTCATCGACCTCGT
>OKSE01000849.1_pt1 | contig 16754 bp, 15 predicted proteins | sample 1633631 | NCBI WGS metagenome assembly OKSE01 (sample SAMEA3541555, study PRJEB24748) | human gut metagenome | biome: human gut; feature: human-associated habitat; material: faeces | place: China | collected 2012 | reverse complement strand
CCAAAGCCTCCGGCGGGGAAGTGGGGCCTTACGCTGGACACTGCCCCTTCGATGCTGCCCATCAGCCGCCTGGTCTTTGCCGAGAGCGATGCCGAGGCCGACGAATTCTACTCCACCGCCTGCACGGCCCTGGCCCATGGCTATGGCACCTGCCGCGCTCTGTTGTACAATAGCAAGCCCGTCTGCACGGTAGGCTGCTATGAGCAGAGCACCCGCGAAGCCTACATGGCCGCCGGTGTCACCGCGCCGGAATGGCGGGGCAGAGGATTGGCAGGCTGGCTGATTGCCAGCCTGGCCAACGAATTGGCGGCGGAGAAGGACGTCTGTTTCCTCTGCCTGCCCCACCTCCGCGGATTTTACCAGCGGCTTGGGTTTGTACAAAATGGCATGATTCAACAATATACTACAGATTGGAATACAAAATGATCGAACAATTCTATAATTTACGCCCCGACGTGCTGGAACTGGACCGAAAAGCTTTGGAACTTTGTCGTGAACCTTTCTGCCATGTGGAGGAGATCCGCGACTACAACCAGCTCAAAATGCTGCGTGCCTTCACCGACTGCGGCGTCGAGGCACGGCATTTCTGGGGATCCAGCGGCTACGGCGTCTGGGACGACAGCCGCAACAAGCTGGAGGAGGTCTTTGCCCACTGCATGGGGGCCGAGGCCGCACTGGTGCGCCCGCAATTCATGAGCGGCACCCACACGCTGACCGTCGCGCTGTTCGGTCTGCTGCGCACCGGCGACACCCTGCTGGCCGCCACCGGCCGCCCCTACGATACGCTGGAGGGCGTCATTGGTCTGGACGGCAAGGGCAAGGGCACCGGTACCCTGATGGACTACGGCGTAAACTATGACGAAGCCCCCCTTAAAGCAGACTTCACTCCGGACTACGACCTGATCGCCCAAAAAGCCCCCGGTGCAAAGGTATGCCACATCCAGCGCAGCCGCGGCTATCTGCAGCGCAACGCATTTGATCTGGCTACCATCCGCAAAATTGCCGATACCGCCCGCGCCGCAAACCCGGAAATCATCATTTTTGTGGACAACTGCTACGGCGAATTCACCCAGACACAGGAGCCCTGCCAGGCGGGCGCGGATATCGCAGTGGGCAGCCTGATCAAGAACCCCGGCGGCGGCATTGCTCCCACCGGCGGTTACATCGTGGGACGCAAGGATCTGGTGGAACTGTGCGCTTACCGCCTGAACGCCCCCGGCCTTGGCAAGGAGCTGGGCTGCACGCTGGAGACCCCCCGGGATATGTATCTGGGCTTCTACTACGCTCCCGGCGTGGTGTGCGAGGCCATTAAGACCGCCATCTACGCCCAGTGTATGCTGGAGCTGCTGGGCAAAAAGCCCATCCCACGCTACTGCGAGGCTCACAACGATATCGTCACCTGCTTTGATGCCGGTACGGCAGAGGCGCTCATCGGCTTCTGTCAGGGCATTCAGGCTGCCAGCCCCGTGGACAGCTACGCCGCCCCGGAACCCAGCCCGGAGCCGGGCTACACCGACGAGGTGGTCATGGCCAGCGGCAGCTTTACGCAGGGCAGCACCATCGAGCTTTCCTGCGACGGTCCTCTGCGCGCCCCTTATACCTGTTATTTGCAGGGCGGCCTGAACTTTGCAGCCAGCCGCGCCGGTGTGCTGCTGGCTGTCCAGAAAGCTTATTTTAAGGAGTAATGTTTGCCCTGCGGGCAGGATATCATTATAACAAAAGGAGCTATCGCACAACACGCTGCGATAGCTCCTTTTTTCCCTCTATACACAAAGTAACACACAAATAAACGCTTACACGGCACGGGCCTGCATGGCGGGGATCGGCTCGATCATAGCCGGGTGCATCCCTTCGCGGTAGTCCAGATCTCCCTGATCCAGACCACGCAGCAGCACCTCTGCGGTAGCAATGTTGGTGGCAATGGGTACGCTGTGCATATCGCACAGGCGCAGCAGATTCTGTTCGGTCAGGCTGGCGGCATCGGCCTTCAGCGGGTCGCGGAAGAACAGCACCAGATCCACCTCATCGCAGGCAACGCGGGAGGTGATCTGCTGTACACCGCCCAGCTTGCCGGAGAGGTAGCAATGCACCGGCAGACCAGTAGTCTGCGCAAGCATCCGGCCGGTGGTACCGGTGGCGATAACATTATTGCGGGAAAGGATGGCACTGTAAGCGGTACAGAACTGCAGAGCCAGTTCTTTGCGGGAATCGTGGGCAAGAATTGCGATCGTCATAGGATGCTCTCTCCTTTACTTATTTTTACATAGTACCAGTTGTGATGTACGAATTTTTGAAGTTCTGTGAAACGAGAGTGAAATCGATATCAAACCTTACACTATAGTTTTACCGCACAGAAAACGCTCTGTCAAGAGAAAATTTTGCTTTTTTAACCTATAAAAACATAAAAGTACTACTTTTACATTGTGAGAAACGGCGAATTCTTGGATACATACCACCATCCAAGAAAATCCGTTTTCTGGAAAAAGTGAAATATTTTTCACTTTTTCACTTGAATCGAAATACAGTCCATCCCGATAAAACAAAAATACAGGCCAAAGCAGTTTGCATCGGCCTGTACAGGAAATTTTTTTCAACTGTGAAAAACTTGCTCTGCCGCGCCCGCAGGCCGGACAGAATTGTAAAAAAATTATGAAGAAGACGGGGCAGGGGAGATCACCGGATCTGCCCATCACCGTGAATGATGTACTTGTAGCTGCAAAGTTCCTCCAGCCCCATGGGACCCCGGGCGTGCAGCTTCTGGGTAGAGATGCCCATCTCGCAGCCCAGACCAAACTCGCCGCCGTCGGTAAAGCGGGTGGAGCAGTTCACATACACGGCGGCGCTGTCCACCGCAGCGGTGAACCGGTCGGCGTCTGCCTGCGTCCGGGTCAGAATGGCCTCGCTATGGCCGGTGGAGTGCTGCGCAATGTGGGCAATGGCCTCATCTACACTGTCCACCACCTTGACGGCAAGGATGTAGTCCAGAAACTCGGTGTCAAAGTCCGCAGGGCCGGCAGGCATGCCGGGAATGATGGCGGCAGCGCGCGTGTCCAGCCGCAGCTCTACCGGCAGCTTGCCCGCAGCCACGCGGTCGGGGCCAAGACGCTGTGCAAGCTTAGGCAGAAACTCCTGCGCAATGGCAGAGTGCACCAGACACACCTCCTCAGCGTTGCACACGCTGGGGCGGCTGGCCTTGGCGTTTTCAATAATATCCAGCGCCTTGGCCTGATCGGCGGTGTTGTCCACAAAAATGTGGCAGATGCCGGTACCGGTCTGGATGCAGGGCACCTTGGCGTTTTCCACGCAGGCGCGGATCAGCCCTGCACCGCCCCGGGGAATCAGCAGATCCACATAGCCCACGGCAGTCATCAGGGCGTTGGCAGAGGCGTGGGTGGTGTCCTCGATCAGGCAGACCGCGTTTTCCGGCAGACCGTTCTCCCGCAGCCCCTGCCGCAGTGCCTGCACAATGGCGTTGGCGCTGCGCCAAGCCTCCTTGCCGCAGCGCAGGATGCAGGCGTTGCCGCTCTTGATGGCAAGGGCGGCGGCATCGCTGGTCACGTTGGGACGGCTCTCGTAGATGATGGCAATCACACCCATGGGCACGGCGGTCTTTTCGATCACCAGCCCGTTGGGGCGCTCCACCCGCTTCAGCACCCGGCCCACCGGGTCGGGCAGGGCAGCGACCTCTTCAATGCCCTTTGCCATGGCGCGGATGCGCTCCTCGGTCAGGGCAAGACGGTCCAGCATCACCTCGCTGATATGTCCATTTGCAGTGGCCATATCGTCGGCGTTGGCGGCAAGGATAGCCGTCATGTTTGCCGGGCTGCACAGCTGCGCAGCCATACTGTGCAGTGCCTGTGCGCGGCTGGTGCCATCAGCCAGTGCCAGCGCAGCCTTTGCCCCGCGGGCGGCTTCCAGAATTTCCTGTGTGGTCATAGCTCAAACCTCCTGTGTGGACAGTGTGGGCTGCTTGTGCCCGGCAAAGCGGGTGCCGATGGGCTTGCCCGCAGCGATATCATACAGCAGTTCCGGGTGTGCGCCGTTGGCAATGACCATATCTGCACCGCTGCCGGTCACCATGCGGGCAGCCCGCAGCTTAGTGGCCATGCCGCCGGTGCCCAGTGCAGAGCCTGCACCGTCTGCCAGCGCCATCACCTCCGGGGTGATCTCCTCCACCAGCGGGATCAGTGCCGCATCCGGGTGGGTGTGGGGGTTGGCAGTGTACAGGCCGTCGATGTCGCTCAGCAGCACCAGCAAGTCGGCCTTGCAGCAGCAGGCCACAATAGCAGCCAGCGTGTCATTGTCGCCAATGGAGGTGATCTCATCGGTGGCAACGCTATCATTTTCATTGATGATGGGCAGTGCACCCAGTTCCAGCAGACGGGTCAGGGTGTTCTGGATGTTCACCCGGCGCTCGGTGTGCTCCACGTCCACGCCGGTAAGCAGGATCTGCGCTACCGTGTGATCGTAGGCACTGAACAGCCGGTCGTAGGTGTACATCAACTCGCACTGTCCCACGGCAGCGCAGGCCTGCTTGGTGGTGGTATCCTTTGGGCGTGCAGGCAGCGAAAGCTTGCCCACGCCCATGCCGATAGCGCCGGAGGATACCAGAATGACCTCGTGTCCCTCGTTCTTTAAATCGCTCAATACCTTGACCAGTTCCTCTGCATGGCGGATGTTCAACCGCCCGGTGGGGTATGCCAATGTGGAGGTGCCCACTTTCACAACGATGCGCATGATTCCATTAACCCTTTCCCATTTCCTTTGTTTTGTCGTAAGCAGCCAGCACGGCATCCATCACCGCACCGCGCAGCCCATGTTCTTCCAGTACCCGCACGCCCTGAATGGTGCTGCCGCCGGGGCTGCACACAGCATCCTTCAGCGCGCCGGGGTGCTTGCCGCTTTCCAGCACCAGCTTTGCGCTGCCCAGCACCATCTGTGCGGCGTATTCCTGTGCCTTTGCCCGGGGCAGACCGCAGGCCACGCCGCCATCGGCCAGCGCTTCAATAAACTGGTACACCCATGCCGGGCCGCAGCCGGAGACGCAGCTTGCAGCATCGATCATGCCCTCGGCTACGGCGTCCAGACGCCCGGCGGGAGCCATCAGCTGGCAGAATGCAGCCTCCTCCTCGACGGTCACGTTGACGGAGCAATACTGGATCATGCCTTCGCCCACCGATGCCGGGGTGTTGGGCATGATGCGGATGACAGGGTAGTCGCCGCCCGCCATCTCCTGAATGCGTGCCATCGGCAGACCGGCAGCCATGGTGCACAGCACGAACCGCTTGGTGCGTTCGGCAAGGATGAACCGCAGCGGTTTCAGCATGGCTTCCATCATCTGAGGCTTTACCGCCAGAAAGATCAGGTCGCAGTCACCGGCCACCTCGGCGTTGGTGGCTGTCTGACAGCCCAGCTCTGCGGCCAGCGCTTCGGCCTTGGCCGCCGTGCGGTTAGCCAGAAATACATTCTCAGGCTCGGTAGACTTGCACACAGCGCGTGCAATGGCACCGCCCATGTTTCCACAGCCTAAAAACCCAATGGTTTTCATCATAGTAATAACCCTCCCTCGGCAGGTATGCACTGCATAAAATTCTGCTTCTTATTCATTCTAAGCAACCGCTGGGAGAAAATCAAGACTTTTGTCTTATTTTTGGCGGATATAATGTAAAAACAGCCCCACCGGGGCGGGCAGCGCACACACAAACTTCATAAAAAGATAAGAATCTCTACTTGAAATAAGGTCGTATTTTGCGGTAAAATAAATCATGGGGTATCATTCACAGATCTACTGTAAACGGCAGCGGCGTCTGCCGGGAAAGGATGGGTTTTTGTGTCACAAACGACAAAACGGGCACTGGAGGCATCTTTGAAAAAGCTGCTGCTGGAAAAGCCCCTGAACAAGATCACAATCAACGATATCACCGAGGACTGTGGTGTCAACCGCATGACCTTTTATTACCATTTCAAAGATATTTACGATCTGGTGGACTGGATCTTAGCGGAGGATGCCGCCAAGGCAATGGAAGGCCGCCGGGGCTTTGGTACATGGAGCGAAGCCTATCTGAACGTTCTGCACCAGCTGCAGGACAACAAGACCCTTGTGCTCAACGTTTACCGCTCGGTGGGCAGGGAACAGGTGGAACAGTACCTTTATAGGCTGCTGGACCCCATCCTGAAGGACTTTGCAGACCGTGAATGCCATGATATCACCGTGCAGGACGCAGATAAGCAGTTTGTTGTGGATTTTTACAAGTATGCACTGGTGGGTATGACGCTGGAATGGACCCGCCGGGATATGAAAGGCGACCCCAAGAAGATGGTGGAGCGCGTGAGCACCATGATCCACGGGGATTTCCGCCGTGCGCTGTGCCGCCTGAGCAGCGGCAGCTTGAAAATAGAGGAATGATGTGCTTTGTGGCTGTGCGGCTTCAATAAAATTTTATCAAAGAGCGCGCCGTGATGGGTTTTCCATCACGGCGTATTTTCTGTTTATGGCACAAAAACGCGCAAAGTAGTAAGATGTGGTCAAGCAAAATAAGGATTTCCAAAGGAAGCATTTCGGGAGGAAAAAGCTATGAATACATCTCTTGAGAATCTGACTCACAAGATGCAGCGTGCTGCGCTTGGTAAAATAGTGGACGTGGCGCTTTCCCGCGCCGAGCAAGACCGTGAAAAGACGATGAACCAGCTGGTAGATGCTGCAAAGCAGTTCTACGGCAGCGGCTTCAGCGATGAGACCTACGAGAACGCCAAAAAGGTGCTGACCGACCCCGACAGTAAGTGGACGAAACTCATTAACTGCGTGCTGGATCAGACCGACCCCCATGTGGCGCGTACCACCGCGCTGAATCTGGGCTACGAAGCCTTCTTCCGCGGCACTAAGATGATCCGCGAGAACCGCGTCAAATACCAGTGCAACATCCCTTGGCTGATTTTGTTCGACCCCACCTCGGCCTGCAATATGCACTGCGTGGGCTGCTGGGCAGGCGAGTACGGCCACAAGAACAACCTCAGCTTTGAGGATATGGACAAGATCGTTACGCAGGGCAAGGAGCTGGGCGTGTATCTGTATATGCTGACCGGCGGCGAGCCGCTGGTGCGCAAGAAGGACGTGCTCAAGCTGGCAGAAAAGCATAACGACGTGGAATTTGCCATCTACACCAACTCCACCCTCATCGACGAGCCCTTCTGTGAAGAAGTGCAGCGTCTGGGCAATATCGCCTTTATGCTGTCCATCGAGGGCACCCCGGAGACCAACGACGCCCGCCGCGGCGAAGGTCACTATGCCGCTGTGATGCACGCCATGGATCTGCTCAAGAAGTACGGCATTATCTTCGGCACCTCCATCTGCTACACCCGCCAGAACATCGACGCCGTCACCAACGATACGTTCATGCGGTTCCTGTGCGAGAAGGGGGCACACTTCGGCTTCTACTTCCACTATATGCCCGTGGGCAACGAGGCCGCCCCGGAGCTGATGCCTACCCCGGAACAGCGCAAGTATATGATCGACCGTATCCGCTATCTGCGCTCTTCTGCGTGCGATATCCCGTTCTACCCCATGGACTTCCAGAACGATGGCGAGTTCGTGGGCGGCTGCATCGCCGGTGGCCGCAACTACTTCCATATCAACTCTGCCGGTGACGCCGAGCCCTGCGTGTTCATCCACTACTCCAACGCCAATATCCACGACCAGTCTATTCTGGAGATCCTGCACAGCCCGCTGTTCATGGCTTACCACAACGGTCAGCCCTTCAACAAGAACCATCTGCGTCCCTGCCCGATGCTGGAAAACCCCGAGCTGCTGGAAAAGATGGTGCACGAGACCGGTGCTCACAGCACCGACCTGCAGTCTCCGGAAAGCGTCGAGCACCTGTGTGAGAAGTGCAAGAGCTACGCCGCCAACTGGCAGCCCACCGCTGACGAAGTGTGGTCCCACCACAAGGTCCGCGAGAGCCGGTACGAAAACTATAAGGACTGGAAGCCCTCTCAGCCGCTGGACTGAACTGAAACCTGATTCAAAACAATAACAAGACCCCCGCCCTGTGTTCCTACCCGGAACATAAGGCGGGGGTTTTGCTGTGCATGTTGGCGGCTATTTATTTCTTGTCGCTTTCTTTAATTGCCTTTAGAATACAAATTCCCATAGCTAAAACAGGAAACAGCACTCTGAGAGCTAAAAACCCTTGTGGGTCTCCAAAATCGATGTTTACGTTTGCAAATAGTCCAACGAACCATGCCGCTAAAGTAGAAATGATCGCGATTGTGTAAGTCATTTGTCAAACCTTCGTGAATTATTTCTCGGTTGTGTTTTTGCCCCGTACAAGCATACCGGCAATTGTGATTAAAAGACCTGCGGCTCCACCAACAAAAGCAAAAATATTACTTATAGATAAGGCAATCCCAGCCAGAATAACAGCGATACCCAATAACATCATTTTAATACCCATTAAATCGTTCTCCTTTATATACGCTCTTATGATACAGCATAACTAAAAAATACCCCGCATCGGAAGGGCTCTGATGCGGGGCAGGGAAGGGTTACTGGTTTTCAGCAGGTTGCGGTGCAGCGGGCTGTGCGGCTGCATCGTCTGCGGGGTCGCCGAACTGGTCGTGATAGCTGTTCAGCAGGGTCAATTCCTGATTGCGCTGCAAGCCGTGGATGACCAGCTTTTTGATGACATCGTAGATAACGGCAAACAGCGGCACACCCACGATCATGCCCACAAAGCCCCACAGGCCGCCAAACAGCAGAATGGCGAACAGTACCCAGAAGCTGGAAAGACCGGTGGTGTTGCCCAGAATTTTGGGTCCGATGATGTTGCCGTCCAGCTGCTGCAAAACCAGCACGAACAGCACGAACCACAGCGCCTTAATGGGGTTCTGGATGAGGATGAGCAGGGTGGCGGGGATGGCACCGATGAAGGGGCCGAAGAAGGGGATCACGTTGGTCACACCGATGATCACCGACACCAGCAGCGCACTGGGGAACTTGAAGATCAGACAGCCGATATAGCACAGCACGCCGATGATGGCAGAGTCCATGATCTTGCCGTTGATAAAGCCGCCGAACATCCGGTCTGCGTACTTCACTTCCTCAGTGATCAGCTGCGCCCAGCGGGGGCGGACGATGCTGTGCAGCACCAGCTTGCCCTGCTGGACGAACCGCTTGCGGCTGGCCAGCATATACACCGCCACGATGATGCCGATGATCAGGTTCTTGGCCACCGTCACCACGTTCAGCACACCAATGGCTGCGCCGCTTACAATGTTCTGCATGGAGGGCAGCAGGGTGTTCTTGAGCCATGTGTTCCATGTGTCTAGATTGGTATTCAGGGCAGCGTAAGCCGAATTGAGCAGCTCCGTGATCTGTTCGTTCTTTTCAATAAACTCCAGATGGTTTGCCCAGTTCATGAACTTTGTAATGTTGGCCTGCGCGGTGTAGTACAGGGTAGTCACGCTGGTAATCAGCTGCGGCACGATCATCATGACAAGTGCATACACCAGCAAAAGCCCGAACAGGATGGTAAGCGCCACGGACAGCGCGTTGATCAGACCGTTCATCTTTTCCGGGATGAACCGGCGCAGAAAGCTTTCGATGCTGTTGCACACCGGCTTGAGCAGGTAGGCAATGACGGCACCGTAGATAAAGGGCATCAGGATGCCGGTCAGGGTAGAGATAGCCGAGCCGAAGCCGTCAAAGCGGTAAATGAGGAAAAAGAAGATGATGCTCAGTGCAATGGCACCAAACCCTGCGAGCATCCCATAGAGATACGGTTTGATGTGCGGCTTTTTGTCCATCATGACAAACTCCATTCCTGCTGCGGGCAGCGGGAATACCCACAGCGCTTATTAAATTTTGTTGCTTCTGCGCCAGATGTGCAGCTTGTCGGCCTCGCGGATCAGCTCCTCACGGAAGTCCGGGTGTGCCACGCTGATCAGAGCCTCGGCCTTTTCCCAAGAGGTCAGGCCCTTCAGATTCACGCAGCCATACTCGGTGCACAGATAGTGCACGTTGGCGCGGGTGTCGGTAACGATGCTGCCGTTCTCCAGCGTGGGACGGATACGGCTTTCCAGCTGGCCGGTCTTTTTATTAAAGAAGGTGGAGGACAGGCAGATAAAGCTCTTGCCACCCTTGGAAAGGTATGCGCCCAGCACGAAGTCCAGCTGACCGCCTGCGCCGGAAATGTGCTTCACACCGGCGCTTTCGGCGTTCACCTGACCAAACAGGTCGATATCCACGGCATTGTTGATGGAAATAAAGTTGTCCAGTGCGGAAATGCTGCGGATGTCGTTGGTGTAGTCCACCGGGGCAGACATACACTCCGGGTTATCGTTCAGGTAATCGTACATCTTCTGGGTGCCGGCACCAAAGGCGTAAACCTGACGGCCCTTGTCCAGCTGCTTGCGGCTGCCGTTGATCTTGCCGGCCTTGGCAATATCCACAAAGGCATCCACATACATTTCGGTGTGCACGCCCAGATCCTTCAGATCGCTCTGCGCGATCAGCCCGCCGATGGCGTTGGGCATACCGCCGATGCCCAGCTGCAGGCAGGCACCGTTAGGGATCTGCGGCACGATGAGGTTGGCTACCTTCAGGTCCACCTCGGTAGCGGCACCGGCAGCTGCCATCTGGCCGATGGGGGGATTTGCGCCCTCCACAATGCCGCTTACCTGAGAAACGTGTACGCAGTTCTCCATGCCGCCAAGGCAGCGCGGCATATTGGTGTTGACCTCCACGATGATCTTCTTGGCCTTTTCGCACACAGCACCCAGATGCGAAGCGCTGGGACCGAAGTTGAAGTAGCCATGCTCGTCCATGGGGGTCACCTGAAATACTGCCACATCCACGGGGTCGCTGCTCTCGCGGTAGTAGCGGGGCAGCTCAGAGTAGCGGATGGGGGAGTAGAAGGAGAAGCCCTGCGCAATGGCCTTGCGCTCAATGCCGCCCATGTGCCAGCTGTTCCAGGTCATGTGGGCAGCAGGGTCGTCAATCTGGAAGATCTCCGGCACCCACATCAGAATGCCGCCCCGGAAGTTGACCCCTTCCAGTTCCGGCAGGCGTTTTGCCAGCTCGGCGTCCACGGCCACAGGGGTGTTCACAGCCCAGCCGTAGTCCACCCAGTCGCCGCTTTTGACCAGAGCGGCAGCCTGCGCAGCAGTCATAAGCTTCTGTGCGTACAGTTCCTTGCAATCCATTATAAACCATCCTCTCTTAAAATACATAAAAGAATTGTAAACAATTCTGTGCGGACAAATTATGCAGCTGTTTTAAGCCTGTTTTGCGGAATGCACACCGTTTTGCCACATCTGTATGGTAACCTTATAAACAAGACAGCAGTGTGTACTCCGCTCTGCGCAGAACAGCTCAACTTAGTTATAACATTAACAAAGTGTAGAATCAATAGTTTTGGCTAAAAAACAGTCAGTATAGCATAATGAACAGTTTTCTTAGCTTTATGTGGGGATTGTTTGGTACGCAAAAAACAAAAAAGTTGAGAAAAAGACTTGATAAAATTTTGACGATGTGCTTTACTAATAGCGTGGGAAGCAACTGCGGAGCAGTGCGGGATGATTCGTTTAAAATTTAACGATAAAACGCACCGCAGCAGTTTCAGGTTGCACCCAGGGCTGGAAAGTGCTATCATGGCAGAACCACATCGCGCTTAGTAATTACAGCGCACAAGGAGGACACTGACCGATGGCAACAGCAGTTTATCCCGGGTCGTTCGATCCGGTCACCAAGGGACACCTTGATATCATCAAGCGCGCAGCAAAGATCAACGACCACCTCATCGTGGCGGTGCTGATCAACAGCGCCAAGCATCCGCTGTTCACAGTGGAAGAGCGGGTGGCCATGCTGCAGGAATGCTGCAAGAACATCCCCAACGTGACCGTGGAAGGCTTCGACGGCCTGACCGTGGAGTTCGCAAAAAAGCGTCACGCATCTGTAATGGTGCGGGGGCTGCGGGCGGTAACGGACTTTGAAAACGAGATTCAGCTTGCGCAGACCAACCACGCACTGATGCCCGGCATCGAGACTATGTTCCTTGCCACCAGCATCAAATGGAGTTATCTTTCCTCCACCATCGTAAAGGAAGCAGCGTACTACGGCAGTGACATCAGCAAGTTCGTCACACCCAATGTGGAAAAGGCCGTCAACGAAAAATACGCACAGCTTCGGGAGAGGGAAGAAATCTGATGCCGCAAAAATGCCGCAGGGCGTTTTGATAAATGGGTAACCGATAAGTAACACACATACACAATTCAGGAGGCTATTCACATGAAAAAGATCGTTATCGCATCTGCATGCCGCACCGCTATCGGCAAGTTCGGTGGCACTCTGGCCAACGTTCCCGCTACTGAGCTGGGCTCCATCGTCATCAAGGAGGCTCTGAACCGTGCAAACGTCAAGCCCGAGCAGGTCGATCATGTTTACATGGGCTGCGTCATTCAGGCTGGTCTGGGCCAGAACGTCGCTCGTCAGGCTGCCCTGAAGGCTGGCCTGCCCATCGAGACCCCCGCTGTCACCGTCAACGTGGTCTGCGGCTCTGGTCTGAACTGCGTGAACATGGCTGCTCAGATGATCGAGGCAGGCGATGCTGATATCGTTGTTGCAGGCGGCATGGAGAACATGGATATGGCTCCCTTCGCACTGCAGAAGGCTCGCTATGGCTACCGCATGGGCGCTCCCATGGGCAAGAGCGAGATCGTGGATACCATGGTCAACGATGCACTGTGGGATGCCTGCGGCTTCAACAAGCACATGGGCATGACCGCTGAGAACGTTTGCACCAACGAGACCTACCAGAAGAAGTACGGCTACAGCCCCATCACCCGCGAGATGCTGGACGAGTTCTCATACAACAGCCAGCTGAAGGCTGACAAGGCCATCAAGGACGGCGCCTTCAAGGACGAGATCGTTCCTGTTGTCATCAAGGGCAAGAAGGGCGACACCGTGTTCGATACCGATGAGGGCCCCCGTCTGAGCGCTCCCGAGGTTCTGGCAAAGCTGAAGCCCGCCTTCACCAAAGACGGCATCGTCACCGCTGGTAACTCTTCCGCCATCAACGACGGCGCTGCTGCTCTGGTCGTTATGAGCGAGGAGAAGGCTAAGGAGCTGGGCGTGAAGCCTCTGGCAACCTGGGTCGCCGGTGCTCTGGCAGGCGTTGAGCCCGAGGTCATGGGTCTGGGCCCCATCGCTGCTACCAAGAAGGTCATGGCTAAGACCGGCATGACCGTTGCTGATATGGATCTGGTCGAGGCCAACGAGGCATTCGCAGCACAGTCCATCGCTGTCGGCGAGGCTCTGGGCTTCGATAAGGACAAGCTGAACGTCAACGGCGGCGCAATCGCTTTGGGTCACCCGGTCGGCGCTTCCGGCGCTCGTATCCTGGTCACCCTGCTGTACGCTATGAAGCACCGTGGTGCTCACAAGGGTCTGGCTACTCTGTGCATCGGCGGCGGCATGGGCTGCGCTACCATCGTTGAGATGGACTAAGCACTCTTTCTCTGAATCCTGACTGAACCACAGACCCGGAGCGCCGGAGGGAACCGGAGAGCTCTCCCGCGTTCCGGGGGCTGTTTTGAAAAAACTGAACTGTATGAAATGGAGGTTTTCACAATGGCATTTGTAAAAACCGAGGTGCAGGGCGCTGTTGAGATCATTACTATCGACCGTCCCAAGGCACTGAACGCCCTGAACCCCGAGGTTCTGGCTGACCTGAAGGCTGCTTTTGAGGCAGTCGATCAGGAGACTGTCCGCTGCATCGTTCTGACCGGCGAAGGCGACAAGAGCTTTGTTGCTGGTGCTGATATCGGTTCTATGAGCACCATGACTAAGGCAGAAGGCGAGGCCTTCGGCAAGCTGGGCAATGATGTGTTCCTGATGATCGAGCATTTCCCCATCCCCGTCATCGCAGCCGTCAACGGCTTTGCACTGGGCGGTGGCAACGAGCTGGCTATGAGCTGCGATTTCCGCATCTGCTCTGACAACGCCGTGTTCGGTCAGCCGGAAGTCGGTCTGGGCATCACCCCGGGCTTCGGCGGCACCCAGCGTCTGGCTCGTCTGGTTGGCATGGGCATGGCAAAGCAGCTGGTCTACTCTGCTCTGAACATTAAGGCTGACGAGGCTTACCGCATCGGTCTGGTCAACGCCGTGTATCCGCAGGCTGAGCTGATGGAGAATGTCCTGAAGCTGGCCGGCAAGATCGCAAAGAACGCTCCCATTGCTGTGCGCAACTGCAAGAAGGCAATGAACGACGGCATCAGCCTGCCCATCGAGAAGGCTGTTGAGGTCGAGGAGAAGCTGTTCGGCGATTGCTTCGAGACCCACGACCAGCAGGAGGGCATGGCCTGCTTCCTGTCCCGTGAGAAACCGAAGCCCAAGGCAGTGTTCACCAACAACTAATCCATTACATAATTTTTGATATTAAAGGAGAGATTTCCTATGAAGATCGGTGTTATCGGCGCTGGCACTATGGGTCAGGGCATCGCAAAGGCATTTGCACAGGTTGAGGGCAACACTGTTGCTCTGTGCGACATCAAGCAGGAGTGGGCCGAGAATGGTCTGGCAAAGATCAAGAAGGGCTACGAGAAGCTGGTCGCTAAGGGAAAGATGACTCAGGAGAAGGCTGACGCAATCGTCGCCGCCATCACCCCGGGCCTGAAGGAAAATCTGTGCGCAGACTGCGATCTGGTCGTTGAGGCTGCTTTCGAGGATATGAAGGTCAAGCAGACCACCTTCGGCGAGCTGGATAAGATCTGCAAGCCCGAGTGCGTCTTCGCTTCCAACACTTCTTCTCTGTCCATTACCGAGATCGGCAAGGGTCTGTCTCGTCCCCTGATCGGTATGCACTTCTTCAACCCCGCAGACCGCATGAAGCTGATCGAGGTCATCGCCGGCTGCAACACCCCCGCTGAGACCGTTGAGAAGATCAAGGAGATCTCCGTTGCCATCGGCAAGAGCCCCGTTCAGGTCAACGAGGCTGCCGGCTTTGTGGTCAACCGCATCCTGATCCCCATGATCAACGAGGCTGCCTTCATCAAGATGGAGGGCGTTTCCGATATCGCTGGCATCGACACCGCCATGAAGCTGGGCGCTAACCATCCCATGGGACCCTTGGAACTGGGCGACTTCATCGGTCTGGACATCTGCCTGGCTATCATGGACGTGCTGTACAACGAGACCGGCGACAGCAAGTACCGTGCCTGCCCGCTGATCCGCAAGATGGTGCGCGGCGGCAATCTGGGCTGCAAGACTGGTAAGGGCTTCTACGTTTACAACGCAGACCGCACCAAGACCCCTGTTGACCAGCTGTAAATTCTGATAAACATTTCTCCCGGCTGCGGGGAAAGCGGTCGGGAGGAATTTGTTTGCACCGGGCTATTCCGGTAAATGAAAAAAGACCTGTTAGGAGGATATAGCGATGGATTTTACTCTGTCCAAGCAGCAGCAGATGGTGCAGAAAATGTACCGCGAGTTTGCTGAGAACGAAGTCAAGCCTCTGGCAAAGAAGGTTGACGCAGAGGAATACTTCCCCAAGGAGACCGTCGAAAAGATGGGCAAGCTGGGCATGATGGGCATCTATTTCCCGACTGAGGTCGGCGGTGCAGGCGGCGATGTGCTGTCCTACGTCATGGCCGTGGAGGAGCTGAGCAAGGTCTGCGGCACCACCGGTGTCATCGTCTCTGCTCACACCAGCCTGTGCGCTGCCCCCATTTACGAGAACGGCACCCCCGAGCAGAAGGCTAAGTACCTGCCGAAGCTCTGCAGCGGCGAGTGGCTGGGCGCTTTCGGACTGACCGAGCCGGGCGCTGGTACCGATGCGCAGGGTCAGCAGACCATTGCCAAGGAAGATGGCGATTACTGGGTGCTGAACGGCTCCAAGATCTTCATCACTAATGCAGGCTTTGCTGATGTCTTCATCGTCATCGCCGTTACCGATAACGTGCTGGATAAGCGCGGCCGTCCCACCAAGCTCTGCTCCGCCTTCATCGTGGAGCGCACCGACCCGGGCTTCTCTGTTGGTAAGGCAGAGGACAAGATGGGCATCCGCGGTTCTTCTACCTGCGAGCTGATCTTTGAGGATTGCCGTATCCCGAAGGATCGTATGCTTGGCGTGCGCGGCAAGGGCTTCCAGCTGGCAATGGCTACGCTGGACGGCGGCCGTATCGGCATCGCTTCTCAGGCTCTGGGCATTGCCGAGGGTGCTCTGGAGGAGACCATTGCTTACGTCAAGGAGCGCAAGCAGTTCGGCCGTGCCATCGCTGCTTTCCAGAACACTCAGTTCGAGCTGGCTGAGATGAAGGCTCGTGTTGAGGCTGCGAAGTATCTGGTTTATGCTGCCGCTCTGAAGAAGCAGCAGGCTATGGATGGCGCAAAGGTTCGTTACAGCGTCGAGGCTGCACAGGCTAAGCTGATCGCAGCCCGCACTGCAAGCGATGTGACCCGCCGCTGCCTGCAGCTGTTCGGTGGTTACGGCTACACCCGTGACTACCCCATCGAGCGCATGATGCGTGATGCCAAGATCACTGAGATCTACGAGGGCACCAGCGAAGTGCAGATGATGGTCATTTCCGGCGCGCTGCTGAAGTAAGGAGGCAAGACGTAATGAAAGCAATCGTTTGTGTCAAACAGGTTCCCGATACGCAGGGCAAGGTCGCTGTCAAGGCTGACGGCACCATGGATCGCTCTGCCATGGCTACCATCACCAACCCCGACGACCTGAACGCCGTCGAGGCCGCCCTGCAGC
>OKSE01000835.1_pt1 | contig 17019 bp, 19 predicted proteins | sample 1633631 | NCBI WGS metagenome assembly OKSE01 (sample SAMEA3541555, study PRJEB24748) | human gut metagenome | biome: human gut; feature: human-associated habitat; material: faeces | place: China | collected 2012 | reverse complement strand
GCGATCCTCGCGGAGCGTTTTTATGTCATAGGACGCACTTTCCTATGACAAAAACAGGCTCTGAAAATCTCAGATTTCCAAAGCCTGTGCATCTGTTTAGGAAAAATTTCAGCCCTCTGCAAGATAGTTCTTTAATGTTTCAAGATCCATTCCGTCAATGCCAAAATCCTCCAGGGAATGTCCCATTTCCCAACAGTCACTTTCTAAAATAACAGTACCCATGTTTACCATACTGTCCATAATCGGAGTTTTTACACCAAGAGCATGACCAAGCTTTGCCCAGGATGCGATTCCAAAGGGAATATCTTCGGAATAATAGCGGTTCTTTACGTCTGCCGGTCCTTTTATCTTTGCAAAGTTCGGATCTGCGGAAATGGCCTCCTGAATATCGTCTGTCTGAACGGCGCCTCCAATTCCATGGGCAGCAATATCTGCCTGATAGCCGAATTTCTCCAGAAGAGCAATCCTTTCTTTATCGATGGCATCTGTTGCTCTTGCCACACAGGGAGTAAAGCCCTCTGTGTAAAAATAGAATTCGCCCTTTGCCAGTTCAATGCGCCCTGCATTTAAAATACATCCGGGAACATGGATGATCGGATTGAGGCTTGAAAGTCCGCAGGCAATTACGCTTTCTACCGGTTCGATTCCCTCAAACAGGCCTTCCAGTTCAGCCATGGTCTCTTCTGTTCTGGATGATGGCATAACGCCGATTTTAAGAGGGTTAAAGCGGCTCATAATAAGAGATTGACCAGGACCGGTCAGTCTTGTTGCATATGGAAGTGTATGGGATTCTGCGACAACAACGTCCTTGATGTTCTTTTTCTTGAATTCTTTCCAGAAAATCAGGCTTCCAAAGGTTCCCGGAAGAACAAGAACAATCTGTCCCGGCTTCACCACCTCTGCCAGCTTTTGCGCATAGCTGTTGTGCGCAAAAGAAGGAACTGCCACCAGAATCAGCTTTACATCAGCAATCGCTTCCTGCAAATCGGTGGTTACCATTGCAATATGAACCTCACCGCTGCCGCAGGCGCCTTTTAACTCAATGGTTTTTGTGTCAAACACCTTCTGCATATTGGAAGCAAAACGGGCATCCTCATACATATGTACCTCATATCCGCGCAAGGTCAAATCTGCCGCTGCCGCATGAGCCCCGTTTCCGCCGCCTAAGACTGCTACTTTTTTTGCCATGATGCGTTCCTCCTTCATTCCATTAAATGATAAGTTCATTATAGCAAAAATTTTCTGAAATTAACAGAAAGCCGCTGCTGCTTTTGACTGCTGTTATTATAAGGATTTCTTCATTTTTCTACAGTTTGTCCAGGATTTCCTTTCTCTTGGAATCATATTCCTCTTGTGTAATTAAGCCCTGATGATACAGGGATTCTAATTTAAAAAGCCTGTCCTCAATACTTTCCCGGGATGGCTCTGCAGATATTTCACTATCTTCTTCAATCACAATTTCGTGTGTTGCCATACCTTTTTCTGTAAATGCATTTTTGTAGTGGGAAAAAGTAATGAAACCGGCGATCGCTGTCCAAAAAATCCCAAAAATTCCAAACATCGGAATCGCAACGGTAATTCCCAATATTATAAACAAAATTCCAACAATAAATCCTAAGGCTGACTGTGTCTTTCCCGGCTTGACTTTTATACTTTTATTACCCATAAAGAAACCTCCTCATTTTATTAAAAATGCAATGTATCCCTTCTCATAACTCGCACGCTTCTGCTCTGGCTGCATTCCTCTGCTTTCACTGTCGGATTAAAAAACGTATTTTTTTCCTGTTTTTATAAATATTTTATCATCTCGTACATCCGTATTCAATCAGTTTATACAATTTTCAGATTTTTCATCCTCCATCTGTATTCTCTCTTTCTGCAAAATGCATAATTCTGTTTTTTATTCATTACCGAAAATGACGCTGCCACTGTCCTTACTGCGGCAAACTTGTTTTATCCAATCATCAAGAAAATTCATTTGTTCTTCCGTGTGAAACCAATGCTCTCCATTTTTCATAATAGAAAGTGTTGAATTGGTTTTCTGTGCAAATTCAGATATCGTTCCATAAGCGGTAAGATTATCTTTTTCACCATACAAAATATGCGTTGGGATTTTCCATGTAACAGGATTTTCTCTTACATAGCAGAGATAATCCCATGAAAGTGTTTCTCCAAAAGTTGTCTGAATTTCCTTTTTCTCTTTAAGTTCATCTTCTGTAACATTTGCCCAAATCATCATATCAGTAATGAGCCTTTCCATATCTACAACAGGCGAAATAAAATATGCTTTCTCTATTTGCTGATTTGATAAGGCATTGATAGCAAAATACGCTCCAATGCTATTGGCGATTATTTCAACAGACCTGTAATTTTCACAAATCGAACTAAAAAGCAATGGAAACTCTTTTTTTGCTTCCCATGGAAATTGTGCAGTATAGTCAAGACCAATCACATCACAATCACTAAAGAGCGTCTTGTAATGGATAGCTTCTTCAGCATCTCCACCTTTTCCATGTATATAAATAACTGCTTTATCCATCATAGTAGTCCTCCATATCAGAGTTATAATATCCGTTCATCTTGATGAGGCAGCGGATATATCCGGCACAGCGATCAAGGACAGCTTGTATCGCTATGGGATCGCCCTCATGTGCTTTTATTGCCGTGGAAGATAATCTGTAGCAAAAATAGCAAAATACGGCAGTTTGAGACCAAGTGTAGTAGTCTGCAGTAGTCAATTGGCAGTCAGTTTAGGGGGTGCAGACTACCGAGGTTTCGGTATCCAATATCTTAAATTTCACTTACTGTCTCATCATATATCAAATCTACAAATAACAATTTAAAAATAGGAATTGTTCTGTTTTACAGATTAATTTATCATCTTTCAGTTTCGAATAATTTCCTCTAAAAGCGGTTCTACTCCAGTATTTATGAGTTCTTCGATCATATGCTGTGCGCTAAATCTATTCACATCCCATGCAACATACCTTAAAATATTTGCAGCAATTTCCTTTACTACAAACGAGTAATCTTGCGAAAGTACCTGTTTAGCAAAAGAAGAATATACATCATATGCCTCAAAAGAACGTCCACATACAGATTGATATGACTGATCTATGCTTTGAATAATGTATTGGGCATGAGAATCATCTATATTCATAAATGTAAACAATACATCAGTAAAACCACTTGTGGCAAATTGCATTTTTCGCGAAATGTCTTCTCCAGAAAGATTGTATATATAATTTTCAATCTCCTGGTCAAATTCTTTTCTTTTTATTTTATCATCTATCCTTTTTTTGTTTTCTGATTGTGCATTATACTCTACCGATTTTTCAAAATAATTTAAAAGTTGACCTGCATCTGCATAGCGATAAGCTGCATCACTATTCGTTGCTTTTTCAGATACACTTCTGAAAATATGATGTGAATTTCTGGAGTCTCCAGTCATAATAAAATTAATTACACGCCCTAAAGAATAGACATCACTACGCTTATTAGCATCTTTTAACATCATAAACTGTTCTGGTGCACAATAAAAATATTGCCCCATAGCGTTCGTATGAACAGTCTGATGCGATGTAAATACATTTAAATCCTTTCCTAACCCAAAATCTGCAATTTTTAATACTCCTGAGATAATAAATATATTGTTATCGCTTAAATCTCGATGAATAATATCTCGTCTATGAACTTCCGACATCACATACAGTATTTGCCGAATGCAATTTATTTTTGTAATTTCTGGTAAATCATTATTCAGCACATACTTTTCCAAAGTTGTTTCGGCCGGTTCCATCGTATAAGAGCAATTACCTTCATCAAATGAATATACTTCAATAATCCCAAACATTCCCTGTAGAGACTTTGTTATTGTATATTCTCTTTTAAAACGGCTACGAATGCCTCTATCAGTCAAAAAATCATCCTTGAGTTTTTTCACAATTAGTCCTGTAGATTTTTGGCGATATACATTAGCAAAGCCACCGCTGCCAATTAAAACAAGATCATCATTTTCACGAATAAGATGATGTTTACCATCCTTTCGAGTAATTTTAAATTGATCTGCTTGGAGGATGTGATTGAATTTATTCCAAATAGTATCAGCCTTTTCTGCAGCTTCAACATTTGATAACGATTGCTCAGACATTAAGTATTCTTTGCTTAATATAACATCAAAAAAAGAATCTATCTTATTATGGTTAATCAGTTCTATTAATTTATCATATACATATACCCAGCGCGAAGGGAATCCTTGCCTATATGTTTCATTTGCATTATAGTAATTGTTAAAAAAAGAAACAAGTTGAGAACCAGATTTATAGACATAATATTCTTCTGTATCACCACAAAAAATATGTGAAATTTGTTTCAAAGTATTTTCACTTATCATATGTTTTTCCCTACTCGCTATATTTGTATTAAAATCCATTAGACAGTCGCTTTATATTATCTACAAGTCTATCATATGTGACGATATGTAATCCTGGTGTTTCATATTCACTCTGTCCCCGCATTTGGTTAGCAATAGTACTCATTCTATCCCTGCGACTAGCGACTAAGCAATAGCGAATCCCCCATGTTGGAATATTTCTGCTTATATCGACTAATCCGCAACTTTTCATAAAATACTCCCGATTAGTGTCTAACCACCTTTTCCAGTCTCTAATCTGGGCAAGACCTTTTCGTATAGAATCTGTTTCTATATTTAATGATTGTGTTTTATAATCAACATTAACATCTTCAAATTCAACAAGTATTATTTGATGACCAATTGAATTTCTCCCTAACAGCATATAATCAACACGATATTCCGCTCCAAGCGCTTGCTCTGGTACAATATATGCCTCATGATGACCAAAATCATAGTCAACAAATATTGATGCTGGAATAAACCATTTTTTATTTTCCTTAATATATCGCTGAATATCATTTTCTCTCTTGGCTTGATTAATCGCTTCTAAGAATGCCGTAGCTTCGCTATCAAAATCAATTCCCCTATACCATCCGGGTTTAAATTCAATAAAATTTTCTGGTGCCTTATAGTCCATCTAACTTGTATCTCCCTGTTATTTAAATCATTTCTTCTTCATCACAATAGGAGCTAAATCTTCCTATAAAATTCAAAAATTGTATCAACTAATGCATTTTCTTTCCTACTACATTCCAAAGAAACCATGAGTGAAACTAAATATATGTTATCTAAGCCCCCAACTGTTTCTGAATTCCTTTTCAGAAAAAACTCTACATCTGAATTTTTCAGACTTGAAAAATCGGAGAGAATTTTTCTAAATCATTCTCTCCGATTCCGTCCGTTTCTTTCGGATTCAAAAAATCCCTTATATTAACACAAACAAATTGCTCCTCTGATGGCATTCTATCCATGCAGCTGTCTCCATTTTTCCATTAACTGTATAAACTCAGCTTTATCTCTCACCATGCGGACAGATGTTCTTCTGCGTCCAAGCGGATTCTGAAATGCTTTCTCAACTGCATCTGCAAATGCCTCCACTTGCTTGGGATCACGAATCACGATATTATCAATTATACTTGACATAGCCATTCTGTTACCTCTTTTACAGCAACGTCTTTTTCCGGTCCTTACAAACACCTTATTCACTCATATATACTAAACAACACATCCCTTTTCAATTAGCCCAATTTGGTGCGATCCCAAACCAGAAACACGAAGACTTTCTGAATTTCTTTTCAAATAGGCATTCATGTATCCTCTTATCATATGTTGTTTTGGAACTGAATAAAATTGAAAGGAATCTGTGACAAAATTTCCATCTGCAAAATTGCAAATAATAAATCTTTCATCATTATTTCCACTATGCAGCAACTCGTCAAAAACAACTGTCCCCTCGTATTTATTACGTTTTAATTCCTCTACAATTTCCTGCAAATGGTCGAACGGAGATTCACAATCAAGTATCAACACTAATACAATATTCAGTTTTTCTAACATAATAATATCAAAATTTTTCATGTGCTCCTCCTTTCCATCAGCAATTCTATATCGCATAGAAATCATCAATGACTGCTAAAGTTCTCTTAATAAAATCATGTGCTAAGTCACAGGTCAAAGTCTTTGTTGTATCCAACGGTGCTGTTGGATCATCCCAATGCTCTAATATATGCCGATTATTATGATAGAATGTGTAGCAGCGACCTAAATAATTAACTTCTTCAGTAGTAGCATTTCCAAAGCAGTTTTGCTTTAATTGGTACTTTGCCCCGTTAGGTTCAAACACATCAAACCCATTATATTTAATGTAGTTGTTGTCTGGCACGATTTGTTTAGTAATAACAATTGCTTTAAGATGCCCTTCCAATACTCTCATAGCAGGCTGTGCCAAGAAAGTGCCATCGAATAAATCACCACTAAGATTAAGATTATAAACTGCTTGATGCAACACTTTCGACATCTTAGGACTCAGCTTATCATACCCATTGGGCAAATAATATCGGAATTCATCCTTAATATTTTCTTTATCTATATTTAAATTGTAGGTATTATTAAATATTTTAGGAATTTCATCAATATCGACCAATTCCGTCACATATGTAATAATACTGGAAAATAACGATTTCGGTTTCCCTTGAACCATCAATTTTCCATTATCGTAGTGATGTATACTTATTTTATCTTTTTTGCTCAATGAAAGTGCATATGAGACTCCGTGTGCAACTATGCCTTCGCTAATTACCATATCAGGTAAAAATTCATCCTTCATCAAATCAATAATTGCAGAAACATCACTGCGGCTTATTTTCTCAGCAGTAAACCAATAGTCTCCCTTTTTTATTGGCGGAATCCCCTTGCCTTCTATAAGCGCTGCTTTGGCAAGCTCATCAGCCATATCATTATATTTATTATTTGAATGTGCTGCCACTTTTGAAAAAAAGATACGAATAGATTTTTTCCACTCATTCATAGCATTAGTATACTTTATAGCCAACTCATTCTTGGCTTTCCAATCACCTTCAACCCATTTTTCTATTCCTTCATAGTCATACCTTATTTCAATTTCCGGATAACCATTAGCAATTGCCCATTTGACTGCAAACATAGCTCCTAACATCTCTCCAGCTACATTTCGGATTGCTAACGACGCAGGATTTTCCCCATTCCCCGATTCTTTTATAGTATCGCCGGAAGGAGTCAAAAAAACACATCCAAAGGCATATTTTTTTAGAGAATCATCATAGCTCCCATCCACGTAAGCAATAAGCCTATCAGACATCGTACTCATATCATCATTCAAAGAAGCCTTAGCAAACAATGGGGTTTTGTTTCCTTCCAAATACTGATTTGCTTCTTCTTCTGTTGCGAATCCCTTATACTCCGCATTACTATATCCTGAAATTGCCGACTGGCAGTCAGTCCAATTATCAAAAACACCTGTTTTGTATCCTTTTTTCACAGCATAATATTTCTTTTTTGCCATTGTATTCTCCTATGAGTGGCATATTATAAACCCACTCTGGTATTTTGTCAATCACTTTTTCTTGAATTCATTGTATAATACTTATTTGCAAAATACAACCAATTCTTTTAAAAATGCTGATACACTGTTATTACTCACGTTGAATAACATATTTTTCACTATGATAACTGTCCCATCTGCATCATTCCAGCACTCTCCTTCATCACCTCCTGTCCGACCTGCTCCATCGCTCTTCCAAACTTTCCAATCTCCTCCTGATATTTTTCATCTGTCACATGAGTATAAATATCAATCGTTGTACTGTAATGCTGGTGTCCCATAATGCTCTGAACCACCTTTGGCTGCATATCTGCCTCAAAGCAGCGGCTGCAGAAAGTATGACGGATTGCATGGGGATATAAATCTTCAAAATAATGAGGCTCTCGCTGTTCTCTTACCGAATCGAAAGCCTCTTGTTCATTAATTTGCTTGATTACCTTTTTTATTTCTTTCTCCGCATGGTACCGAAGCACCGGACTTCCCATGGTGGTTACAAACACCAAATCCTCATACTCTCCGGCTGCTCTCCAACGCCGTCCCAGCGTCTTCTTCAGCAGATCCACTTTATTCTTCTGGCTCTGGAACATCTCCTCTGCTTCACCAAAAAATGGAATTTTTCTATAAGAATTATGGGTCTTAGGAGCTGTCAGGCGAAGGATCTTCTCTCCATACTCATATTGGCAGGATAGAGAACGGTTAATATGAAGACATTTATTTTCAAAATCAATGTCTTTCCACATCAAGCCTCCAACCTCTCCGATCCTCATCCCTGTCAAGAACATGATGTAAAACATCTCTTTATACCAATTGTGCTCCATTGCTGCTAAAAATGTATTCTGCTCCTCTCTGGAAAGAAAACGGCGCCGCACCTGAGTGTTTTCCCACGGCACATTGATTTCAAAACAGGGATTTAATGAAATAATCTGATTGTTTTTAGCTGATTCCATGCATTCACGCATCCTTCCTAATGCTTCCCTCATAGATGAGGTCGCCCTTCCTTCCTGACTCATTCGATTGATGACCCCCTGTATATCAATGTTCGTAATACTCGCCACAGTTCTTTCTCCGAGGGACGCCCCAAAGGAACTATAAAACTTTCGCTTCATAGGGAAAACGCTGGTTTCTTTTACGACCGGCAGCTTGTATGTTCGGAACCATTCCTCAAACCATTCATTTAATGTCAGATTTTTCCGCCTGTATTCCACAGCATTTTGAGCCTGTTCCTTTAGCTCCTGAAAATTTTTTTTAATTCCCGCAGATTAAATCCGTAAATACTGACATCATTTCCGTTGATTTTCGCCCGCGCCTCGTAGCGGCCATCCTTTCTCTGATACAGCCCCTTTCCCAATTCTCTGCCTTTTAAATCTTTCCCCACGCTTTTGTTCTCCCCTTTCATCTATGTCAGTCTTACATCATCATCCGCATACCGCCAGTCATTCCATGCTCCTGTTCTTTTTTCTGCTTTCTGGGGAAATATTGTTTTTTCTGTACTTTGTTCCCGCTATTATTTAAAATCCATTTATCCAACTGTACTTTATTTGCATATACTCGTCCGCCAATTCTGACTGTAAAATTATTATTGGTCTTTGTTAGCAGCTCCCTTGCCTTACTTTCCCCGATTCCGAGGTAAGCACATACTTCCTTTACATTCAAAAGCGCCTTATCAACTAATACTTTTTCCAATCTTGTTCCTCCTCAATCTGTCTGAAACCGCATAACTTCTATAATAGCCACTGCAGCAAGCATCGCCAGCTCTGCCGCTGTTACCAGCTGTTCTTCTTCCCAGAAATATTCATCTGATATTTCCCTACTGACTGCAAGAGGATTCCCCGCTTCCTGTTCTCCCATCTGAATCGGAGCCAGTGAAGCAATCAGCTCCCTGCAAAACCGCTGATCAGGACAAGTATCCAGAAACCACATCTGCGTATTTACTACTAACCGATCAAACATATCTGTTACGATTATCTTTTCTGATTCCAAGCCATATGTCCCTATAAAATTTGCCAGATTCTCTGATGACAAGGAAAGCATATATTCTTTCCGGCCCCCGCCATCCATCGGATACATATAGGCGTATCCCACATTTTCCGTGTCCAGGATATCACGAATTATTTTTCTATCTTCCTGCGTCATATCATTCTCACTTTCTCCTGTTTCCAGGCAATCCTACTTCCAGTGCATTTTTCTCTGTCAGTCACAATCAAAATAAATTCTTCCCTCCGCTGGGGAATATACTTCCAGTCCATATTTTTCTATCATAATCTGAAACTGCGCTATCTGCATGGCAGAGCGGGAAAGACTGTTCCTGCTGGCAATCAGCAATCTATTCGCCTTGCCGTGTTTGACTGCATGGACAAAATTTTGAAAACCAGGGCGTTTCCAGAGCGGCTTTGCCCCAATGTCACTGGAGCTGCCCGCAATCTCAAAGCCCATCTGTTCCCCATAATCAATCAATTGTTTAAACTGCTTCTTTAAAATGCCATGTGTATCTTCCGGGGCATCGATAGCGCAATAAATCCATGCTCGTTTCTCTGCTGTCGTCTCCATCCCTGTTTCTATCTTCGTTCCTTCTCTTTCCGCTCCATTTCCACATAGATTCTTCTCCTGTTGCTCCATGGGCCTTTCGGTCAGAGACGGGCTACCGCTCATTCCAAGTATTCCATCCAGTCCAAAGCTGACTGCTATAGCATGGTCCACATACTGCATGGTGGAGGCATTCAACTTCCCTATGTACTCTCTGAGACGTGTACGGTCAATGGTCCGTACCTGCTCCAGGAGAACTGTGGAATCCTGATGCAGTCCCTGGCAGTTTTCCGGCAAGCGGATATGGGTGGGCAGCTTTCTCTTTTCTGTCTGGCTGGTAATCGCCGCCGCAATCACAGTGGGACTGTGGCGGTTTCCGACATCGTTCTGGATAATCACCACAGGACGGACACCGCCCTGCTCACTTCCAACTACCGGAGTCAGGTCTGCATAGAACATATCTCCCCTCTGTATTCCGTTCTTCATGTGTGGTTTCTCTCCTTTCTGCGTATTTTCATAACACAAGGACAGCGGCAGCCTGAATCACAGGCTGCATAAAAACAAATGACCAGCCGTATGCGGGCTGCCACTGTAGTTTCTATTATGAAAAATGTTACTTGTTCTTCGTCTCGTTGGCTCCTATTCGACACTACTCCCCGGAGCCGGACACATCCGTATCACTTTTACACACGTCTGCGCCGTAGGCAGCATACATGGACCGGTTCTGGTCAGGAACCGTCATGGGCATCTCACCCCTCCGAGGATCTCTCCAAGCCGCCCTCATTGCTTGTTCCCGGTTATCCGGGGCTGTGACTGGACGGAAGTATCATTATAGGCTGTTCAGGATTATGGCAGGGGGGTTACCACAAGCCGCTTTGGGATGGACGATTCCCGCTTTGCACCTTTGATGTTATCTTGTTTGACAGACACTCTGACTGTCTGCAGGTGGTCGTGGCGCATCCTCCGCTGTGCTTTCCCTTCCGGGCTGAACAGCTAACGTATCCATACTGCTGGATATGACCACCCGCAGGCGGTATTTTTCAAAGAACAGAGGAGAGAAAATTTCTCCCTTCACTTACTTCCACGTTGAGTGAGATGTTTGAGAACCAAAAAAAGCAAAATTTTTTAATTTCTTTCCATCAGTTCCCGTAATCTCTCCAGAATCTCCTGATACTGCATTTTTCTTTCCGTGGTTCTAAGCACAGCGATGACTTCCTCGCTGGCCTCCGGATACAGCTTTTTAAAATCCGGAATTTTATATGGCTTTGCCATAGGCTTGTCCTCCTTGATTTTCGTTGATTGGCGAAAACGAAGGACAAGTGGCGGACTGCGGCATCTCGCAGCTGGTACTTTAAAACAGAAAAGAACGTCTGCTTCCGGCGCATAGCCGCTGTAGGCGTTCTTTTTTCTTTCGTGTTTTACATGTTCTGTCAGTACACCTTCAAGGTTATAAAGAGCTGTAGACTGACATGTGATTTTTTTAGCAGGCTACCATCCTGCCTCTTTTTATGAAGTCCGATTAAATGTCGCTGCTACAAATCAGCAGCGATGCAAAGGCAGACCAACGCATAAAAATACCCCCAAACTCAAAACGGAGTCTGAAGGGCCTATATTCTGGCATACAAATATCGCCCGACAGTAGTACCGTTTTTTTTGACGGGCAAATCTAAAATTATGCCATTAGAAACAGTATAAAAGATAATCGGGAATTTTTCGGGGTGTTATTCGGGAAGAAACAGGGAAGAATATCGACAGAAGACAACAAATCAACCGTTTTTACAGCTATTTGTCATCCTCTGGAAAAAAGCGGTAGCCAACACTCCATTCATTTTGAATATATTCCCTGCCAGATGGCAGGAGTTTCCTGCGCAGAGATTTGATATGAGCTTTCACACATTCATCTACATTATAAGCAGAGTCCTCCTTCCAGACAGCACGGTATATCTGTTCTCGGCTCAATACCTGGCCCGCATGACGAGCCAAGTAGAACAATAGATCAAACTCTTTTCGAGTTAGATTCATCGGTTTTCCTTTAAGAATGGCTTGACTTTTAACAGAATCAATAATCAAATTTACTCCGAAAGCTAATGTATAACATGAACTCTCAATCGTATGTAATTGCATATATAACTCTATTAGCGAACGTGCCTGTGCAAGACATTCCTCCATATCACAAGTTTTTTCCAGATAGCCATGCGCACCTGCTTTGAATACAGCAATCCTCTCTGCCGCTTTTGGCTTTGAGGATAATACAAGAACTGGAATTGACCTAATCTGACGAATCAGCTTCAAAAGATCTATTCCATTTATCTCTGGTTGAATGATATCCATGATTACGAGACAGAAACTATGCTGAGTAAGCAGTTTAATTCCCTCATTTGCCGAAACCGCATGATAAACTCCAATCATTTTATTTTGCAAAGCACATTTCATTTTACAAAAAACATTGGGATCACTGTCAATTATAAGAACCATCTTTTCGTACTTACACCTCCGGTCATGCAAAATCTAATCATCTATTCTGCATAGAACTTGTCTCTGAGGATTAACCTCTAAATTATTTTCCTGCGTATATTCCACACTTATAATTTCCGGTTGATTCTCTGATTATGGCAACATCTCAAATATAACATTTACATTGCCTGTATTGTTGCTGTATTCTCCAGCATTGCATATAGCTCTATGTCTCCGACTGTAATTTTAATCTGCACTTCCGATGTCTCTAATTCAAACTTATCACTGTTAGCTGTCGAATTCGGGTGTGCAACACATAAGCAAAGAGTGAAGGTATCCTGAAAGGAACTTTCGCTTTTCACTTCTCAATTATTATGGTTCCGCCCCGTCACGCAGGCGGTTGGTTTCTGACCGCATCCACAAGAATCAAAGTCAAACCGACATATCCGGCGAGGGCCAACACAATCAGTGACAGCAGCACAATACAGATGATACGCAGCGCCCGCTTATTACGCAGACATTTGCAGGTCAGTACAATACCAATGATTGCGACCGCCAGCAGAAGAATGGCGGTTCCGAGCGTCATACGTTTATCTCCTTCTTATAGAGGGTATCTTCCACGCGCAGCGTGTCGATGATGTCAGTGAACCAGCGCAGCTCACCCCAAAATTTCTGGCGCAGCCCTTCCACATTTGCTTCACTCTTTCCTAATTCAAAGAAGTCGCGCCCGGTCTTTACCGCAACGTGCATCTTTCCGTCTCGCCGGAAAGCCATATAGACAGTGCAGCCGATCTTGTCCGCCATGGCGGTAATATATTCCATCATGTGCGGTGTGAGGATGTAGAACGCTTCCTGCGAATCACTCGCTCTGACACAGAAGCGCTTGCTAAACTGTTCGTTATCCATAGTGACATTGCTGTTCATCTTTATGCGGTCTTTTTTGCCCCGTTCGGAGATATATACTTCGCCGGAGAGTTCCTTTCCGAAGTCGCAGATAAGCCACTGCCCCTTAAAGAACGTAGCGCTGCTTCTCTCCGTGTTTCCATCGGCATCGGTAGTCTCTTCCTCATTGATAAGCTCGATGTCGCTCAGTTCAATATTCAGACCATTGTAGACCGCCTTGATATGATCACTGCCGGTCGCCTTATTATAATCGAATGGAAACACCATGTAGCCAGGTTCTAATCTGCCCCAAGGGTTATATTCCACGGTATCTCCCAGTGTCTCCTTCAGCACACTACCGATGATATCGTCGCTGAGGAGCTTTTTGAGTGTGCTGCTGCTACTGGATGACAGATACGCAAACACCAGTGTTATTACCAGTAAAACCAGACCCATTGCGAGGTTTTGCATAAAGAACCAAACGATAATCATCGCCGCACCGAAGCCGTAAGTCAGAACCTTGGCAACCGTTGCCTTGCTGCGCAATGATTTGAGCTCGGATTCCAACTCTTTATTTGTCATCATCTGCTTTTCTTCCATAATCATCTCTCCCTTTTTCAGAACATCATTTTTACATCTTCGCGCTTGCTTGCGTCTGCGGCGAAGAATTCCTTCGGCTGGCGCGAGCCTGCCAGCAGCTTGGCCGGGAACATGACAATCGCTGTGTTGTAGGCGGTAATGCTGCTGTTATACAACCGCCGCGCCGCCTGTAAATGTTCTTCCGCGTCGCGGATTCCCCGCTGAAGCTCTACGAAAACATTGCTGGAACGCAGCTCCGGATAGTTCTCAGCCACGGCAAAAAACGTTCCGCTTAGGGTGTCCATCTGCTTTTGAGCATCATTCATTTCCGCAACGCTCATGCCGCGGCGCAGCTCGATGACCTTTGTGAACAGCTCGCTTTCATGCGCCATATAGCCCTTGGCGGTGTCTAACATTTTGATAAGCATATCGTAACGCTTGGTCAGCGCTACCTCTATGCCGGAGAGTCCCTCCTGCACACGGATCTCTTTTTTCTTGAAGTCATTGACCGTTCTGATGCACCAGAACGCGATGGCCAAAACTGCAATCAGAATAACAATCATCGGTTTCATAACAAATTCTTCCTTTCTCTTTTTCCTCGATCCGCCCCGCGAAAAAGGTTATAATTTCCCGCAGGATGTCGATCGGATCACACACCGGTGTCAGCGAGGCCGTGAATATCCTGTGAATCCTATCGATGTCCCGCAGATCCTGTTTTTCCGGAATGTCCGGAAAACAGAACCTGAATTATACACCAGTGTCAGCGCATGATCGCTGTCCAGGCAAAGGCTATACTTTTGCTCGGGGCAGTATCACCAATCTTCCGAAACATCACTAAAATACAGCCCGAGGAAGGTCAGAACATAGCCGGAATCGACCAGTTCGCCCTTTTCATTAAAATTAACTTTGCCGCCGCCGGAGGAGCCATCTGCGTTCATCAGATAGGCAGCCTCCTCATCATATGACACCGGCCCCCATGCGAACGGGTCAAGTTCATCTGCCTCATAGACATTCCATCCTCCGCCATTGATCTCAAGTATTTCTCCATCGGGGTACTCCCAGAAGCCCTGATAAGCCTCCACCAGCATATCCAGCTGGTAGATTGCTCCATCGTCATTCCCGATATGGAACTGGATATCCGAATCGAAGTAGAAGCTGGTGATCCACTCACCGTCAAAAGTATAACAATCATACCGGTAGTCGCCGTTTTCATATTCATCAACACACTCAAGATAGCCGTCAGCTTCCACCGACCCGCTGGCATAATACATGGTAAACCTGCCAAAGCCATCCATCACGATACTGGCAGTGCCCATCGTCTCATCCATTCTCCACAGGCCCTTGGTGCAGGCATACGGGTTTTCCTCATAACCCTGCACATCGGTATGGGCGTAGTAGAATTCCGAGCCCATATAGGGGACATCAGAAGGGAATTCGCTGACAGGATACAGTTCCGTAAAGACCAGTTCCTTGCCGCCATCCATGGTGTAATAGATATTTTCGGTGTCAAGATTCTCGGTCAGGGTGCGCCAAAGACTGTCCATCATGAACCAGCTCAGTGTATCCTGGTCGAAGAAAAAGAACTCCTCTTTTTGCTCACGGTCGTGAAGTCCTGCAACCAATGTAGAATCTGCAGACCAGTCCACGATCCAGCCGTCACTGTTTTTGCTGATGGTGATGATAAAGTCCAGTCCGGTCAGTTCGCTCAGCTCATCTGCCAGCTCTTCAGCGGTTTTCTGGGCGCCGGTATATTCAATGGGGTATTCTCTGACGTCTTCCGCACTGAAAACGGCATAGAGAACATCCATCTGGGTTTCCTCAGCTGCGCTCTGCGACGATGCCGCCGGCTTCAATGAAGCCGACGAGCTGGATGCGTCGGAAGACGATGCGCTCCCGCAGGCTGCAAGCATGGAAATGAGCATAGTTAATATCAATAAAACACTAAGTTTTTTCATATGGTACCTCCGCATAACCATTGCACGCGCTTTGGTCGTTCTTCAATCATGGAAATGATCTTGTTTTCCTCCATTGGTCTTTGCTCTTGATTTGAGATACTTTGTTTTCTTTTAATCAATGAAGCCGCCGCCGCTTCCGCTGTCGCTGCCGCCGCCAGAATCGGAGAAGCCGCCGCCTCCTCCTCCGCTGTCACTCCAGTTGTCGTCGCTTCCGCTGTCACTGCCGCCGGAAGAAGAGGGCGCCCTGACTTCAGCAACCTCCCGACCAATGGAATCCATTGCGTCATAAAGGGCCATTTCCTGCAGCCAACGGTACATATCGTCATCCAAGGTATCCGTTCCTGTGGAGACGGCTTCCGGATACTTTAAGGCCAGCGCCTTGGCCACCTTTTGGCCTTTACCCATCGCAACGGCGTAGACCATGTACTCCCGCCATACGGAAAATTCCGGGAGTTCCTTATCCGCAAAGGTAGTAAAATCATCCAGAAACCGTCCGAAGGCTTGCCAGAGGGCCAGGTCATCCTCACCCTGCTGATTCAAAACATAGCAGGAGGTTTTAAAGAAAAATCTCCAAAAATGGATAATGGCTTCTATAACCGCCACCACCACAAAGACGCCCAGGCCGAACTCGAGGGATTCGCCAAACTCGACCCCATAAGGCAGTGTACCGAGCATACGGATCAGTATTGCAAGGATTCCTGTGGCCGCAGAGCCAATCAGGCGATGCTTCAGCCTTATGCGGGAATATCTTGCCACGTCCTTTGATTTGACTCTTTTCGTAAATTCTCTTTCCACGGCACCCTCGAAGCTGTAGCGGAAACTCAAGGCTGCATCCCGATTGTCCTTAATATACTTTTTAAGGTCCTCTATAGAAATCCGCCCGCTTCCATCGGCTGCGTTCAGCAGGAAATCCCACAGGGCCTTCTGATAGTCCGGAATATGCTCCTGACCCTGGGCCGATTCTGCGGTCTCCTGCGGCGCGTCAGATGGGAACAGCTCCTCGCCCAGCTGCTCATTCAACAGAATCGTGGCATCCGATGCGGTCGTCTGGAAATGGATCAGTTTTTTCAAATTCAACTGGATATTTTTAAGCTTGGAGACAAGATCCTTGCACTTCTTGAGGCGGTGTTTGG
>OKSE01000829.1_pt1 | contig 17079 bp, 12 predicted proteins | sample 1633631 | NCBI WGS metagenome assembly OKSE01 (sample SAMEA3541555, study PRJEB24748) | human gut metagenome | biome: human gut; feature: human-associated habitat; material: faeces | place: China | collected 2012 | reverse complement strand
TGTTGCTCAGGTGCTTATAAAAAATATTAAATTATAGTGTTGCGGAAATTAGGTTCAAGTCAAAATTGAGAGCACCACTCTTGCTAAGCTTTTCAAGAAACACCATTTCATTCTTTTCTTGTCCATGAGAATAACAATCAAAAAGAGTTTCTCGCCACTTGAAGAATGACAGCCGCTTTTTTCTTGGACTCCAACCGTAGTTTTTGTCGCAACTACTTATCGACAGAATATCCACGCCGTCAAACATCCCTTTGTTAGCCCATTTAAACAAATACTCCGTTAGTCCTACTAGTATGGGATTATTAGCATAGACACCACCGTCAATATAATTCGTTTTATTGACATTATGTATAGGAAGATATGTTGGTGCTGCTGATGTGGCCAATGCTACGTCAACATAAGTTTTGTCGTCATCCTGATTGAGACAACCATAATCGCGTTTGAAAATTCTAGGGTTTCCATCAGTAAGGTTATAAGCAGGAATGCACAGTAGATTTTTACTCTCAGAAACAGTCTTATTCCCGAAAACAGATATCAAGGCACTTTTCAAAGCCTTCTGTGAGTACTTTGAGCTTAGCAAAGCTTGTCTGACACCTAGAATAACATTACCTAACGCCCCAAGGCTCTTCCAATTAGAGCGGAATATTTTTGGACCACAATCTTGATAAAAGCCAACTATTTTTTGCATTGGAATTCCTGCAGAAATGCCTAATGCTATGATACCTCCTGTAGAAGTACCACAAATTAAATCAAAATAATCTGATAGGCATACGTTGTGTGCTTTTTCAATTTCTGCAAGCACTTGTGAAGAATAGAGCCCCTTTATTCCACCTCCATCTACGCATAAAATTTTAAAATGCTGTTTTTCCTCCATTATATATATTCCCTGCCTTTTCAGGGGGTCTTAATTTATCGTTTCTATTTTCGATATTTACAACAAATATGCCAGAAACGAAAATAAAACCACCAAAATATGTTTTTTATTTCAATATTTGTTTTCTCTTCTATTTTTATCAAAGCACTATAAGTACATTTAATAAAACGATGTGCTATTTGCGCCAATTTGTCAACTGTCAGTTCTGACAGCAAATATATTTATATGACATAATGACACATTTTCTGCAAAATTAACATATAGACCACCATAAACAAACTTATTTTTTTGGTGTTTTGGCATATTTTTGGTAACTTTGCAGCCGAAAATACATATATTATATAAGCATGAAACAAACAATATGATACAAGAAATAAGAATAAAGAACTTCTTGTCGTTTAGAGACGAGGTCGTTCTTAATTTTGAGGCCACAAAAGACAATACTTTTGAGGATTGCCAAGTAGTGAGCGTTACCCCAAAAGTGCGTCTTTTGCGTTTTGCGTTGATTTATGGAGCAAATGCAAGCGGAAAATCCAACCTGCTGTCTGCATTTGATTTCTTGCGTGATTTCTGGTTCGACATAAAAACAAACATAGATGAAGAAACTGGAGCTATTCCTTTTTTGCTTGATACAGATACGCCAAATGAACCATCTGAATTCAATGTTATTTTCTATCTTGGCGAAAAGAAATATTGGTATCAACTGATTTTGGATAGCAAAAAAGTTATTAAGGAAGAATTGTATGCATACAATTCAGTACAACCATCGCTTGTATTCAGCCGAAACTTAGAGGGAACACAGTCTGTAGTCAAACTAAACTCAAATCTCGTAAAGGCAAATGGTGCTATCATTGAACAATTGAATCTCAAATGCTTGCCAAACATGTCTTTGTTTGCTGCGCGAAATCAAGTAAATTGTTCTTTGGCATACATTGACGATGTACGTGATTGGATGAGAAACAATTTGATGCCAACGATTACACCAAATACTAATATGTTTGAGTATGCAGGAGATAAGATGGATAAAGAAAAGGAAATGAAAAGCTATATCCTTGACTTCATCCGCAAAGCAGATTTTAACATCACTGATGTTTTCTCACAACGTGAGACATTGCCATTGCCAAGTTTTATAAGAAGTTCTATAGCAGAAAACAAAGACATTCCAGCAAAAGAAAAGGAGAAACTTTTAGCAGAGAATTCATATGAAAGATTAAAAACGGACTTTCAGCACACTGTAAGAAACAAAAGAGGAGTGGAAACATACACTTTGCCTAACAAACTTCAGAGTGCAGGTACTCGACGTACATTTGGCATCGAAGCTGCTATATATGAAGCTCTCCAAAATGAAAGCGCATTGCCAGTGGACGAAATAGAATCTTCACTTCACCCAGAGTTGGTTGAATTTGTCATCCAAAAATTCTTGTCTGAAAAAGACAACAGAAGTCAGTTGATAGTTACCTCACATTATGACCCGCTTCTCAATACTGTTGACGATCTTATTCGTAAAGATATGGTATGGTTTACGGACAAAGAGGAAGATGGACATACTAAACTATACTCCTTGACTGACTTCCGTGGACTTGGGAGAATTACATCATTTCAAAAGTCATACAGAAACGGTGTTTTTGGGGCATTACCAAACATTCACGAGTAACGATTATGGCAAGAAGAACGGCAACAATCAAGAAAAATCAAGAAAGGGCAGTCATTATAGGAGCAGGTATCACAGAAAAATGGTATTTCTCTCATATGCAGACTCTTTATGGTTTAAAAGTGAAAATTAGACCAAGATATTTCGGCAATGAAAATATTAACACATTAGAGAAACTCATCAAGCAAGTTCTTGACAATGAGGGATTGGCTATTGTGGTATTTGATACCGATGTCTCAACTTGGAATGAAAGTGAAAAGAAAAAGTTATCAGCATTAAGAAAGAAATACTCAAAAAATAAACGAGTAATACTTTGTGATAGCTTACCTTCTATCGAATTTTGGTTCTTGATACACTTTATCAACACAAATAGGTATTTTGGAACTTCGAAGGCTGTTATTGGAGAACTTAAAAAGTTTATTCCAAACTTTGACAAAAGCGAATCATTTCTTTCTAATAAGAAATGGGTTGATGATATGTGTAAAGATGGAAAACTAAGTGATGCCTATGCAAGAGCCAAACAGCTTGGCTTAGAAGGCGAATCATACAGTAATCTTTGGAAAGCTTTTGATTATTTGGGTATTTGCTTCACAAAAGAAAATTTAGAATAAAGAATTTTTATGTAAAATCAGTCCGAAATAGACTATATATACTTGGTCTAAGTGCTTTTGTTATTGCCTTTATGCCCGCATCATTATAGAATACAATTGGAACACCTTTGCCTCTTTTTTTGAGAAACAAAGATGTTCCAATGTATTAGAGTCGCACGGTTGTTCGGATTTCTGGCTTTTTTTGAATTTCTTGTGCCGTTTCTTCCTTGCCATCCTTATCGATAGGCGGCGCAAGCTCCAACTGTATCTTTCTGTCCAATGCCGCCAGTTCCGTTTTCAAGCCTTTCAACTCGTCCTCCTTCTTCCATGTCTTGCCTGCGATTTCCTGAAGTTGCGGTATTTCTTTCTCCAATGCCTTGCATCTGGACTCGTACAGCTCGATGTAGCTCGGTATCTTCTGTAAGGCATTCAGAAAGTTGTTTGCCGCTGCTATCGGGGCCGACTTGGCAATGTGACCGTAGTTGTACTGGTACTTGTAATTGCCCTCGACAAAAAAGCGGTTGTCAACAAATGGAAGACCATTCTCGAAACTTGTCTCGCTGACAATCTTGACAGGGAATCCGTAGATTTCCCCAATCCGCTTGTATTGTCCGCCAGTTGTCTCTTTCTCCGCCAACATTTGCAGATGCTTTCCTATAACCTCTAAGTTCGTGGACTCCACACCATCAAGAGTGATGAGGTTGAGGATGTTGCCGTCCTTGTCTTTCTTGGCTTTGCCCATAAACTTGCCGTAGTCCTCGGTCATTCCCTTGAGAGAGGCTTTGTTGTTGCCAAGCTCTGCCGTCTTTGACTGCAATTTTGTTTCTGAGTCACGCTTGCCCTTGTTAAACGATTTGCGCTCACCCTCCAGAGAAGCAACCTTCTTCTCCAACTTCGCCTTGTCAAGCAAGTCGGTATTGCCGGAGAGAATAGCCATATACTCTGAAAAATTCATGCCCGATTTCTCGTCCATCGCTCCCTCGTCAATGGTTCTCGCCCCCAAGCCTCCGCTTTTCAACTGCGAGATAAAAGTCTGCTTGCAGTGCAGGAGGTTGAACTTGTAAGAGTCAAGCGACTTTTCCACCGCATAGATGATGACATCCACCTTGTTGTCGGCATACAGCTTGGCAATCTCGTTGCCGGCACGCACGCCTCGACCGTCACGCTGTGCCAAGTCTGACGGCCGCCACGGTGTATCCAAATGATGGATAGCCACACACCGTTTTTGTGCGTTTACACCTGTACCCAACATGGATGTGGAGCCGAACAATACTCGTACCGATCCCTCGTTCATGGCTGCTATCACCGCCTTTCTTGCCCTCTCGTTCTTGCATTCCTGAATGAAGCGGATTTCAGACGACGGTATGCCGTAATCCTCTATCAGCTTGCGCTTGATTTCAGAATACACGTTCCATTCGCCCGGTCGATATGTTCCCAAGTCGGAGAACACGAACTGCGTCCCCTTGTGATTGTCATAGCGTTTGTAATAGTCCGCTATCATCTTGGCACAATGGCTCGCCTTGTTGTCGGGATGGTCCTCACAAGTCGGGTCTATCATGCGCATGTCAAGCGCCATCTTTCGGGCATAGTCTGTGGCAATGAGCATTTTTGCCTTCTCTTCCGTTTCCGACAGTGGAAGTCTGCCGAGGATGGTGGCATCACCCGTCTTGGCAAACTCCATCAGTTTTTGGATGAAGTCCTCCTGCTCGGGTGTCGGCGGTATATTATGAAGGATCTCGTTCTTCTGTGGTCTGTCCACACCAACTGCCTCCGCCGTGCGATAGTCGGTTATCTCGTTGTAGAAAGCAGCAAGTTCCGGTACCTTGATGAAGTATCTGAAACGCTCCTTCTGTACGATGTTGTTAGTGACGTTAAACTCGAAGTCGGTAGTTTTCTTGGCGAAGATTGCCGCCCACGCATCGAAACAGCGGATGTCCTGACGCTCCAGCTCCTTGGGGCGCAGGTACTTGAAGAGCAGATACAACTCAGTCAGTGAGTTACTGATGGTTGTTCCCGACAGGAATGTCGCTCCCAAGTCTCTGCCTGTCCGCTCCTGTATGGTACGGATAGCAAAGAGCATGTTGAGTGCCTTCTGGCTCCCCTCGCTGTTGCCAAGTCCTGCCACACGGTCGTGACGGGTGTTGAACATGAGGTTCTTGAACTGGTGGCTCTCGTCCACAAACAAGTGGTCGATGCCCATCATGCGGAAATCCACCACATCATCGGTGCGCTGCTCTATGCTATAGGCTATCTTCTGCAACTTTGCCTCCAGATTCTGCTTTCGCTTTTCCAAGCCTTTGAGCATTCCCCGTGACACGTCTTTGCCCTGCGTGCGTATCACTTCCAAGTTTTCCTCCACGGTATCAAGCTCAGCCTGCAATATCTGCCGTTGGAGTTCTGGCGATTGCGGTATCTTCCCGAACTGGTCATGCGACATGATTACACAGTCATAGTCGTTGTTCTTGATGTTGTTGAAGAAACTGACACGGTTCTTGGTGGAAAAATCCTTCTCCGAGGCATAGAGTATCCTCGCATGGGGATAAGCTGTCTGATAGGTGGCAGCTATCTCCGCGACATTGGCTTTCAGCCCGATAATCATCGGCTTGTGAGCTATACCGAGACGTTTCATCTCATGCGCAGCCATGCACATGATGAGGGTCTTGCCAGTTCCCACCTCATGGTCACATATCCCGCCGCCGTTCTGCAAAAGCATCCATACACAGTCCTTCTGACTTGGGTACACACTCTTGACACCATACTTTCCGCCAAGGGCTTTCAAGTCCAAGCCGGGGAAAATCTGGTGAGAACCGTCATACTTCGGACGCACGAAGCAGTTAAACTTCCGGTTGTACATTGTGGTCAAGCGTTCCTTAAAAGAGTCAGACTGCTCCTCCAGCCATTCAGTGAACCCGTTGCGGATTTCGTCAATCTTGGCATTGGCGAGCTGTATGCCCTCGCTGTCACGCACCTTGATGTCGTTGCCGTGTTCATCCTCACCGATGCTCTTCATCATGTCGGGACAGGTGTTGTGCAGGGCATGTTTCAGAAGACTCATGCCGTCATAGTGGCGGTAATATCCCTTCACCATATACTCATCCGTGATAGCCATGGTCTTCATACTGCATTTTGCCGAATATTCGTCCATGCTGTCGGAATAGACGATGCTGACCTGTGTATTGAAGAGGTGGCTCATGTAAGCGGAATACACACCTGTAGGTATCCAACGCTCACCGAAGTTGAAGTCCAGGTCCTCAAAGGCTATCGGTTCGGGAATGCTTGCCTTCAAGGCATCCAACGACTCTCTCACGATTGCATGGTCGGGATTTTCCTTCAGCCATTCTTCTATACGCTCCGCTTTCTCTATGACATTGCCAGCAATGAAGCGGTCGGCTATCTCGTAGCCATCTATGAGCGGATTGTAATAGATACGTCCTTTAAGCGCTTCCGTCAGTTCCTGTTCCGGCATATCCGATAATTCAGTCATATACGGCAAGTCGATACGGCCGAACTTGTTGAGCGAGGCAGTGAGCGCTTCCTCTGGAGAATCCACATGACTGACCTCGTCAAGCGAAAAAGAGACCGGGTGGTCGAAGATGTCTGATTTTGTGAACTGTCCGTTTTCTACCCGTTCCAACGACAGCATGTCGCGCCCTGAGGCATCCATAAGAATGAACTTCACGTTCTGCTTGGCATTGAGGTTGCCGAAGCGGATGAAGAAAGCGTCATAATAGACATTCAGACTCTCACGCATCTGCTTGTTTTCCGTCTGTTCTTCCGCTTCATAGGTGTAAAGTTTCTGATAGGCATCACGGAGGGCGATATACAAGACCGCCTTTTCTTTCTGCTCCATATTCAGATCCAACGGCATGAAGGTTGCACCATACTTGGTGAGGTCTTTCAATACACCGATGTTTCTGGCAGAGTCGAGCACCATAGAACCCTCACGATGAAAACTTTCCAGTTTCTCATCAAATGGACGGGGCTTCATAGCATCCTCTTTCTTCCTTGCCAGCTCTTCCCGCTTTCTTTCTTGCTCTTTTTGTTGTTCCCGCTCATGATTTGTTTCTTTCAATGTGTTCTGAGTCTTGGAATCTTCTTTTGACTCATTCCCTTTTGACTGTCCATGCCCGATTTGAGCTTTGAGAACTTCTATCGGTTCCATCGGCGGCTTGAACTTCGGATCAAGCGTATCTTCAACGCCCAGAGCCTTGAGTTGTTCCTGACGGTGCAGTTCCGCCTTTTGGCGCAGCAGCACCCTGTCTTCGGGAGCCATGGTCATCATCATCTCGTAAAAGCCGTTGATTGGCGGATTCTCTTCCCAAGAGATGCTTGCATATGGCTCATCCCCAGGCAGGATTGGTTTTGTCTCTAGTGCCGTTTTGTTTCCCTGCGTCGTCTCGTATCCCGGCGCCACCTCGTTTTCTCGTGCCACCTCTTGCCCCTTTACCATCACGTGCTCCAGTTGCGTTTCGTGCATCTGTACAGTCTCATTCCTCTTTGCCGTTTTGTGTTCCAGTTCAACTGCGTCCCTTGATGCCGCATTGTGTTTCTGTGCCACCTCGTCCCTTGGTGCCGCCTTGCGTTTCTGTGCCGTCTCAGGCCCCTTTACTTCTGCCGACAAAGGCTTTGCTTCTTTTTCCACTGGTTTTGTCCCAACTTCAAAAGTTGGATTGACATTTTTCACCAGCGGGCTTGCTTTCTTTCTAGGCATTTTCTTGGTGGCAGCACTCCCTGTGGCGGCTGCACCCACAGAGGCTGCTGTTTTCTTCTTCGTCGCATGACCCTTTAGGCGGTTATCTTCTTCCATGCCCCAAAGATCAAACAGAGTCATTTGAACTGGCGGCTGCTGATGAGATTGCCCTGTTGGCGGTACTGATTCACTTTGCCCCGGTTTTGATTGCCCTTGTTCTAACCCTGGTTCTGGTTGCTCTGGTTTTGAATGCCCCAGTTTTGTTTGCCCCGATTGTGATTGCTCCTGCCCCCGTTCCACCTTATTCCATAAGGTGTTATGCCCTGTAGCCAGTACTGGTTCACTGTGCTCCATTTCTGGTTGCACCTGTTCTAGCCCCTGTTCTGATTGCTCCAGTTCTGGTTGCCCTGGCCACCGTTCCACCTTATTCCATAAGGTGGTATGCCCTGTAGCCGGTGCAGATTCACTGTGCCCCGATGCTGGTTGCACCTGTTCTAGCCCCTGTTCTGATTGCGCCTGTTCTGGTTGCTCCGGCCACCGTTCCACCTTATTCCATAAGGTGGTATGCCCTGTAGCCAGTGCTGGTTCACTGTGCTCCATTTCTAGTTGCCCTTGTTCTGCCCCCAGTTTTGTTTGCTCCGGTGCTGGTTCTATTTGCCCCTGTTCTGATTGCGCCTGTTCTGATTGCCGTGGTTCTGGTTGCCCCAATTCAGGTTGCCCCAGTTTTGTTTGCCCCACCTCCGGCCACCGTTCCACCTCATTCCATGAGGTGGTATGCCCTGTAGCCGATGCAGGTTCACTGTGCCCATGTTCTATTTGCCCCAGTTCTGGCTCCATTTCTGGTTGCTCCGGTGCAGGTTGTTCCAGTTTTGTCTGCCCTACCTCTTGCCACCGTTCCCCCTTATTCCATAAGGGGTTTTGCTCTGTAGCCGGTGCAGATTCTCTGTACCTAGGTGCAGGTTGCCCCTGTTTCTGCCCCCGTTCCACCTTATTCCATAAGGTGGTTTGCTCTTCCCCCAAATATCTGCTCAAATGAAAATTTCTTCCGAAATCTTCATTGAGCATTTTTCTTAATTCTTCAGCAATGCCTTCCACGCCATCCTCATGCGTGTATATCATTGCAGGTTTGCCGAACGGGTCAGTATCCAACTTTGCTGTTGTATGGATAATGCGTTCCGGATGCTCCAGAAAGTAGTTGTTTGTCGGAATGCGGTTCTCGTCATTATAGACAGTATCAAGCAGGTTGTCGTCTCCTCGCAGCGACTCCTTTTGGGTATTTTTCTGCAGAATGATGAGGTCACTGCCCACTTCCGTATTGGCATTTTCCGTGAACAGGTTGTTGGGAAGACGAATCGCTGACACGAGATCAGCATGATAGAGCATCATAAAACGCGCGGCACTGTTGTTTTTGGCATTCAATACGCCTTGTGAGGTGATGAAGGCAACCAACCCACCGTCCCTTACCGTATCAAGAGCCTTGACAAAGAAGTAGTTGTGTATGCGTCTGGTGACAAGTGCCCTCATGCCTTTCATGGCTGTATAAGACGGATCAAATACGGCAACATCGCCAAACGGAATATTTGAGATGGCGAGGTCGAAGTAGTCATTGAAAGGCTTTTCTATCTTCTCGAATCCCTCTATGCGCACTTTCTGCTCCGGGTGCAGATGGCGTAGTATCTTTCCCGTAAGCAGGTCTTTTTCAAATGCCATAATGTCTGCCTTGGGATTGTTATCCAAGACGGAATCGACAAAGGCACCGATGCCTGCCGAGGGTTCAAGCACCTTTTCGGGGATGATCTGATGCTCTTTCAATACATCCGTCAGAGCCTCTGTAACGGCTGACGGCGTGTAGAATGCCGTAAGGACGGACTGTTTCAGACTGTCCATCAACTGTTTGTACTCGCTTTCATTCTTGCTGTTTTCACGGATAAGTCTATGCAGCTCCACTGTTGGAGCAAACAACTCAAGGTCTGATTTTGCCCAATGGACGGCATCCGCCAGTTCCCTGGCAGGGTTCAGGATGCACTTCAATCCACCGAATCCGCAATAACGCTCCAGAAGGAGACGCTCACGGGCGGTCGGTGTGCGCTGTTCCCTGTCAAGGATGAATGCTGTCTCTATCGCCTTGATGTTGTCGTTCAGACGTTGTTTTCTATTGTACGCCATTTGACTCTATGAAAAGGGCTACGGCTCCAGTCAACTCTGTGTAGAGCTGGTCGTAGTCCGGTGACTGGGCAAAATCGTCATCGGTGAGGTCGTAAATGGAATACACGTTGTCAACCAAAGGCAGGAGGTTCTTGACAAACGCTTCCTGATCTTCTACAGCTACCTCCAGGGGAAACTCACTGTCAACAACATCGTACAGGATACTGTACTTGGAAATATGGAAACCTTTCAGCAATGCTGACATGGCAAGCTCTTGTGCCGCATCGGCAAAGAGGGCATCACGCCGTACCTGCTCATATACTTCTGCGGCATGGTCTGCACGTTCGCGGATAAAGTCCGCATCGCTGGCTTGTGGAAAACGGTTCTCTCTGAGATGGTTCAAGAGATACAGTCCGTAATAGGACAGCTCTGTCTGTGCCTGTTTCTTTCTGTTCATCTGTCTGTTGAATGGATTAAGTGGTGAATAATAAACCGTGGATGGCGGTTGGTGTTTGTGTGAAAGCAAGAAAAGGCACTCGGTATCCCTCCGAGTGCCGCCACTTAATCCACAGTAAATAAAAGCATCTAATAAAGATAGTGCAAGGCGAACGCAATAAAGCTTGCTTTTATTGCTGAGCCGAAGCCTATCTTCGCAGTGAAACTGCAAAGACACCATTTATGAACCATGTTTCGGTGGCAAAGGTACAAACTATTTCTTGTATCTCTTCACATTTCCTCGCTTTTCTGCTGTTTTGCGCTCTGCAAAGACGAATTTCGTGTTGAAATTCTCGTCAAAGGCAATGGCTGCGGAGAACGATTTGCCTTGCTTGCTGGTGAAACCATTGAGCGTTCTGGTCTTGCCCTTGGTAAGCAAGTCGGTGATGTCGTCATCAGTGAGCAACTTTCCTGCTACCTGCTTGAACACTGGCATACCGCACTCCTTGTTGCTGCATCTTACTACCTTTCCGAAGAACTGCATGGTACCTTGCTTGCATTTAGGACACTGGCAGCCGGAATCCTTGTGGCTGAAAAGTCTGTCACAACCTAACAATTCCGCAGTGATTTCACGGGTATAACCTTCGATACTATGGGTGAACCCGTCTGCACTTGCTTCACCTCGTTCAATCTTGGCAAGTTCCGCCTCCCATTTGCCCGTCATCTCCACATTGGCAATCGCCATGTTCTTCACCACGGAATGCAGGGCGAGTCCTTTTTCCGTCGGCACAAGTTTCTTCTGCTGGCGCACCATATACTCTCGTTTGAGCAGGGTTTCGATGATGGCGGCACGTGTGGCAGGTGTGCCAATACCGCTGTCCTTCATTGCCTGGCGCATCGTATCATCTTCTATCTCTTTGCCTGCGGTCTCCATTGCTGCAAGCAATGTGGATTCCGTATGCAATGGCTTTGGTTTGGTCTTGCCCTCCGTGATGGTGCAGCCAGAAAGAGTGATATGCTGTCCTTCTTGCCAGTTGGGAATGACTTGCTCCTTGACCTCATTGTCGGTTGCGTCTGCATCCTTGTCCAGCCTGTTGTTCTTTTCCTTGAGCGACAACGCTCGCCAGCCAGTCTGTCGGACGATGGAGCCACTGATGCCAAATTCGACGTCATGATCCACTTGCGCCGATACTGATGTGATGTCCTTGATGCAGTCTGCCGAGAACGCTTCAATCATCCGGCACAATATCATGTCATAAACGATCTTCTCGTCCTTGAAAAGACCAACGGCTGCATTTTCTGTGATGAGCAGGGCATGGTGGTCGGTCACTTTGGCTGCATTCACGCTGTTCTTGCTGTAGTCCTCACTGCCAGGCAAGAGTTTCACTTTTTCTCCATATTCCGAATGATTCTCCAAATTCTTGAAGAGTTTGGGGAGGGTGGCAAATACATCATCCGAGATATATCGGCTTGATGTTCTTGGATAGGTGATGAACTTTGCCTCGTAGAGTTTCTGGGCGATGGAGAGTGTATGCTCTGCCGTGAAGCCATGCTGGGAGTTGGCTTCTTTCTGCAAGGTGGTGAGGTCGTAAAGGAGCGGTGCCTTCTCCACCTTTCGCTTGGTTGCGACCTTTGTGATGATGGCAGAACCGGTATCTTTCACCTTATTATATATGTCGGTTGCGGTGCCTTTGTCTGCCCATCGGTTGGCAGATGTGAACTTCAGTATATTGCCACTGTCTGCATCAACCACACCGAAGTGTACCTGCCAGAACGGTTTCGACTCGAAACGCTTGTGTTCCCAATAGCGTTCGCACACCATACCAAGGGTCGGAGTCTGCACACGACCTACAGAATAGGTGCCACGTCCTGCAGCTATCGTCATGGCTTGTGTGCCGTTGATGCCGACGAGCCAGTCTGCCTCACTTCGTGCCTTGGCTGCATGATAGAGATTGTCATACTCCTTGCCATCCCTGAGGTTCTGAAGTCCCTCACGGATGGCGGTGTCCGTAAGCGAACTGATCCAGAGACGGTCGAAAGGTTTCTGGCAACCAAGATACGCATAGAGGTATCGGAAAATCAACTCTCCCTCACGTCCGGCATCGGTTGCTACGATGATGCGCTCACTGCTGTCAAACAGCTTGCCGATAATTTTAATCTGGGCAAGCACACCTGCATCTGGTTTGTAGCCGTTCTCAGTCTTGACTTGTCGGGGAACAAGAACGAACGGGTCGGGAATCACAGGCAGATTCTCCGCATAGAATCCCTTCATGCCGTAAGTTTCCGGCATGGCTGGCTGCACTAAATGTCCGAAAGCCCATGTCACAAAATAGCCATTGCCCTGCATATAGCCTTCCTCACGCTTGTCAGCTCCCACAATGTGGGCGATTTCCTTGGCTACGCTTGGTTTCTCTGCGATGATTGTCTTCATTGTCTGTTGTTTTTGTGACATCCGCAACCGTGGGATAGACGGTCGCAGATGTCGGTTGTTATAATGGATGATTAACTCTGTGGATCAAGTGGCGGCAATTACATCTTCACGCTTCTTGCCTTTCTCTTTGGCTTCTGTTCCTCGGCGTTCTGTTCCTTCTGCTGCTTTTCGTTCTTTGGCGCAGACTGTCCCGGACTCAGCGGATCCTTGGTGTGCTTGGTCGCCTCATGGGTCTTGCCCTGCTCGTTGACGGCGACTTGTACCTTGTTCTCGTTGGTCGGAATCTGTTCCTTCGCCTGTTTGAGGTCTGGATTGTTGCGGTAGGAACGTGGCTGCATCTTGTCGAAGTCGAACTTCACGTAGGCGGTATAGGTACCGCTGCCGTTCTTGTTGGGCACTTCCTTGATCTCGATGGTCTTGCCTGCCACATAGTCGTCCTTCTGCTGCTCGGTCAGTTCCTTCTTGAAATAGGTGTTGAGTCGGCGGATGGTCCCATCCTCATTGAGCCAGTGGTTGGGATCTTGCTGCTTCTTCTGACCACCCGCATCACCTTCTGCCTTCTGCTCCTGCTTGTCAGCGGTTTGCTTCTTGTCGCCATTCTGTTTCTGACCTTGCTCCTGTCTTGTGCTGCCAGGCACGAACTCCACGCCACGCTGTTCCACATTCACCTGCAACAGCGGTGTAAACTTGCGCCCGTTGAAAAGCTCAATCTCCTTGCGAAGCGGAATACCTGAGTAGAGCACCCTCTTGTCGTCCTTGGTAATAGGTGTCTTGCCGATGGTGTCGGGTATGCGCACCTTGTTGGTAGGGATGTCAACAATCTCATTGGTGAGACGGTCGATACTGATGAAATGAGGACGCAGCTCACCTGTATTCTTGTCGGGGAAATCCACTACCTTTCCGAGGTTGCCGTTCTGCAACAGGTTCTTCTTGTCCTCTGGAGTGAAGGTATAGCCTTTGTAATCGACATCGAGTTTAGGCTCGTTGCGCACGAAATGCGGCACGAGTTGCAACTGGTCGTTATCGTCCTTGCGGAATGATAGACGGGCCTGTATCTCTATCTGTTCACCGCCGAAGGTCGGCTTCACAATCACAAGCCCCGTCTTGCCGTAGTTGAGCAGGGCTTTCATATCCTTCTCATTCATATTGTTGAAGTCTATGCCATATTTGGCACCAAGTTCCTGCAGGTTCACATCGTTACCACTAATGAGGTTCTGCTTTACACCCGGAGCGGTCTGTGCCTGCTGTTCGGTTGCGGTCTGTTCTGGTTTCTGTTCCATGTCGTTCTCTTTTTCGTTGGTTTGTTCAGATGATACATTCTCTTTTTCTGTGTTAGCTTGCGTCTTGGACGCATCGTCAGATGATGCGGTTTCTTTCGCCTGACCTTCCGATTGCTTTGCCTCTTTCTCATAATTGGAGGTGTCAACCTTGTGGGCGGAAAGAATCTCCTTGTTAGCCTCCGGATCTTTCAGCAACTCCTTCATCACGCCAAGCAGGTTTTCCACCTGGTCTGCCGCTATGCGGTAGAATCCGAATCGGCTTGGCTCCTTGCACTGGCGGTAGAAGTTTCTAAAGAAACTGTCCATCAAATCACTGTTGCGGTCAAAACGCAGGAAGTCTGGCGTGTTCTCCGCCTTGGCGGGCGCTCGCTTCGGTGTGCCGTCTCTGCTGAGTCCGGCGACGACGCTGATCTCGCCCGTCTTCTCGTCACGGACTACCAGCACGTCCTGTTCATCACTCTTTTTCTTTTGTACCATAATTGTAAATTTTTAATGGTAAATACTGTTGTTATTTGAATTTCTGATGAATGCGAGTCAAGTAATGCTCCACATTCTCCTGATTGAAATCCTTCACGTTGTTCTTGATAAATTGCTTCACGTCTTCCTCCGTGTAGTAGGTCTTCTGTCCCAGCCGCTTGTAGGGAAGCACTCCCAGACTGCGGTAGCGTTGCAGGGAACGGGGAGAGATTTGAAACAGAAGACAGAGATCCTGGTTGTCGAGCAATCTCTCGTTGATGCAAGAGCATCCCTTGTCCTCTCCGCTTCGCTCATGTCTCAACATCAGCATGTCATAGATGCCGTCTATCTTTTTGTGTAGGTCATGGAGATATAACTCCAGTTTTCTCAATGTTCCATCTTCCATGCTCATGTCTCCTTGGCAATGGTTCGTTCCTCAATCAATTTCTGTACAGCGTTGATGCTGTATCTGCATTGTCCGCGCACCATGAAGTACTCGATACTGTTGGTAGAGCGCAAGCGCTGCAGGGTTCGCTTGCTTATCCCAAGTATTCTTGCAGCATCACTGCTTGTCAGCACAAGTTCCATGCTTCTTCTTTTGGTATTTTCTCGCGCATTGGAATATATGAGAGCTACCAACTTTGCCACGTCGGCAAGCTGTTCTGTCAGCATCTTAAAGGCTGAACTTTCCATTGTTATTACTTCCATTTTGATTCCGTTTTAAATGTTACAAACTTTGCTGTTTTGATTTCTCGGTGGCAAAATTAATCATTTGCGAAATACCCGTTTAACAACTCATTAATGACCCACGTATAATTTTCTTGAATTACTTGCCTGTCGGTCAGCAAACGACGGAAAAGCACTGCCACAAATCTCCATTTTCATTGTTTTTCCTAATACGTGTCGTATCTTCGCAGCCGAAAATGTCAAACCCATAAAAATCAAGAACATGGAAGTAGTAACAATGGAAAAGAAGGCATTCGACTTGATGATGGCAAGATACGATGCCTTGGTACAAAAGGTAGAGTTGTTGAAGCACAAGGCAAACGGCAAGCGTCTCAACCAGTGGCTCACAGGACCTGAGGTCTGTCAGCAGCTGCGCATCAGCCCCCGCACATTACAGAAATTACGCGACCGCCGTTTTCTGGGACATACCCAATTCGGTCGCCAGTTCTATTACGATCCCGATGAAGTCAAAGCCATCGTTCCGCTTATCGCCCGCATCAAATCGGTATAGCATAGAACGAAACAGCTTTGTTTGATATTAATTTTCCGATTGATATTGAGATTCAAATCGGGTTGATATAGAACGAAATTCGCCCAAGGCGAAGTCGAAAACTTCACCTTGGGCGAGCAAACACTAGATATTTTATTCACCACTTAATCCAATTTGTAAGCAATGAACATGAACCAACTTTTGACGCATGAGAGCGAGTCGATAGACACCGCCATGCAGTCATTGAAGAAAGCCAACAACTGGCTGTCTTCCTTCATCGAGTCCTACAGCCCACCTTTGGACGGTGAGCGATACCTCACCGACAAAGAACTCTCCGAACACTTGAAACTCAGTCGCCGCACCTTGCAAGAATATCGCAAGCAAGGCATCCTGCCTTACATCATCCTCTGTGGCAAAACCCTCTATCCCGAATCCGAAATACAGGAACTTCTGACAGGCAATTACCGTAAACCTATCATTGACGGAACGATAGAAAACCATCAATGAGACATAGCTATACAGAAGTGATGAACAAAACGAACAGAGGGGAACAACCGATAATCGGTCATTCCCCTCTGTTTGTCATATAGTTTCATATTACAACGTATGATAGTCAAAATGGTGATGCATGCAAATCTCCTTTACAGCGCTTTATTGCACCATCTAAAGATTTTGAAAGATTCATAAATGCTCCTTTTCTGATGTATTCTTCTGATTTTATGGTTTCATCTACTTTCTCTTTCAACTTCTCCAATGGCTTGATGTCTTCATCAGTTTCATTTATCCAATTTCCAAGATTATGCGATAAATCATACCTGCCTCGTATAAAATGAGTAAAGGTGTTTAAAGATTCGTTATTCAACTTCAACAAGTTATTCATAAGTTTGTCCATGTCCACTTGATTAAATATGGATACCATATCGTATGTACAGCTGTGGTCAGGCAACGCTTGGTTATTTAAATTGCACAAGTCTTCTACATTGGAATCAGACAACTGTTCAAGAGTACGAGTCATAAGATTTTTACTCATCTTCAATCTATTCTCATATTCCTCATTAAATTTAGCACAAATCTCTGGCAACCGCTTCAACTTCTCTGTAGTCATATAAGAATTGACACCTCTACTAAATTCAAAGCGGGCATTATAAACTGATTCTTCATCTTTGAACGCCTCTAAATATTTCGGTAGAGAGTCGCATATTTTACTGAAATCTGTATCGCTAAATTCTTTTATTGAGCGGGAGTCCAAATATACTCTAATTTCCGCAACACTATAATTTAATATTTTTTATAAGCACCTGAGCAACAAAA
>OKSE01000814.1_pt1 | contig 17240 bp, 15 predicted proteins | sample 1633631 | NCBI WGS metagenome assembly OKSE01 (sample SAMEA3541555, study PRJEB24748) | human gut metagenome | biome: human gut; feature: human-associated habitat; material: faeces | place: China | collected 2012 | reverse complement strand
AAAAAAGGGAGCTGCTGCTCCAGTAGATTATCTATCTACTTTTGCAACAGCCCCTGCAAGCAGAAGTTAAAACTCCTGCTTGGACAAGGGGCTCCGTACTTTTTACAGATACTGCGGTAGATTTTTCTTCTAAAAAATAAGGTTTACCACGAAAAGGCATATAGTTACATACTACCATATCTGCGTCATTTGCCATAGCAGTCTCATACATCCGTTGAATGTAATGTGGAGAATAATAATCATCTGCGTCTAAAAAGCACACAAATTCGCCTTTAGCTGCCTTAATTGCAGCATTTCGGGCATCACTTACACCGGTATTCTCTTTATTGATAATCCGCACTCTTTGATCTGTAAATTGCTGTAATATTTCCAGAGAACGATCTGTAGAACCATCATTGACAGCAATCAGTTCAAACTCAGAATAGGTCTGCTCTAAAACACTTTTGATTGCATCTTCTAAATGCTTTTCTGCATTATACACCGGAACAATAATACTGATCCGTCCATTTACCATATATTCACCTTCTTTTTACTATATCTGCACCTCTACTCTCCATCGGAAAGTGGGGGCCGCATATGAAATCGCCTTTGCAGGCCCCCATCCACTACGGAATTTTCATCTAAAAAGCTTTTTGTAACTACAGCTCCCGCTACAACCACAACTCTTTCTCCAATTTCAATATCCCTATCAAATCCGATTGACAGTCCCCTAAACCTTTGGCTCGGTAGGTAACTCCGTTTACTATCATCCTTAGCATTTATGGCACCTTGCTTAATATCCTCTTTTTAATAGCTTTCTCACAATATCTAATACGAACCGCATTCCTGTATAATATGCTCGCACAGGTACAGACGGAACATTCGTATATCGTTCCAAGGCTTCTTTACATCCTTTCTGTACATATAATTTATAAAATGCATCCCGATTAGGATTCTTCTGTGTAGGTGCATAGAGTGTACGCTGGCCTGCTTTTGCCGTATCTAATTCTTCCTCTCTGCTATCAAACAGACTTGCAATCCGCTCATAGGTCGCAATACCTTTTTTTGTATTCAACATAACAACCGAAATCCCCCTGTCATCATCCCATTGAGGATATTTTTTACCAATCCCCCAAAAGTCTCCCAAAGTAATATCCCCGTAACGCTCGGTTTTAGTGAACTTACATTCATAACAAGAAGGACGCAATGAAAGGTTATTTAAAAACATACTCTCATATCGATCATATCCACTATAAATATAATGGCGTTTTCCGTTGTCAAATATTACTTCCATGTAAAGTCGTTTCCAGCCACGCTGTTTATTTCGAAAGTTTACAGAGATTGGTTTACCGCCACCGTACTGTTCGCTGAGACAATCCAGATACTCTGCAAACAGTTTTGGAGACGGTACCCCATGGCAGAGAACATCTACCATAAGCAGATTTTCGTAATCCTTTCCCAGATAATTGCTCAAACCGGCAGTCTGACAGGGTGTACCGGAAAATAAAACCTGTTGACCCGCAAGTAATCTATTCCTAACCTCTCGCAATGTATCACCCATATCACTCTGAACATATTTAGAGCTTTTCAGTTTCTCCAATTCATTCATACTTTCTGCACATATATGACGGGCAACCATATCTTCATCCAATGCACACCCATAGACAGCACCTCCGTTCCGGATAAATTGTCTGGCAAGTTCATAGAATACGCCCCCAGAGGAACTGGTGCTGCGGATCGTTTCATTTTTGTTTTTTTCTGCAAACACTCTCTCAGGAGTTTTTCCGCCATCATGATGTAATACCGGACAAATAACTTCACATCTTCCACATTCAATGCAAACTTTTTCATCTACAACAGGATAAACAAACCCCTCATCATTTGGCTGCATAGTAATACATTGCTTTGGACAGATTTGACTACAAGCCGTGCAGCCGCTGCATTTTTCAGGACGGCTAATCTGAATATGTTTCACAGTTTTCTCACTTTCTTTCTGCAACTCTGAAATCTCCTTCATTGCGCGATCCAAGAATCTCCGAACACGAATTCTCTCTTCTACAAGAATTTCATCCACATAGCGAAAATCAATTGGTTGGCGAAGTTCTTCCAAATTATCTCCAGTAAAAATACGATTTTCCAATCCAAACCTTTTCAATAATGTTTCCAAACGGCTATTCATCGTCTTCCCCTTCTCACTTCGTTCAAACACAACAAACTGCTTGTGATACAAAATGGAAAACACTGCACCGTGAAAGGAGTCCACGAAAACTATTTCCGCCTTGCGGATTGCATCGACTACTTGATCTGGTCCAAATGAAAGATACTCAGGCGCTTCGCCATTTAGAAGATCTACATAAACCAGATCTCCAATCTCCTGCCGGATATAATCCAGATACATTTTTTCGCGGACACCAAGAAAATATCCAATTGCAAAATGCTCTGGAAGGTTTGTATTAGCAGCGTCAGCAATTTGATTCCACTTTTCCAGTGGAATCAGCATTGTGGGGTCAAGAAATACCTCCGCATTTTTTCCTGTTAATTCTGCAACAATTTCGGCTGCACGCTGCTCCCGAACAGACAGATATGGAATACTGCCGATCCATTCCGCATACTCTGGTAGCATAGCATCTACATCGGACAGACCAATACTGGCAGAAAGTGCGATCCGCCGCCGCTCTGGAGCAAATTGCAAAAATGCATTACGTGTAGCAGTAGGGTAGTTAGGATTCCAAATTTGATCACTGCCACATATCCATGCATCATAGGATTTCAACCAGGTTTCATCATCATCTCCGGCAAGATGAAGCAGCTCGCTTTCATATCGGATATATTCCTCATCGAAGCGACGAAATGCCGCATCCCGCTCCGATAATGCCGCTTTCATTTCATTTTTATGCTTCAAAAAATACACCAAACGAGTTATTGTATTCATTTGGCGGTTGCTAAGATAGTACAAATTCAACAGACGACTATCCACCGCAGCTTTTATATGTGCCGGTAAATAACGTGAAAAACTGCTCTGTTTTACAATCGGAGGTGTCTTTTTCTCGTGTCTGACAGTATACACATCACCATATTCAGTCAATAATTCCTGAACTGCATAATTTTGCAGTCTGTTTCCATAATTGTTTCCCACCAAGGTGATGATCCCTATCTTCATTGGTCTTTTCTCCTATGTTTTAATCTTTCTAATTTTATTTTACGCATTTCATATTGTATTATAATAAGATACTATATACTGATAATATGAACATGTTGTTATAGCTGATTTCCCTTAATATGATTTGTTTTGTTTTTTATACCCTATAGTGCTTCTAACCGTAACGCTTTCTAACTAAAACTCCAGTATTCATTCTATTGTATTTCAATCAAACATATAGTTTTTTAAATACTGAACACTTGCTTTTCTTTCAAATTCAATGATTCTATTCACATTTGAATAGTCAATAAAAGAATTTGCTATTTCGCCCAAATCACTTCCAGTATATCTTCTGTTCTCTAAATGAAATTTGTTTAGTAACGTATCAATTCGGCTTCCCATGCTTTGAAGACTATTTTCTTTTCTTTCTACAACGATAAAAGATCTTTTATAAATTATAGCAAACACACAAGAATGAAAAGAATCCGTTACAATGAGATCAGCATTTCTTTCCAGAAACAAAAATTCTGATGGTCCAATATTATAATACGGGCTGTCTTTCGATATCACATCAATAATAGTCAGATTATTTTTCTTTGCATACTCCTCAAGTTTCCAATCAATCTCTTTATTCCTCTCTCCCAGAAAATATTTTAGGATATATCGTTCGCCCTTGTATAGTACAGGTTCCTTCTCCAGTGGAAACCATTCCTCTGCTGTCAACAAAAGTGTAGGATCAACATGAACGTAAATATCATCTCTTCCGGTCATATACTCTGCAAGTTCTTTTCCCTTTTCCTCTCTTACTGAAATTGCGTCCATTCGTTTAAGATACTTTGCATACCTTTTTTTCTTCTTTCCAGCAATTGTATCTGTCCCAAAACTTGCCGCATAGGATATTACCTTAACACTGGGGAAGAAATATCCAAAATTAGCTCTGTCATTTTCTGGATAGTCTGAATTCCAGATTTGATCACTGCCACAAATCAAACAATCATATTCCATCAAACGATAATCTTTAGAAAAATTATTTATTTTGATATCCGAAAAGTGAATAAATTCTTTATTAAATTTTTCAAAAATCCGTTCTCTCTCCGACAACACTTCAGAATTCGGTATAAGAAATTTTTTTATATAACCTTTTATTCTGTAAGACTGGTTGATTAAAGTCTCACAACGGCAGGAAGATATCTTTTCAATTGTTTTTTGTAATGCATAATTTTGCAGTCTGTTTCCATAATTACCAAGTCCGGTAATTGTTATAATTCCAACTTTTTTCATGGCAAAGAATCCCCCCTTCTCATAATATAATTCACATTTTTATCGCAAATATCTTTCATATCTCTTTTTATATAAAATCCATCCTGCTGGATAAGCCAGCAGCGCAAAAAGAGGGTATACAGCATCTCTTACAACACCTTTTCTCCGATGTGCAATTGCCATTGCATCATACCGTATTGAATCCGCAAAGCGTTGTTTTACAGTTATATCAAAGCGTAATCTTTGGTTGATATAACAAAAATATCCCTGAGGATTCTCGTACAGCAACTTTGCCATACCGGCAGTGTATCCATCCGGCAAGTATTCACACACATATATTGCCTTTCTCATGAGAAAAAGCGTTCCCTCCTGATCTATCAAATCATAAAGATATGCTTCCGGAATAAACTTTTCTCCATCAAATTTTGGAAACATATACTTTCTCAGCACATCAGACCGAAATATTAAAATCGTATCCCCAGATAGTCCGTGAGCATATAAATACCGAAGTGTTCCCTTGCTTATGTTATCATCACTGCATTTTGTAAGGATTCCCGCGTGCTCTCTCTCTATATATCCCAAGATGCCAATACAATCATCCGGAAGTTGATCCCATGTACACAAAATTTCAGCAATCGCTTCATCTATCAAATAATCATCGGAATCAACACAAGTAAATATCTCTGTCTTAGTCATTTGAACGCCTTTGTTGTGCGCTGCAGGTTTTCCTTGATTCTGTTGTTTGAAATATTCTATCTCAATCTTATTTTCCTTCATCCACATATGGACGAGTTCTTCTGTATTATCTGTAGAACCATCATCTACAATCAGCCAGCAGAATCTTTTATCTGTCTGATGCAACAGGGACTCATACAGCCTTCCTAACGTATACGCCCGGTTGTAGGCCGGGGTAAAAACCGTTACCTTTTTTTCCATCATCTTCCATTCTCCAAATAAAACTGCTGCATTTGTGAGGCAATCAGTTTTATATTATATTTTCCTTTCATAATTGCAGGCTTTCGAGATTCTCTTGAAGCCGTATCCAGTTTTTTCGCGGCAATTGTATTACTCCATTTACCAAAACTTTCCTTCAAATGAAGCGTATTCAACAATCCAATCTCCATATCCGCTTCTTCTGGAACCGCCTCAGACACAATGCAGGGCAACCCACTAGCCTGCGCCTCTATCACTACAATTCCCAGACCCTCATGTAAGGAGGGGAACACAAACATATCTGCGGCTGAATAAAGTTTTTCCACGTCGGTTCTGTTGCCTAAAAAAAGAACATGGCCTTCCAATCCGGATTTTCTCACTTGAGTTTGAATGTTCTCTTTCAAAGGTCCATCACCCACAAAAAGCATTTTCCATTCTGATAAATCTACCTTGCTGTAATTTTGCAGAATCTTCACAAGGTATTCATGATTTTTCTCCTTTGCAAATCTTCCCACATGAATCATTACAAATACATCATCTGATATTCCCAAAGAACATCTTATTTTCTGACGGCTTTCTGCCTTAAACAGATAATCTTCCAATTTAATACCATTATATAACACTTTGCATTCATTTGCTTTATGCGGGAATAACCATTTAGCTGCATTAGATGAACAAGCAAAGAAATGTGTTGCCGCCTTTTCTATAGGAATGCTACTAAGCCCTTTCATAAAAGCAACAAGTTTTGGCAAATCGTTTCGTGCATTGTGCGAGTGAGCAATTCTGCATGGCACGCCACATTTTTTAGCTGCCTTCAACACCAGCCCCATACGTCTATGAATATGGGTATGTACCACTTTATACTCTGCATGATCGGAAAAGAACTGCAGCAATGCAGAATAATATGCCTTATCCTTTTTTTCATACAAATAGTGAATCTTTCCCCCCATACGAAAAATCTTCTCATCCAACTCGCCCGAACGCTCAACCAGGAAGTCAAACTGTACCTGTGTAGTGTCAATATTCTCATATAAATTAAAAATAACACGCTCCGTACCAGCATTATTCATTTGTGGATAAACCTGTAATACTCTAATCATATTTCTTCCTTTTCACCTAAAAATACTTACTCCTTGCGTAATAAAACTCGTGAAATGTTTAAGGGCACCACCATCAAATACCATTACATATCTAATCATACCAATAAAACACACCATAAGAATACATAGTGATATTACACGAGCATTTCCACACCCTATACTGTCATTTCTTTCAAACAATTCATTTCCATACTCATCATATTCAATTGGAGAAGTCGTTCTCCCCTCTAATATATACCCAAAAAGAATCCCATACATCATAACAAAATAATCTTTTTCTCTTGTCATCACAATCCAATTACTAAGTAATGTAAAAATAGGAATTGTAAATATAAAAAGTTGCAAAACAAGTTTAACTTCTTTTTGTTTTTTTGTTGAGACTATCTTATTGTAAAACATTAAAACTAAGATAACAATAATATAACATTCCAATGTATGTATAATGCTGATTGGTTCAATTGCTTCAGACCACCCTTCTGATTTATTAGCAAAACCAATAATTGAAATAATTCTGTCAATTATCCCTCCCAAATTGACCTGACCTCTGATAAGCCATGTTGGTGCAAACATTAGAGCAACATATTTGATGAATTTTGACGACATTGGTATATATTGAACAAAATATAAAGGGAATAATATAATCGCTCCCCGGTGGATCTGAAAAGCGATGAAACTCCAAATAAAATACTTAACGATCTTTTTATCCCGAATATATTTTAACGCATAGCAAAAGATTGCCATTGTTAACCCTTGTCTAATGCTAATAAACGTATTATAAAACATAATTTTATACATGAATAATGCCCAAAAAGGAGCCCAGTCTGCAACAAACTCTTTTAATCCCTTATACATAAATAAATAAAATAATGTTGCAAATACAAGCGTAAACCCAAAATATGAAAAGCCAAGTCTTTTAATGATAGCGCAAATCAGAATAAAGCCTGTTTCATAATTCGTATTTACACCTTGATTGATTCCCATAAACAAATACAATAAAACTGTACTAACACTTGGTACCCGATTATACACATTTTCATATACCAATACGTCACTTCCACCCATATAATACCGAGTTCCAGATATAAAAATCAAAAGGGCAATCACAAAAAAATTAATGATTTTTTTACTTCTTTTATTCGTAGCAAAGCCAAGCGAATTAACTAAATATATAATCGTATATATTCCCATTTTTACTCCTACAATGCTTTCTTAGCAACAGTGCTATACAATTCTCTAATTTGTCGAGCATAGCTTATCATGTTGTCATATTCCTTAGCTCTCATTTTTGCCCCCTCTGATTTTTTGCTATAATATGATATGTCTGTAAGAAGTTTCTCTATTTCAAACAAATAATCTTCTTTGTTTTCACATAATTTGCCACACTGCTCATTTACAATTTTTTTCAGCCCACCAACTGGCGAAGCAACTACCGGTTTTCCAAATGCAAGTCCTTCAACTGCAGCTAGACCAAAACCTTCCCACTTTGAAGGCATGCACATCACCTTGGCAGCCTTTAACAATCCATAAGGATTCTTTTGGAATCCATATAACTTAACGTGATTTTTTAAATTCAACTCGGCAATCTTCGCTTCTACTTCCTCATAAAGTTCTCCTGCTCCAACCATGGCTACTCGCAAATCCATATTTTTTTCACAATATCAGCAATAATTTCTAAAAAGAAAAATGGATTTTTTTGGAGGGAAAGTCTACCCAAAAAAATTATATCGGATGGTTCTCGCAAAACATCTGTCTCGTCTACGCTCCTCAAAATTTTAAAAAGATTGATTGGATTACCCACAACCATACATTTCCTTGCAACCAAACTGCCAAATATAAACTCATCCATCACCGAATCTGATACTGTTAAAATCATCTTATATCTCACGCAAGAAATAAAATATGCAAGAGACTTCGGACAAATCTTTCTAAGCCAAGGAGTATTGTTATGCAGGTGATTTATGATCGGAATATTTGTTCCTGTCATGCAAGCCATTATTCCTGCATTATAATCGTGTGTATGGATAATATCCGGTTTATACTGAAAAATAATTTGTTTTAGTTCTTTAGCATTTACCGCAGTTGTAGATATTGGAAAGTAAGTTATTTTTTCTTCTTTTAAAATTTCTTTTATCGGCCCATCTGGCGAAGTATATGCACACTCCACATCTCCCTCTAATGCATGAATCAGTGTTATTGCAACATTTTCAGCTCCTGAGTATTTTCCTGTATTCAATACGTGTAGCACCTTCATGCCTTCTCCCCTTTTCTATGCAAATAAATATTTCACAGTATCTTTCACAACTTTTTTCTTATCAAAAATATCTTCCATACGTTTTCGCCCAGCCAGCCCCATAGCTTTTCTCTCGTTATATGAAAGCACAGAAAACTTCTTCATCACTTTGAACAGAGCATCCGCATCCTGTCTTTGACATAGATACCCACTAAGTCCCTCGTCCACGGCTTCCATACATCCATGTATATTACTAGTTATTACCGGTCTCCCCATAGCTGCACATTCCAGATTCGTATTTGCCATTCCCTCATGCCAAGAAGGTAGAACAAAGCAATGACAATCTTCAATATACGGCCTCACATCTTTTTGATATCCATGATAATGAAGCCAACCTTCTCCTTCATATTTCTCAATTTTTTCCTTGTAGTTTTCCTCATAAAACCCAAGGAGATTTAACTCACAGTTGATACCATCAGACACAAGATGCTGCATTGCTTCAAATAATTCGTCAATTCCCTTTTCGGCCATAATGCGTCCCATAAAAAGGAATTTGATTTTTTCTCCAGCAGGATAAGGTGCAATTTGATATTTCTCAAGGTTTACCCCTGCTCCGTTCAACCTATGTGTCTGACTTTCTTTAACAATTTTTTCTTGTATGAAAATCTGCCTGTTACCTTCGTTCTCAAAAAAGACAACCTTCGCCTTCTTGCAGCCAACCTTATTCATAACCGTTACGATTTTTTTCAGCATTCCACCATTTTCAAATGCAGTTCCTAAACCTGTAATATTTACAGCATAAGGAACCTTCATGAAGCAACAGGCACAGCCGCCATAAATATTCGGCTTAATTGTATAGGTAATAACCAAATCAGGTTTCTCCTGCTTCAGAATTTTCCAATACGTGAAGAATAACCTTAAATCTTTTATTGGATTAATTCCTCTGCGATCAACAGGAGTATCAATGAACTTACAGCCGATATCTTCCAACGGTTTCACAAAATCGCCATAGGGTAATGATATAACCACCTCATGCTCTTTCAGTAATTCTTCAATTAGTTCTTTCCTAAATTGATATAATCCCACGTCATTATTGGCTAAAATCATTATCTTCATTATCCAAACTCTCCTAAAACACAATATCAGAAATTTTCTTTATTGTTTCAATCCCTACAGCCTCATCAGTAAAGTAAAGTCCATCTTCATTCTCAAAAAACAGAGTTCTCATGCCGAGCTGCTTCGGTGCTTGGAAATCCTTCTCAGCATTATCGCCTACATAAACCATTTGCTCAAACGGAATTCCCCATCTGTGCTGCATAATACGGAATGCGATATCGCAAGGCTTTCTAAACTGCATACCGCCAAGCTCATCAGTGATAATAATGTCATCTATCAACCTATCCAAGCCCAAGGCTTGAATCTTTCTTTTTTGCCCGGATACTCTTCCATCTGTGATGATCCCAACTTTGATACCTTTGCTTTTCAGCCCAAGGATCATATCTGCAACACCATCGTAAAGCGTGATTTCCGGTATCTGTTCCCGATACGCTTCCAAACACTCATCTTTTCTTCCCATACAGCCAAGTTCATTCAGCAATTCATCAATGGCTGGCTTTCCATTTTCAAAATATGTCCAAAGTCTATCTGAAAGAGCTTCATCACCCAGCAGTTTTGCTACTGCTTGATATCCGCTTCTGACATATTGCTTTTCGGAATACAGCGTGTCATCGAGATCAAAGATTACACCCAATATCGGCTGCTTACTCTTGCCTACTGCAGTACGGACACTTTGATCGAATCGGCTATACACCGCTCCATCATCAATTACATCGGAATAATCGACTTTTTCACCAGACAACAGTTTTAGTATCGCTTCTGCCGACCTTGCACCGGCTTTCATACTAAGTGGCGCACCGCCCCCAAATCGTGGATTGATTTCTATGTAATAATCATCGCAGGTTCTATTCTGGCGGATTAGCTGTACAGTCATCGGCCCGCAAGGCTGGAACCCGGCAATCAATTTTCGGCACTCCTGAATAATCTTATCGTCCATCGCAATCTCTGTTTTAAGAACCTCTCCGGCTCTTACTGCAACTCGAATGCGTGGTGTGATAAATACGGGATTGCCTTCATAATCGCAAAATATATCAACCGTATATTCTGTTCCTTCAATGAACGGCTGGACAATGTAATCTCCAACCTGCTCAGCATAAACCTTTAGTTCAGATTCATTTTCCACTTTAAATGCGTTAATGCTGCTACTTCCATCCTTTGGCTTAATGAAGCACGGATACGGACCATGATAAAGCTGATAATCATTGACTGTCCGGGGTGCTTTTAAGCCACAGGATTCAAAGAAATCCGCCGTATAATTCTTATCTCTGCATAGTGCAATCTTATCCGGCTTACTGATAAGTACCTTTGTCCCAATCCCGTCAAACTTTGCTACATTCTGACTAAGTACCAAAAGATCAGTATCAATCGTAGGTATGAGCAGATCAATATGATCCGCTTCGCAGATTCTCATTAACTGTGGAATGTAATCAGTATCCCGCATCCCGCACACTTTCCGTGTATAATCACAAAAAGCTAATGCTGGTGCAGTTCCTGTCATGTCTGCTCCATAAAGTTTCAGAATGATATTCAAACAGTTTGCAGCCTGTCTAAAAGACTGTATCAGCTCCACACGCCTGCCAACACCAGTAAACAAAATTCTGAATGTTTTCATCATGCAGCCCTCCCACTCATAGAGATTTTTACAAAATCCTTATGATATTCTATCCGGTGGGATACCCCCCCCCGCAATTTTTGACTGATTTCTTTTCCATATTGATTCTCCTTGCCGGAACACCTATATATGTTCCGCTTTTCTTAATATCATTGACAATTACTGCCCCTGCACCAATCATGCACTCTGAACAAATTTCAATATTATTGCTAACGGTTGCTCCCGCACCGATCCATATTTCACTTCCTACTGATACAGCTCCACATAGATGACTACCTACTGCTATATGTACATAATCCCCTAATAAACAATCATGATCCACCGAAGAACAGGTATTGATGATACATCCTTTTCCAATCTGCACTCCTGGATTAACCACAGCCCCAGCCATAATTACAGTACCTGCTCCTATCACCACATCTTCCGCAATGACTGCATCTGGATGAATGAGTGTAACCAGCTTTTCTGCTGGAATCATCTCCTGTATCTTCTTCCGAATCGCTACATTCCCTATCCCTACAATAATGTCTCCATCGAATGTCCTGGCTTCGGCACTTTTTCCTGTTACTGGATAGCTTCCGCATTCGTGAATATTTTCGTTATCATCGAAAAAAAATATATCAGAATATCCTTTCTTTTTTGCAATATCTGCGATCACTTTTCCATGACCACTGGCACCGATAATTCCCAATTTTTTCATATCTTTTACCTTTCGCTGCCATCTGATTTTGCCGTTTTGCTTCCCTTAAATTCTTCCATGGTAACAGAAGATCCGGAACTGATTCCTTCCCTCCTGATCACTGTTTTTAAGGTCTGGAAAATGATTTTCCAATCTCCTAAAAAAGTAATATGATCGACATAAAAGACATCTTTTTCAAACTTATCGTCCCATGTAATAGCATTGCGTCCATTGACCTGAGCATACCCGGTAAATCCCGGTCTTACTTCATGTCTTCTTGCCTGATGTTCGTTATAAAGAGGCAGATATTTCACCAGCAGCGGCCTTGGCCCCACCACAGCCATATCGCCTTTCAGCATGTTAATCAACTCTGGAAGCTCATCTAAACTTGTCGATCGAAGCATTTTTCCAAATTTTGTCAAACGGACTTCATCAGGAAGTAAGTTTCCATTTCTATCCTTTGCATCTGTCATGGTTCGAAATTTATACAGTGTAAAAATCTTCCCATGCAGCCCCGGCCTTTCCTGCTTAAAAATAACAGGCGATCCCAATTTAACGCGTACCAGCACAGCGGTAACTGCCATAATCGGCGAAAGAACAATAATGGCTGCCAACGCACAGCAAAAGTCCTGTGGACGTTTGATATATTTTTCGTAGAAACCTTTTTTATGTTTTTTCATTTCTACTGCAAATCCCCTTTTTCACATTCATTTTCTTTAATCAGACTTATTCAAAGCAGCTTCTTACAATCTCAATTACCTTCTTCTGCTCTTCTTCCGTCATCTTATTATCACTGGGCAGACACAGGCCTCTGTGGAACAGATCCATTCCCACATCCAGCGGTCTTCCATCTTTTCCAACTGCTCCGCCTGCAATATAAGCATTGGTTTTTGCCCGTCCGTTTCCTTCTCTGGTAACAAACCCGTTCATCCGGTAAATAGGCTGCATATGCATGGGTTTCCAGATAGGACGGCCCTCCGCATTGTACCTGGCCAGAGTTTCCAGAATTTCCGTAGGACAGGTTTTTCCTGCTTCCGGTATGTACAAGGCCTCCTGCTCACCGCGCACCTGTTTACACATTGCTTCCGGTTCAATCAGCAGACAGGACAGCCAGAAGTTCGGCTCGCTGCTGTTTTCATCATAAGGATTCATGGTGACCGGAAGTCCCTGAAATCCTTCTTTATACCGTTCATAAATTGCTTTCTTCTGAGCAATATGCTCTTCCAGATAAGGGAACTGCCCTCTCACAACGCCTGCAATGACATTGCTCATCCGGTAGTTGTAGCCAAGCTCTTCATGCTGATACCAGGGCGCATTTTCTCTTGACTGGGTAGACCATTTTCTTACTTTATTTGCTGCTTCCAAATCATCCGTCAAAAGCATTCCGCCGGAAGAACCGGTTATGATCTTGTTTCCGTTAAAGGAAATGGCATTATAATCTCCAAAGGTTCCTGTCTGTACTCCTTTATAAGATGCCCCCAGAGATTCCGCTGCATCTTCTATGATAACTGCGCCGTGACGCTTACAGATTTCCCGAATCTTATCTACCTTACCTGGTGTTCCATAAAGGTGAGCCACTACAACAACCTTCACCTCCGGATACAGTTCAAATGCCTTTTCCAGGGACACCGGATCCATATTCCAGGTATCGTATTCTGTATCGATAAAAACAGGGATTCCCCCTTCGTATACAACCGGATTGACCGTTGCATCAAAGGTCATATCAGAACAGAATACCCGATCTCCCGGCTTTACTCCTGCCAGCTTTACTGCCATATGAAGGGCAGCAGTACCTGCCGACAGACCAACCGCATACTTACATCCGATTTTTTCACAGGCCAGACGTTCCACTTCATTAATATTTTCACCTACTGTAGACATCCAGTTTGTTTCGTATGCTTTCTTGACATATTCCAGTTCCGGTCCATGCATAGTAGGTGTACTCAACCATACCTTGGACGCAAAAGACTTGAATCTCTCGTTTGTTTTTTTCTGTTCCATTCTCCTGTTCCCTCTTCCCATTTATTTTTTGTAACTATTTTTTCCACAAAAATAAGAGCCTCCCGGCTCTTACTTAATCTTCCTCACAATCTCCAGCCCCATCGTCACATCCTGCAGCCGTCCCATCATCTTCATCTGAACCACTGCCAGCCGCTTGTGGCGGTCGATTTTCCGGATAGTTCCTTTTAAGGTCTGCAAAGGCCCGCTGGTAATGATCACCTGATCTCCTTCGATATAGCCGGAGGACATAACTGCCACATGATCCTTTCCTCCCATCTGAAGCATCAGGGATATCTCCTCCTCTTCCAGAGGAATAAAACTGCTTCCGTCTCCCAGAATCTTTGTCAGCTCCGGAACTCCCTTTAATTCGTAATAAAGCTCCTCCACCTGATCCGTGATAAAGAAAAGATAACCGGGAAATAACGGCCTCTCCTCCTTATGCCATGAGCCCTCATACCGGCGCATCCGCTCCCCTCTGGGGATAAAGCATTCCTGAAGGGTTTCCGCTGGTACCAGCTTTCTGCATACATAAGAGGTTTCCTCCTCTTTTCCCGTTGTTACCTGAACAGCATACCAGTTGGACATTGGTTTTCTTCCCCTCTTCTCTGCCTTTTTCTATTTCATCTTTTCCAGAAGATGCAAACTCTATCTGCCAAAAGGGCAGGCTTCGCCATTCCGCCGGTCTTTTTTTCACCCGCGGAGCTTGCCTCCCCCTGATGACAGATACCGAATCCGGATGCGGCAGGGCGACAATCCGGATTCTGCATCGTTTGTACTTAGATGAAACCTGTTTTTCTTACATATTGCTGATTCGTTGTTGACTCTGTACTGCTGTCTGCAGCGGCAGCCTCACTGGCTGCCAGTGTTTCCTGCATCAGGGCATCATAGGTGTCCTGGTGCAGCTGCAGATCCGATTCTGCCGTATGGAAGGTGGGAACTACTCCCGCTACCAGACGGACAATATCCGGACTGTTCATAAAGCTGGCGGCTGCCAGCACATCCAGCTGCTTCATAAACCGTTCCATATCAAACGGAATGGGCTTTCCAATGTGAATCAGTTGATTGGGCGTGGTGGTCATTCCCTCCTCTGCCATCAGCTTTTCCTCATACAGCTTTTCTCCCGGGCGCAGACCTGTATACACAACCTTGATATCCTCGTCCGGCTTGTAGCCTGACAGCTTGATCAGGTTCCTTGCCAGAGTATCAATCTTGACCGGAGCTCCCATATCCAGGACAAAGATTTCTCCGCCCTTTGCATAGGTTCCCGCCTGCAGCACCAGGCTTACAGCCTCTGGAATCGTCATAAAATACCGGATAATATCCGGATGGGTTACTGTCACCGGACCGCCGTTTTCAATCTGTTTTTTGAAAAGCGGAATTACAGAACCATTGCTTCCCAGAACATTTCCGAAACGGACTGCCACAAATTCTGTGCGAAGATGATTTTCCCCTTCCCTTCCGCTTTGGAATTCGTTTTTCCCTTCTCCCGGCTTGTCCGCATGGGCATGAAGCGGAAGCAGCAAATCAGATTTTCCTGTTTTGCTGATCATATCCATGCTCTGAATCACCATCTCACAGAGGCGTTTGCTGGCTCCCATGATGTTGGTGGGATTCACGGCCTTGTCCGTACTGATCAGCACAAACCGCTGACATCCGTATTTCAAGGCAAAGTAAGCTGTTTTGTAAGTGCCAATCACATTGTTTTTAATGGCCTCGCAGGGACTTGTCTCCATCAGCGGCACATGCTTGTGAGCAGCTGCATGGTACACAATATCCGGATGATAGGTTTCAAACACATTCTCCACTCTCCGGCTGTCCCGGACAGAACCGATTAATACCACCAGATTCAGGTTCGGATGCTTTCGTTTCAGCTCCTGCTCAATTTCGTAGGCATTATTCTCATAAATATCAAAAATAATCAGCTGCTTTGGCTCATGGCCTGCAATCTGGCGGCACAGCTCACTTCCGATGGAGCCGCCTCCCCCTGTTACCAGAATGGTTTTCCCTTTCAGATAACGGAAAATCTCTTCCATATTTACTTTTATCGTTTCCCGTCCCAGCAGATCCTCGATAGCAACCTGCTTCATCTGGGACATGGATACCTCGCCGCTTACCATCTGGTACACACCGGGAAGGGTCTTGATTTCACATCCTGTCTCCTTGCAGATATCCAGGATATCCCGTCTCTGCTCGGGGGATGCTGTGGGAATTGCCAGAAGAATCTCATTGATGTGGTATTTCTCCACGCTGACTAAGATATCGTCCCGGCCTCCGGCAATGGGAACTCCCTCCATATATCTTCCCCACTTGTTGGGATCGTCATCGATAATGCACTTTACTGTTCCTACATCTTCTTTTGACCGGATAATGTCACGGAGAATCAGCTTTCCTGCGTTTCCGGCGCCAATTAAAAGAATCCTCTTATCCGAATCATTTTCCGATTTTTCTCTCCGGATCCGTTCCAGTGTGATAAACCGATAGGAGAAACGGATTCCTACTGTCAGGCAGAACTGCACCAGCGGCCCGAACAGATAGCAGGAAACCGGCATTTTTTTCCGGAATACCGTCAGCACCGCAATATAAAAGATTCCGGTTGCTGCGGTTGCCGCTGTTGCCCGCAAAAGCTCGCTGTAGCCTGCATACCGCCAGATGCTTTTGTAAAGACGCAGCAGCCAGAATACCAGAAGGCTGAAGGCAGTATGCCACGGCACAATCTTCAGAAAGGTCTGAAGATAAACAGGGGGTATTTGTGAAAATGCGCAGTCAAACCTCATCCACAATACAAACAGATAGGACAGGTTTACCGCCAGAATGTCATAGATCATCAGATAGGCAGCCACTACCTGCCAGTGCTCGAACGTGTATCTTTTTCGGCTCATATCAATTCTCCCCTTTTCCCTCTTTTGGTTCTTATTCAAAACTTATGCTTTTATCTCATTCTCCGCACATTTCACAGCAGAGATTATTTTCAAAATTAAATTACCTGTGTAATGTTTTTACAGCCTTACTCCCTCAGCTGTTATACTTTTTCAGGCCACTCTTTCTACAAGCCTGTTTTCTTCTCCGAAAACCGGACAGACATCTCTGTCCGGCCTCCGAAAAACGAACCTGATTTCCAGCTTCCTGGAATTACTTCGTCAGAATTCTTGCTGTACCGGAACCGTTAACACGAATGTTAATGGTCTGGGTTG
>OKSE01000813.1_pt1 | contig 17242 bp, 12 predicted proteins | sample 1633631 | NCBI WGS metagenome assembly OKSE01 (sample SAMEA3541555, study PRJEB24748) | human gut metagenome | biome: human gut; feature: human-associated habitat; material: faeces | place: China | collected 2012 | reverse complement strand
TTAAACGATTAGGAATAGCTTCCATACGTAATAAGATATCATGAGCATCATGATAAAAGATTTCGCCTGCTGTTGTTAGCTGTACTGATTTACTATTTCTAATAAAGAGTTTAACACCAAGTTCCTCTTCTAAATGTTGAATATGATGTGTTACTGTTGGTGGTGTGACATAAAGTTCTTTGGCAGCTCTTGTAAAGTTTAAACGATCAGCCGCCACAACAAAACATTTAAGTTCTTGACTATTCATTTTTTCACCTCTTTTTTATTCTAGCATTAGAATTTCTTTAATGCCATTAATTTAATGTTAATTTACTTTTTTAAATCTTGTTTTAAAATAAAAGTAGATAAATAAGGAGGACAAACAATGTCACAAAGAAAAGAAATGTTGATGAAAAATATGGAATTTGTAGCTTATGAAGGATTAAATGGAAAACCTGGTTTTCAAATGACTCTTCATAAAAGCAAAGAAGATCGTTATTATCTTTATGTTGCTTGTTTTAGACATAATGGTTTTAATATTATTTCCTCGTATGGACCACCCTGTAATTATGCTTTTGGAGCGTGCAGGCATTGTGGCCATTACGTTTGCATTAATATATTTGTATCGCAAGTATCCGTGTAAACTTACGGCATTTATACGAATGGCTGTGCAGATGGCATTTTTAGCGTATTGGTATCCCGATACCTTTGAATTTAATCGTCTTTTTCCCAATCTGGATAACTTCTTCGCTTCGGCGGAGCAGTTTTTGTTCCGTTGCCAGCCTTCGGTAGAATTTAGTGAACATTTTCCTTCCATGTGGTTCAGTGAACCATTTAATATGGGGTATTTCGCTTATTATCCAATGATTGGGATTGTGACTATTTATTATTTCTTGTTTCGTTTTGAGTGGTTTGAAAAGGTTTCTTTTGTGCTGGTCACTTCGTTTTTTATCTATTATCTTATTTATATATTGGTTCCGGTTGCCGGTCCGCAATTCTATTTCCCTGCTATCGGAATGGACAATGTGATGGCGCAGCATTTCCCTGCTATCGGTGATTATTTCAATAATAATGATATTCTGCTGCCCGGTCCCGGTTTTGATCATGGTTTCTTCTTTAATTTGGTAGAGGCCTCACAGGAAGTGGGGGAACGCCCTACTGCTGCTTTTCCTAGTTCGCATGTCGGTATATCTACCATTGTGATGATTATGGCCTATCGCGTTAATAAGAAACTATGTTATTTCTTGGCACCGTTCTACGTACTTCTATGCTGTGCTACGGTCTATATTCAGGCGCATTATTTGGTGGATGTTATTGCCGGCTGGATTTCGGCGGTATGTATTTATATTGTGGCTACTTATATGTATAAGCGTTGGTTTGCTTCTGTAGTCTTCCAACTTGTGCTGAAATAGTTTTAAAAAGTATATAAAAGCGTACAGGGTGTCCATTTTCGGACACCCTGTTTTGTTTATACCTTGTTGATTTCCAGTGATAAATGTTGCTGGCATGAATATTGCTTTAAAAATAATGGCTAAACGTTGCAACGTTTGGCATAGAAATAACGTCTAATGAATAAAACAAAAATAGTATGAGAAAATTAGTATCAACTTTAATGGCGGTGACCCTTATGTTAGTGTCTGCCACAGCATGTGCAGAGAGAATAACTCCTAGTAAGAACTATGTTACCAAAAAAGTGAATGTGGGTAGTTTTAATGCTATCTCTACCAGTTCTTCGGTGGATGTAATCTATACTCAAAGTTCCGGTGGACAGGATGTGGAAATATATGCTCCGGACAATTTGGTGGACTATATTGATGTCCGTGTAGAGGGTGGAGTACTTAAGGTTGGTTTTAAATCACCAAGAAACAATTTTTCAATAAACGGAAAACATAAAAAGGAAGTAAGAGTTTCTGCTCCGGCTGTGAACAGCTTGAAAGCTTCCAGTTCCGGTGATATTATTATAAAGAATGGACTGAAAACGAGTGGGAAAGTTACTGTTAAGGCTAGCAGTAGCGGTGATGTAACAGGAAGCGCTATTTCTTGTGATGATTTTGCGGCTACCGCTAATAGTTCGGGTGATGTGATTCTGGAAAAGGTATCTTGTACGAATTTCTTTGCTGATGCCAGTAGCTCGGGTGATGTATCTGTCAAGAATCTGAACGCTGCTGATGTATCTGCTGATGCCAGCTCTTCCGGAGATGTGATTTTGGCAGGTATTTGTGAGAACGCTTCTTACAGAGCCAGTAGTAGTGGGGATGTAAAGGCAAAAGGTATGAAGGCGGTCAATGTAACTGCCAGTGCCAGTTCCTCTGGTGATGTGGAATGTTATGTGACCGGTTCGCTGACTGCGAAAGCATCCAGTAGTGGTGAGGTGGCTTATAAAGGCAATCCTAAAGATATTGATTTCTCTCCCAAAAGAGGTTTGCGTAAAATGGAATAGATAATGTGTTACTGCTACAATATATTAATGTGCCAATTGGCTGTGCTGTATTCCGCATGGCAATTGGCACATTAGCACATTGTAGCATTAAGAATTCATTCCGTAATTCCCCCTGATATAATCCAAGATACTGAAAAGTTCTTTCACGGTTTCGGCACGGAGCATGGCGATACGTGTCTCTTTAAAGTTGGGGATGCCTTTAAATAAGGGAGAAGCAGCCAGATGGCGGCGTACATGAAGAATACCGCGGCGTTCGTCAAGCAGATTCACACTGTCCAACACTTCCTGACGGAGTACATTCAGCCGCCACTCAAAAGAAAGGGCAGGGAGTTCCTTACCGGTTTCTATATAATGTTTTACTTCCTTGAATATCCACGGGCGTCCAAAGCTGGCTCGGCCAATCATAATAGCGTCTACTCCATACTGGTCAAAACACTCTTTGGCACGTTGTGGCGTAGTTATATCCCCGTTTCCAATGATAGGTATATGCATACGGGGATTCTTTTTTACTTCACCTATTAAACTCCAGTCCGCTTCACCAGTGTACATTTGTGCACGGGTGCGTCCATGAATGGTCAGTGCTTCAATGCCGCAATCTTGTAATTGTTCTGCCAAATCTACTATAATTTTATGCTCATTGTCCCAGCCTAGACGTGTTTTTACAGTAACGGGAATTTTTACAGTGTCCACAACAGCACGGGTAATTTCCAACATCAGCGGGATATTTTGCAGCATACCTGCACCGGCTCCTTTACCGGCAACGCGTTTTACAGGACAGCCAAAATTAATATCCAGGATGTCAGGATGCGCCTCTTCCACTATTTTCGCCGCTTCTACCATTGTTTCCGTGTCTCTGCCGTAAATCTGGATGGCTACGGGGCGTTCCTCATCGTTGATATTCAGCTTCTGCATCGTTTTACCTACCGAGCGTATCAATGCATCTGCCGATACAAATTCGGTATATACCATATCAGCACCGAACTTCTTGCACATCAGGCGAAAAGCGGGGTCTGTTACATCTTCCATCGGAGCCAGGAAAATAGGGTATCTGCCCAGGTCTATATTTCTAATCTTCATTGTTGTATGTTTATCTTTGGGTTACAGAAAAGTCAGATTCATTTGAGTATTAATTTATAATCTGTGTGAATCTGTGTAATCTGTGGTGAAATCAGGCTGCAAAAATACGGAAAAAAGCCTACCTTTGCACATATATTAATCAAAAGAATAATGAAAGCTTCTATAAAAGACTTTGAAATAATGGCTCCTGTAGGTTCACGTGAGTCGCTGGCGGCAGCCATACAGGCAGGTGCGGATTCTATTTACTTCGGAATTGAGAGTCTGAATATGCGTGCACGTTCTGCCAGTACATTTACTGTCAATGATTTACGCGAGATAGCACAGATCTGTGATAAACATGGCATCAAGAGCTATCTTACGATCAATACCATTATTTATGATGAAGATATTGCTTTGATGCGTACCATTGTGGATGCGGCTAAGGAGGCAGGCATCAGTGCCGTGATTGCTGCGGATGTGGCGGTAATGGCTTATTGTTGCGAGGTGGGGCAGGAAGTACACCTTTCCACCCAATTAAATATCAGTAATGCCGGAGCGTTGAAATTTTATGCTCGCTTTGCTGATGTAGTGGTATTGGCACGTGAATTGAATTTGAAGCAGGTGCGGGTGATTTATGATACTATCCAGAAGGAACAAATTAAAGGTCCGAATGGAGAATTGGTCCGTATTGAGATGTTCTGCCACGGGGCACTCTGTATGGCAGTGTCGGGCAAGTGTTATCTCAGTTTGCATGAGATGAATGCTTCTGCTAACCGGGGGGCTTGTATGCAGATATGTCGCCGTGCATACGATGTGAAGGATAAAGAGAGTGATATTGAACTGGAGGTGGACAATAAATACATCATGTCTCCTAAAGATTTGAAAACTATTCATTTTATGGATGAGATGATAGAGGCTGGCGTGCGTGTCTTCAAGATCGAAGGGCGTGCCCGAGGACCTGAGTATGTACGTACCGTGGTGGAATGTTACAAAGAAGCTATTTGTTCTTATCTGGAGGGCACTTTTACCGAGGAGAAGAAGCAGGCTTGGGATGAACGGTTGAAGACCGTATTCAATCGGGGATTCTGGAATGGATATTATTTAGGACAGCGTTTGGGTGAATGGAGTAAGAACTATGGTTCGGAGGCTACTGAGCGTAAAGTGTATGTGGGTAAGGGAATCAAGTACTTTTCTAATATTGGCGTTGCAGAGTTTCTGGTGGAAGCTGCTGAGATGAAAGTAGGGGATAAGCTTCTGATCACAGGACCTACTACAGGAGCGGTATTTCTGACGTTGGATGAGGCGCGTGTGGATTTGAAACCGGTGGATGTGGTAAGAAAAGGTCAACATGTATCCTTTAAAGTACCCGATAAGGTACGTCCTAGTGACAAGCTTTATAAGTTGGTTTCTCCTGAGGATTTGAAGAAGAAATAAAACAGAAAGGATGTGTTTCTAAAGAGATATTGAAATTTAAATCTCTTATGATTAAAATCCGAAGAGAAGCTCCCTTTTCTTATTTTATGTAGCAATGAATAAAGTAAGAAAGGGTAGGATATCATGATGATACAGATTATTATAAAGCTGTTTCATTAATCTATTTTGAGTTATCCTTTGGAACTATAAATTTATTTATGGATACTCTCTTTTGATTTGTTTGAGAACAATAAAAAACCCGTAACAGTTCATTTTGCTACGGGTTTTTACTTTGTTAGAGTTTGCTGTTATTTGGTATAAATTGAGAGTTTAGGATGATCCTTGTAAAGGTTTTTGTTCGCCAGCTCTTCCGAATCCGTAATTCGGTACAAATAATATTTACTGTTTGGACAGAACGCACTTTTATCGGGGAAATTGAAGAAACGATGTCCTTGAGTCTTTTTCTTAAGTGTGTGAGTTTGTCCGTTCTCATCAGTGTAAATATAGTCAATGGGACCTTCGGGATATGCTTTTCGAACTACAGCCTGTTGGTTGCGGATAATGTCTATCAAACTGAATCCTTCACCCCATAATTCTTTACGGCGTTCTAACCAAATTGTTTCCAATAGGTCTTGTTGTGAAAGATTTGTATTAATGGTTTTTGCTCCTCTGGCTGTTTTTAAATCATTTAATTTGTTAATAGCATCTGGGTCATTCAGATGTGCCTTTGCCTCTGCATTTATCAAATAAATTTCGGCAACGCGCATCAATACGATATCACCAAGTTGGTTTTCGATATCGCGGAATCTGAATTTAGAGTTACGCATCCATACATAGGCTGCTGATTCAACGTCAGCTCCCGGATCTGTAGCCCAGAACAGCATTTCTTTACGATAATCACCATCTTCGAACAAATCACGGAAGTAAGGGTCTACATTGAAGCTATAATAGTATGATCCTTTAGTTGTAGTATCTAAATAATGAAACTGATAACTGGCATTACTTTGATCGTTGGTTTGAGCATGCCCCCAAATCCATTCTTTATTGTCTACAGAATTGAATCCGGCTTTATATTCACTCTCGGTCATTAGATAATTGTTTTTAGCTAACAATTTGTCGATGTAGTATGTGTACATCGTTGATTATCAATAGTATAGCGCTCTAAAAGGAACAACCAGCAGGTTGGCAAGTATCTGAGAATGTGTAAGTTAGTGATTTTTAGCACCATTCTCGGCATGTACCTCCATTTTGGAAAGTAAAAGTAAGTGTAATTTCTTGAATATCAAAATGTGCGGTACAAAAACTTGTGAAAAATGGCGTTTTTTGATGAGAAAAGGTACAAAAACACGGCAGATTCAAGTTAATAGAGATATTATTCGTATAAGCTAAAAAAAGAGCTTTCAAAATGCTTGATCTTGAAACATTATCCTTATCTTTGTATAAACAATATTTTGTTTGTTATATATGTAATAGTTGCCTTATGAATAATATAATATCGTTTAATATATTAACTCCGGATGATGTAGCGAAGCAAATTGCCACCAGAGTAAAAGCACGGAGATTGGAGTTAAATCTAACTCAAGAAGGCATAGCTGCAAGAGCCGGCCTTAAGTTTGCTACTTACCGTAGGTTTGAACAGACTGGGGAAATATCTTTAAAGGGTTTGCTTCAAATAGGATTTGCTTTAAATGCGTTATCCGAATTTGACGCTCTTTTTGTACAAAAGCAATATCAATCCCTAGACGATGTATTAAACGAACAAAATGTTATCCGTAAACGAGGAAAGAAAAATGAATAATATCAAGCAAATTGAAGTGATATATGATAATCGGCTAGTCGGACGCTTGGCATTGACTAAAGAGGGGTTATGTGCATTCGAATATTTGGCAGAATGGCTTGGCTCCGGTTTTTCCATATCACCATTCGAATTGCCCTTGAAAAGCGGTGTCTTTATAGCTAAACCTCGTCCGTTTGAAGGAGGATTTGGCGTTTTTGATGATTGTTTACCTGACGGATGGGGATTGCTTATTTTAGACAGGTACTTGCAACAAAAAAATATCAATCCACGGACTTTAACTTTATTGGATCGCCTTGCATTGGTAGGTTCCACAGGACGTGGAGCATTAGAATTCCGTCCGGACCATAGTGTGGTGACAAGGCAGGATTATGTCGATTTCGAGAAGTTGGCATTGGAAGCAGAGCAAATATTGGATAGTGACGATTATACGGGCAAAGGTATTGAGGAGTTTCAAGATCGCGGTGGTTCGCCTGGAGGTGCACGACCTAAAATCTTCGTTCGCTATGATAACAAGGAGTGGTTGGTAAAATTCCGTGCCAAACGAGATCCGCAGAGTATTGGTATAGATGAATACCGTTATTCGCTTCTTGCCAAGCAATGCGGAATTGAAATGCCGGAAACACGCCTCTTTGAAGATAAATATTTTGGTGTGGAACGATTTGACCGGACTCCAAATGGCAAGTTGCATGTAGTAAGCATGGCTGGCCTTATTGGTGCCGATTATCGTTTACCTAGTATTGATTATATACATATATTTCAAGTTTGTGCCATGCTGACACATAGTGTAGCCGAGCTGTGGAAAGTCTATCGACTGATGGTATTCAACTATCTGATAGGCAATAAAGATGACCATGCCAAGAACTTTGCCTTCATTTATCGTGATGGGGATTGGCATTTTGCTCCAGCTTATGACTTATTGCCAAGTGATGGCATCAATGGCTTTCGCACTACTTCAATCAATGATAAAATCGAGCCAACAAAAGAAGATCTGTTTGCTGTAGCAATAAAGGCCGGGTTGAATGAGCAAGAGGCGGATGTGGTGTTTAGTAGAATAGACACAATTGTCAGGCAAAAAGAAGATGTTGTTGCAAATTGTATGAGATAGTTTTTTATATGTTTAATATAATTCATAAACTTATAGTTGCATTGTTTGGAAAAATTAAAAATAAAAATATAATGGAAAATAATGAACAGTTTCCTCGGTTTATTCCTGATAAACCAACTGGAGATGACGTTTTTGAAGGAAAATCTCAGAGTCATCTTGCAAATAGTATATGTAAGTACATTCTTTCAAATGATTCTAATGCATCTTCTGAAAAGTGGCAGATGCCTAGGATAATTGGACTGGAAGGGAAATGGGGTTCTGGAAAATCTAATGTGGTAGAGAATATAAAGAAGCACCTTGATGGAGAAGGATATCATACTTTTACATATGATGCCTGGGGGCATCAAGAAGATCTACAGCGCCGATCTATTCTGGAAACGCTCACTAATGACCTTATAGAAAATAAGGTTTTGGGAGGAAGAGTTGAAATAAAAATGAGAAATGGGGAATCTAATAAGGCAGAATGGAAGGACCAATTATCATTATTACTATCAAATAAAACGACCACAATAACCAAACCTCAAACGAGGCTTACAGGTTCGGCTATTTGGGGAATTGTTCTAATAGGCTTATTTACTATACTGAATATAATTATCAATCAATTGCTTGATAATGAATGTATCTCGTTATCTTGGAAATGGATACTACTAGAATACTCTCCCATTATTGTGGGGCTTATAGTGGCAGGCTATTATATATATAAAGATAAAAATTGGAAAAATGTTTTTACATTATTAACACAAAAGAGTGATGATACAATTACTGAGCAATTTATATCCAGTGAAGAACCCTCTGTAATGGAGTTTAAGAATTGGATGCATGCCATTTCGTCTCATCTTGGTAAAGCAAAGGAGAAAAAGAAAGTTATAATTGTATTTGATAATATGGACAGATTGCCATCTGAAAAGGTGATGCAGCTTTGGTCAGTTATATATACATTTTTTGCTGGTAGTGATTTTGAAAATATATGGACTATTATTCCATATGATCATAAACACTTGTGCGAAGCAATTTATGAAAGCAACAAGAACGAATTCAAAGATAAATTCAAACGTTTTATCAATAAGACATTCCCGGTCGTATATACTGTTCCTCAACCAGTAATAACTGACTACAATAAGTTATTCAACAAATACTTTGAGGATGCCTTTGGTACAGAAGAACATGACCAAAAGCACATATGTCAGGTATTTATGTTGTTTCATGTTAATCCCAATCCTCGCACTGTAATATCGTTTGTCAACGAACTTGTTGCCATGCGCTTGCAGTGGCCTGCTACGGAATGCAGATTACAAAATATAGCTCTATTTGTCCTTAAAAAAGATGGACTCCTATATGGAAACAATTCTTTAGAAGAGAATTTGCTCAGTGATGCATTGTTTAAAGATATATCTTCCTTCTATCCAGACAAAGAGTCTGTTAGAACTCAACTATGTCAGTTTGCCTATGGGTTGCATGATAAATCATTGGCTGGAGAATTACCTTTAAGAAGATTACTATCTACTGCTATCAAATCAGGTGATTCTTTGGCTCGCTTTGTTGAGAAGCCTCATTTTATATCCGTCTTGATAGATATTCTTGCAAAAGAAGTGACAACGGAGTCACTTGATAAAGCGGTAAAAAGTTTGTCCACATTGGATATGAGTAGTTTGTCGAAAGAAGACAAAGAGAAAGTTCAGAAGAAATGGGACATGTTGGCAAATCTGAGATCTGAAGCCTCATGTGATAGTATGCGATTCGATGATGCTCTTGGAACAATCATATATCATGCGACTAGCTTGCGTGTGAGAAATATGTGTGAATCATATATTAAAACTATTCAAGAGTGTGAGATTGAAACTGGCTCTGCTTACTTTATTGTCTTAAACAAGCTGAAGACATGTTTGGATGATTCAGGCAAGGATGTTAAGTTTGAGGATGTTATACAGTCTATTGAGCTTGAATCTAAACATTTTGTTGAATTTGTGGTTGCAGCAGGAAAGGAGTATAATATTTATCAAGTCAGCGCTGATAATGCGAGTCTCAACGAGTATGTATTCTCAGAAATAGAGAAAGGAGCAGAAAGGATAGATGAGTTTGTCGAACTGGTATATCAAGATGCAACATACAACTTATCAAAGTTAAGAACTAAAGTCTCTAACTATATAAAGGCTGAGCCTAATATTAAGGAGCCTAGAATTGTATCTTATGTAAACAGACTGCTTGATAAAGGTGATGGTAGAATTACAACCCGCTTTACAAGTAGTTTTATCTCTCAGACTATTCAGAAAATAGATGCGACATCTGCCGCAGGTACAGAAAAACGAGGTGTTGAGGACTTATTAGCCATGTCTTTGGCTGATGGTCATGATATTGCCAATATAAGTGAAACAATAATACCTCGAATAGCTAATTGTTTTGAGAAATATATGGATTATGACTATCTGCTCAAACAGGCTGGTAACCAGCATTCTGCATATAGATTACTTAATGTTTACATTATAAAAAATAAATTGGGACAAACACTGGATGTTAAATATGCAGCAAAAAATATCAAGACAATTAAGCAGAATCTTGCTTTAGATTATTCCGAAATATTTTCACAATTTAACAGGTGGGCACCAGAATGGAGTGATTCTGACGAAATAACATATACTTCATATTGTTTGCAAGATTTGTTCGATACTTATAAAGAATATCCTGGGCTATTTGCAAATGCTATAATAAATTTAGGGATAAGGGTATTAAAGAAGCAACCCAAAGGCTTTTTATATAGTCCCAATAACAGTCCTAATACTTATTGGAGCCAGTTTGTTCAATCGTTTTTAAGAACCAAGTTTTTGCCAGAATTAACGAATAATTTATATGAAGAACTGAAAAGCCTTTTAGAGCGTGTTATAACTGTAAGTAGGGTTGAATATCCAGACTTATTGAATAATTTATTACTCGTAAGTAAAAGATCTGAGTTGCTTGAATATTTTAATAATAAGTTGGATTACTTTGCAAAGAACCAGTGCCAAATTAATGTATTTAAGGTCTTTGGTAAATTATTGCCAAATCTAGGGAATAGTATGGATGATCATACAGCGAGAGGGCTTATATCGAATTTTATTAAGCCTGTTGTTAATGACGTAGAATGTGCAAAGATTATTGTTGCCAACAAAGATTTTTACTTTGGTATAATGGCTCATTGCAAGGAAATGTCTCAAGATATTCTAAATAATATGAAAACCAATACGAATACAAAAGATATTTACTCTACTATTACAATGGATATTGATCAATTGCTTATCTCTGACGGAGTGAAGAAAAACTAAAAATAATGAGATAGTTATGTATTGGCCAATAAGTTATAGATAATAAAAGGGAAATAAACGTCCATTATAAGTTTGATAAAGGAAATGAACTTAAATTTCCTATTCAAAGTAAATCATATCAAATTAAATAAGTGTGTCTGTAAAGTTAATAATTTCTTTACTTGACACACTTAAGTTTATAGTCTAATTTGCTCCTAGTGATTATTTGTTTGAGATATTTCAAATAGGATTATCAATTGCATTTCTAATAAATTCCACTAATTCATTCAGTGAGGTAAAAGTTGTGTTGTCATTATACCATGTACCATCCCAGTAAGAGATAGTATGACCATTTATAATTATACTATAGTCAGCCTCAGTTCCCATATTCCAAGTAACAGATACCGATGCTTTAGGCTTGAATTTTTTAAGCAGGTTTTCAATATAGAGGATATTTAGTTCTGAATGATACCCACTTCGTTTTGATGAACCATAAATGAGGGCGTTTTGAATTTTACCATCTGCAAAAGCGATAAAACCTTGACGAGAGTGAGAGAGAATCTGAACTCCATAATCAGAGGTTAAAAGTCTTCTCCAAAGAGGTATATCCTTCCTTTTTCGTTTATTGATAATAACTTTCAGCGATTCAGAAACATTAGCAGCATTAAAGTTATCATCATCTAAAATCTGTTTTAAGATATTCAATGCATCAATATGAGTGGAGTCGTTAATCCTGAAAAGAGCTTTCCATGAATAATCACGATGGCCCGGATCGTTATAGAAATTTTTTCTATCAGCCGACAAATTAGGCATATAGTCTCCTTTGCTTAGCATGGCTCTGACTAAAAGGAATTTAGATGTTACCTCTGAATCTTTTTGTCCGGCTTCATCAAATAGTTTAAGACATTTCTCGCTGTATGATTTGAATTTGTTTAAGTCTCTTTTTAGTGTATTTCTATTTAAAGGAATATGTCCTGAAATTTCTCCGGAACACCAGAGTATAAGGCCAATTTTGCCATTAAGGTATTGATGTTTTTCAGCATTTGTTATTTCGTCATTCCAAGATCTATCTTTCCTCAGCTCGGCTTTTATCTTTTCTTCTTCCCATTGAGAGTTTGTGAAACCTTTAGGGGTAAAGGTCGTATTTTGTGCTACCCAGTCATTAACACAGGATAAACCATTGTTATTTCTATAATAAGCACTCAACTCTATGAGCATTGTATCAATATCTTTAATTACTCTTACTGCATCGTTTGATGAGTCAAAACGTGTATTTTCAATTAGGTTTCTTATAAGTCGGCTCCATTGGTTAACCTCATGATCATTGGTATTTGGCATAAGATTAGAAAAGCGAGATAAGGCATAAAGAGTTACTCTTCCCTTGTAATTGGGGTTATTATTGTCTCTGTCCTGTATAACGAAAAATTGCCATTCTTTTTCCAAATCTATCCACTTCTCATGTTTAGTTTCACATGTTCTAAATTTGGTGAAAACAGAGTTGGGGCTACACATGGCTTCCAGTTCTTCCTTAATTCGATCAAGCATAACTCTATCGAAAACGACATTATATTCTTCTATGTACTTTCCGTAAGAGAATGAGAGTTCTTTTTTATTGGCCTCAAAAAGGATATCAAAATCTACTCTATTACTCAACAAACTTGCTGTAGAATTACCTATAATCAATTTAAGAAGATTTTGAAAAAAAAGATCAATATTTTTCAACCCTTTTCTCTGTGTACGTAAAGGCCAAAGAAAATCAGTCCAACTAACATCAATTAACGACTTCAAGGCTTTAATTTCAGCAGGTTCATATAGAGTCTCTATTTGTTCCATCCATTTTCCCTTGAATATTTCAAATTCAGTTAATGGTAGGCCACGAGCATTCATTTTAATAAACAGATCGTCAGGGTCATAGAAGTTTTCTAACTTAAGAAATTGAAACAAAATGGTATTATGATCAGCCGAGAACAAATTATTCGCAGCTTCTTCCCAACTTTTGAAAAAGATAGAATCAATAGTATCCAACATGCGGAGCATGCCATCTATTGTTGGGTCTGCGTTCCATTTATTCAGCCACCATGATTGATCCCGAATGATAGATGAAGGCATTGGCTTAACTTCATCGGTTCCGGAATCCTTTTTGCTGCTTAAAGACTCTACACTAAACAACTCATAACGATTAGCAATAATCTTTTCGCAAAACAGCCGTGAACTGTCGCGAGTTTCATATGTGAAAAAAAAGTTGAGCTTCTCATTCTGTTCTCCTCTCAGCCCATCAAGATAAAGGTGTAAGAGAAATAGAGTCGTGAGACGCTGTTGGCCATCAAGAGGTATAAATCTTTTGCCATTTGTAGCACCATATACAAAGTCAAGATTAAGTCTCGTTTTATTTATTATACAGTTGTAAATATCCTTGATAAATTTCTCTCGAATGCTTGTTATCTTCTTGCTAGGTCGTCCTTGTGCATAATCTCTCTGAATAAGTGGTATTTTGATATTTCCATCCCTTCGAACTATATCCAGAAAGGACAATTCCTCAGCATCTGTTTTTTTTATATCTACTGTCATATTATTCAATATCTGTTAGTTGAACGTAAGGAGTTAATACCCGCTTAATGTCTTCCCAATAAGCCTTTGCATCGGTTCGAGTCCACGCGAGAAAATGCTCTATCTTACGGGAGTAGGCTTTTTCAAATACATTTCGAGTTCCTACAGGAGTATAGACCTTAAATTCATCGGCGAGGATTCTTCGTCTTTTCACAGGGAAAATGTGATTGCCGTAACTACGGTTTGTTTTTGCATTAAGCAGAACGAAGTTCCAAATAAAATCTTTCTCTCTCTTTTGTACAGAAGTGAAATAGTCTTTCAATGGGTCCTTATGACCATTGAAGTGTTTGAAAATAGCCTCATAGATTTTATCCAACTCTGATTTTTCCAATCTGCTATTATCATTTTGATTCAATATAGAAAGTAAATTTCCGCAGAGTTCTGTCTCATTAGCATCCAATGAATCCGGAGCAACTACAAGCTCGTATATCATCTGTTGTTTTGTATCTTTGATTTGTGTATCTGAACTCTTCTTATTATTGATATCTATAAGCTTGGGCTTGTTACCAGTAATGAGTTCTATCAAGTCAATTGCCAGTTCTTTTTGTTCACTCTCACTTGGCTCATGATCTTGGCTGGAAGCCACATGTTCCTGATCCCAGCCTGTATTTTTTCGTACTTGCTTGTAATCTGCAAAAGAAAACCTGGCAGAGTCGTTGTAACGACGATCTTCAAGCAATATATTATATAAGAAAAGAATTTCTGACAATTCCTTATTACCATAAAACAATTTTTTTGATGAGATATTCTTTACTATATCGATAATTATACCATCAAGAGTTTTTATGCGCTTGCTTTGACTAAGGGGGGGCAGAATAGATTCCAGTCTTTTTAGATTATAGTCTGGATTGTATTCAAGGATAAAGCCTATTCTATGGTATAGATGTCGATTTTCATACCATTCCATGATAAGGTCAAATAGAATTTTAATATTATCCCATTCTACTTTTACCCATTCAAGTCGCTTTGATGAATTTTTAAATCCTCCGTTTTTCATCATTTGGCGATAAGAATGAAGATAAGCGTTAAAAGTGTAAAAATAACGTTCCTTATCCTTTATAGTTTTGCCTTGTTGTAAATCTAGAAGATATTCAATTCTACTTTCGTATTCAAGGCCTTGATTTGCTTCGCTATATATGAATCCCCACAACGAATCATCATGAAGCTTACGTTCAATATTGTCCCATTCAAGTGCAATCTTTTGGATGACATCTCTATCAGACATGTTTATCTGGCTTGCGTAATTCTCTAATGTTGGAATGTTGCTACTTTGAAGCAATAGTGCTTTCACAAGTTCAGCATTGTTCAGGCCTATTTTACCGGCATTAAGTCTATCGAAGATCTCAACATTATTGTCATCCCCCTCGGAAGGTAAATACCATATGAAATAAGTGTGATTTGTAAGAATGGTCTTAAATTCAGATCTGTCAACCCCCTTAAGCCTATTATATGCAGCCTTGAAAACTTCTGCAAAATGACTATAATCACAATTCTGATTATCAAACTTCTTAAATGCCTCATCAGAAAAGAGGGTCTCACTAAGTTTGGGTAGCCACTCAGAACTATTGCTTCGTGTTTCATATTTAATGTCGTAGGCATCTTTTAATAAACGTGAGAAGTATGGTTGGGTATCCTCATCTCTTTCTTCCTCATATTGCAATTGACGCAAAACTTGGAGAATAATTAGAATAGTCGTGAGCCGTTGTTGGCCATCAATTACTTCAAGACTCTCTATGCCGTCTTGATTAACAGGCTTTACTACAAGGGGTTGAAGGCAGTAAAAGGCTTGGCTGTTATTTTCTTTGCGAGTTTTAAACTCTATAAGGTCATCAATTAATTGTTCTACTTGTTCTGCGCTCCATCTGTATCCACGCTGATATGCAGGAACATAAAACCTCAACCACTCCGATTGTTCTTGATGCAGAAGCATTCCCACTGGGATTAGGTCTAAAGAATTATATTCTAGTTTTGTCTTGTACATAGAGAAATAGGTATTTTATGTGATTTATTGACTAATAAAGGTAATTGAAAGAAGTTTAAAAAAATGTCCATATCTAACTTGATAATGAGATTGTTTTTAATTAGCTAGTAATAGCTTCAGCTTTCATTCTTTTTGTGTAATTACAAAATTATAAAAAAAATAATCAGTTGTAATTTAATGTCATAAAAATAAACTATATGTTTTGAATTAGTCGATTTTACATATTGAATCTGGAAAATCGACAAAAACATAAGGAATATTTGTACGCTTAAAATATGAAGCACTTTAAGTATGGTGTTTAGTAAGATTATTCAAATATAGATATTTTTATCCAAAAATACTTTTAAATTCAATTTAATACTGTAACCTATCATAAAATAAAGTAAAACAGCTATATTTGTATATTATATGATATGTTGAATTATGACAAAAAGTACAATGGGTACCAAGTTGCCAAGAAAACTGGAGCAGAAGATGCAGATAGTAGGAGAACAGATCAGGCTGGCTAGATTGCGCAGAAATCTCAGTATTGCTCAGATTGCCGAACGGGCCACTTGTTCACCTCTTACTGTTTCACGCATAGAGAAAGGTGTACCGACAGTGGCAATTGGTATTTATCTTAGGGTGCTTTATGCACTTCAGCTGGATGATGATATTCTTCTGCTTGCAAAAGAAGATGTAATAGGAAAAGCATTGCAGGATTTGAACCTTAAGAAACGAGAAAGAGCATCCCAAAAATAGTAAGTTATAAAGAGACTTGTAAAGCAAGACAATTAAAACTTTTGATATGCAAATACCTCAATCCTACATATTGACGACCAAATACCTAAACCGAGTGTTTGACAAGACTGTGGCGACCTATAAATATTATTGGTTTCTCGGTATCCTTGACTTGTGCGTAAAGCATGGGAAAACGAGGATGAATGTATGGGATATTATGATTACGATGGTGGCAAATGCTTGGTATCCGGTAATCTATTTTCGTCTTTCTTTTGGAAAGTCGGAATCCCTTTATGAGGCGATATGGGCTCTGCAAAAAGAGTATAACATTCCCATCAATATCAGTATCCGAGATTTGACGGATTTGTTGCATGAGCTTGTCCAAAAGGCGGATGTCCGGAAACGGTTGAATTTCCTGCAAATGAACGTCCCTTTCCGCTTCTTGCGTCCTTGGATTGATACATCCGATGATCGTCAGACGGTCGTCCGCTCCCAGTCGTTCGAGAACGGTTGCCTTTATAAATTGGAGAAACATGAGGGAACGTTATGGATTGATATTAACCATGCATGGCTAGATTATTTGAGAGAGAATTATGATATTTTGAGTGCTTTTGCCTATTGGGGATTGTCTGGCTTCTTGCAGACGAGAAATCCCAACGTGCCAGCTATACCCACTAAGTTAGTGAAACGTGAGGAACGGAACTCTTTATCCGCGCAACATAAATTTTGGAATACGGCCATAAAACGTGGTATGAAGGTCAGATGTCCGTATACCGGAAACCTGTTGGAGGAACGTATGTATGATTTGGATCATTTTATTCCGTGGAGTTTCGTCTCCCATGACCTGCTTTGGAACCTGATGCCAGCC
>OKSE01000802.1_pt1 | contig 17399 bp, 17 predicted proteins | sample 1633631 | NCBI WGS metagenome assembly OKSE01 (sample SAMEA3541555, study PRJEB24748) | human gut metagenome | biome: human gut; feature: human-associated habitat; material: faeces | place: China | collected 2012 | reverse complement strand
CTCTTGATTCCCGCCATTGCCATCTGCGCGCTGACCGCCGCATTGACGGCGCCGGCGGAATTCCGCTTGATACACGGAACTTCAACCAGACCGCAGACCGGATCACAGGTTAGTCCCAACATATTTTTGAGGGCAAATGCCGCTGCATTCGCGATACACTCCGCATCGCCGCCCTGCAGATATGCCAGCCCCCCTGCTGCCATCGCACTTGCTGAACCAATCTCCGCCTGGCATCCACCCGATGCACCGGCGATGCTCGCATTTTCTGCAATAACCGCACCGATTCCTGCACTGACAAAGAGTGCCTCGACCATCCGGTTCTCCGTTTCCTTACAATATTCCTCATACGACAAAAATACCGCCGGAATCACCCCGCATGCGCCCGCCGTCGGAGCCGCCACGATTCGTTTCATACAGGCGTTGGACTCTCCCATTTTCACCGCTTTTTCCATCACAAGCCCCATGTATCCGCCCGCCAGGCTGCGACCGGAGGCATTGTATGCGTGCAGTTTTTCTCCGTCGCCGCCCGCCATTCCACTTGCCGAGACGATCGAGCCGTCGTATTCCTGATCTGCCTGGCGCATCGCCTGATACATCTGCCGCATTGTTTCAAACGATTCTTCCACCGTCACCTGGCGTTCCTGCACATCCGCCAGAAGAACCACCTTCCAGAGCGGAATCTGATATTCGTTCGCTAAGCGGATTAGATCATTCACTGAATGATATAACATTTCCATTTTCCCGTTCCATTCCTTTTCTTATATGAACCCTTCCTATCGAAGACTTAAATACGTTACCTTCCTGATGCCCTCCTGGCGGCGCAGCCACACAAGCCCTTCTTCCGGAATCTCTTGATCGCACTCAATAACCATCACTGCCATGCCGCCGCGCGCCGCACGGTAGAGCTGCATCGTCGCAATATTGATCGATTTGTGCGCCAGCATCGCCGTCACATCCGCCACATGTCCCGGCTGATCGTCGTTGTGGACAACCAAGGTTGGATAACTGCCGGAAAAATTGGCTTCAATCCCATCGACCTTCGCAATATTGATCCGGGAACCGCCCAGTGATTCACCTACTACCGTCAGACTGCGCCCAGAAATGCCCTCAAGCTCCAGTTCCGCCGAATTTGGATGCGCCTCTTTTAAATTAGCTTCCTCAAAGGAAAACTCAATCCCCTTCTCCTCTGCCAGGTGAAAGCTGTCCGGAATCCGCATGTCGTCCGGCACCATTCCTAAAAGTCCCGCAATCAGCGCTTTCTGGGTTCCGTGTCCGGTTCCCGTTGCCAGAAATGAGCCGTACAGACCAATCCTTGCCCGCTTAACCGGTTCCCCAAGAAGCTTCTGCGCCACAAATCCAATCCGAACCGCGCCCGCTGTATGGGAACTGGACGGTCCAACCATCACCGGACCTACTATATCAAATAGATTCATATTTCTTTCCTTTTCTCTCGTTTACTTCGCCAGGTAGCCGCCATCCACCGGGATTACCGCTCCCGTTATATATTCTGCCGCGTCACTCGCTAAAAACACGGTAATTCCTGCCAGATCCTCCGCCTTCCCCCAGCGGTGCATCGGGATCCGCGCCGTTACCTCTTCATACTGATCCGGATTTTTGGCTTTCATATCCGATGTGAGCTTTGTCTCCATATAACCAGGTGCGATCGCATTGACGGTCACACCACGCGATGACCATTCATTGGAGCAGGCTTTCGTGAGCTGCGCCACACCGCCCTTACTTGCCGCGTACCGCCCAGGTCGTATCTCTGCCAGTTTCTTGCGCGGGCAGAACCTTCGCCCCAGTATTCCTTCATGTAGGTACCGTTAATGTTAACCTTGTTGGTCGGGCTTTCGTCGAAACGAGCGAAGTAACGGCCCAGCATCATGAAGTCAGCGCCCATAGCCAAAGCCAGAGTCATGTGGTAGTCATAAACGATACCACCGTCAGAGCATACAGGAATGTATACGCCGGTTTCTTCGAAGTATTCGTCACGAGCCTTGCAAACGTCAATCAAAGCAGTTGCCTGGCCACGGCCGATACCTTTTTGTTCACGGGTAATGCAGATAGAACCACCGCCGATACCAACTTTAATGAAGTCAGCGCCAGCCTCAGCCAGGAAGCGGAAGCCTTCAGCGTCTACTACGTTGCCTGCGCCAACCTTAACGCTGTCACCGTAGTGCTCACGGATCCAATCCAGGGTGATTTTTTGCCATGCGCTGTAGCCTTCGGAGGAGTCAATGCAGAGTACGTCTACGCCTGCATCAATCAATGCGGGAACACGCTCAGCATAGTCGCGGGTGTTGATACCTGCGCCAACGATGTGGCGTTTTTTGCTGTCCAGCAGCTCCAACGGATATTCCTTATGAGTTGCATAGTCTTTACGGAATACCATGTACAGCATACGGCCGTCGTCATCAACGATAGGCAGAGTGTTGAGTTTTTTCTCCCAGATGATATCGTTAGCCTGTTGCAGGGTGGTATCTTTCGGAGCATAAACCATTTTGTCAATCGGAGTCATGAAGTCACGAACCTTAGCATCCATAGACATACGGCTCGGACGATAGTCACGGCTGGTAACAATGCCTTCCAGCTTGCCGTTAGCGGTACCATCGCTGGTAACAGCAACAGTGGAGTGGCCGGTGCGTTCCTTCAGTGCCAGGATGTCAGCCAGAGTGCTGTCCGGACGGATATTGGAGTCGCTGCTTACAAAGCCTGCGCGATAGCCTTTAACGCGAGCAACCATAGCAGCTTCGTCCTCTACGGATTGAGAACCATAGATGAAAGAAACGCCGCCCTCTTTGGAAAGAGCTACAGCCAGCTTTTCGCCGGAAACAGCCTGCATGATAGCAGAAACCATCGGGATGTTCATAGTAATTGCCGGCTCTTCACCTTTTTTGTATTTAACCAGCGGCGTACGCAGATCTACATTGGCGGGGATACATTTTTCGGAGGAATAACCGGGAACTAACAGGTACTCACTAAATGTGTGAGCAGGTTCATCATAATAAAAAGCCATTCTTTCATCATCCTTTTCTTAATAATTTTTTGTTTGCCACAGCCAAAGCAATTGTTAATCATGTAACATAATTACTTGAAAAAATTGCTTTTCTGCGGTCCGAGTAGGTATTTTATCTATTTTACCTCTTTAAGGCTCTCCATGCAATATCTTTTCTGCAAAAAGCGCCATTAAAATTAATTTTTTCTACAGCAGTATATGCACGGTCACGTGCAGCCTTGATATTTGCGTCTACGGCAGTTACACCAAGCACACGTCCGCCGTTGGTAAGAACCTTGGCGCCGTCAGCCTTGGTACCTGCGTGGAATACAACAACGTCTTTATCTGCAGCAGCGTCAGCCAGACCGGTAATTTCCATGCCCTTAGCATAACTTTCGGGATAACCGCCGGAAGCCATTACTACGCATACAGCAGCCTTGTCGTACCAGCCGAAGTCTACCTGAGCAAGAGTGCCGGTAGCGCAGGCCAGCATAATTTCAGCCAAATCGCCGTCAAGCAGAGGCAATACTACCTGAGTTTCTGGGTCACCGAAGCGGCAGTTGAATTCTACAACCTTTACGCTGTCGCCCTTGATCATCAGGCCGGCATAGAGGCAACCCTGATACGGCATTCCTTCTGCTGCCATGGCAGCGATAACGGGCTTCAGAATCAGCTCGGTTGCTTTTAAACGCAGCACGTCGGTCATAACCGGAGCGGGAGCATAGGTGCCCATACCGCCGGTATTAGGACCTTCGTCACCGTCAAATACACGCTTGTGGTCCTGGGAAGCAATCATCGGCACAATGGTTTTGCCGTCGGTAAATGCCAGAAGAGAAGCTTCTTCGCCTTCCATGTATTCTTCCAGAACGAGGCGTGCGCCTGCGTTGCCGAATTTATGGTCAGCCATCATTTCGTCGATAGCGTCAAGTGCTTCCTGTTTAGTCATAGCAACAACAACACCCTTGCCTGCTGCAAGACCGTCAGCCTTAACTACGATAGGCGCGCCCTTTTCTTCAACATAAGCCTTGGCAGTTTCGATATCCTCGCAAATTTTGAAGAAAGCGGTAGGAATATTGTATTTTGCCATCAGCTCTTTGGAAAATGCCTTGGAGCCTTCCAGCTGCGCTGCAGCCTTAGAAGGACCGAACACCGGCAGACCGCGGCGTTTGCAAACGTCCGCAAGACCTGCAACAAGCGGTGCTTCCGGACCTACAACAGTCAGGTCAATGCTCTTTTCCTCAGCGTAATCTGCTACGCCCTCCAGATTTTCTACATCCAGAGCAATGCATTCGCATTTAGGCAGCAGTGCCATGCCCGGATTGCCGGGAGCAGCATAAATTTTTTCAACCTTAGGGCTTTGCGCCAGCTTCCACGCTAAAGCGTGTTCGCGGCCGCCGCCACCGATTAATAAAATATTCATGGTTATTTCTCCAGTTGCTTCTTCAGATATTCGCTGATCATTGCATCGTATTCAGCAGTATGAGTGAAGGCTTCCAATGCCAGCTCCTTACGGGTGCGTGCATCAACGTCGCCTTCTTTAGCGAGCATTTCCATTAAGCCGGCATAACGGCTAGGATAGGTTACGATAACAACGTCTTTGAAGTTTTTAGCGCTGGCACGTACCATTGCCGGGCCGCCGATATCAATGTTTTCAATTGCCTCAGCCTCGGTTACGCCGGGTTTGGCAACGGTTTCACGGAAAGGATAGAGGTTAACAACAACCAGGTCAATCGGAGTGATGTCATGCTCAGCCAAAGCCTTCATATGCTCAGGATTGCTGCGTACAGCCAGGATTGCGCCATGAATTTTCGGGTTCAGAGTTTTTACACGGCCGTCCATGATTTCCGGGAAGCCGGTTACATCACTTACATAGGTTACAGGAATGCCTGCTTCCTTAATAGCCTTCATGGTGCCGCCGGTAGAAATAATTTCTACACCGTTGTCACTCAGGAATTTTGCCAGCTCTACAATGCCGGTTTTATCACTAACGCTTAATAATGCTCTTTTAATTTTCATGCTTTAACCTTTACCTTTCTGCCTTCGATTGTCAGCTTTCCTTCTGCCCAGAGCTTTAAAGCCTCCGGCATTGCGATATGCTCCTGCACCAGAATGCGGTCAGCCAGAGTATCCTCGGTGTCGTCATCCATAACAGGAACAACCTTCTGCAGGATAATTGGGCCGCTGTCAGTGCCTGCATCTACAAGATGAACAGTACAGCCGCTGAATTTTACGCCGTAATCCACAGCCTGCTTCTGTCCGTGCAGACCGGGGAAGCTCGGGAGCAGCGCCGGATGAATGTTAATAATCTTGTGCTGCCATTTATTTACGAAATCAGCGCTCAGAATACGCATGAAGCCTGCGAGAACTACCAGCTCGCAGCCCTCTGCTTCTAAAGCAGCGTTGATTTTTGCTTCAAATTCTTCTTTGGAAGCGCAAGCCTTACGCTCTACGGCAACGGTTTTGATATCGGCCTTTTGCGCACGCTCTAAAGCAAAAGCATCAGGCTTATCGCTGATTACAACCGCGATTTCCAGCGGCAGATAGCCATCAGCGATACGGTCCATAATTGCCTGCAGATTGCTGCCGCGGCCGCTTACAAGTACGCCGATTTTATGCACCGAAAACGCCGCCTTTCATAATCGTTTCTTTGTGGCCGGGAACAACCTTGCCCAGCTCATAGAAGGTTTCGCCCTCAGCCTTCAGGTGAGCGCGTACAGCGTCAGCCTCAGACGGGTCAACAACCAATACCATGCCTACGCCCATGTTGAAGGTGCGGTACATTTCAGCCCAGGGCACATTGCCCCATTCCTGCAGCTTTTTGAAGACAACAGGAACTTCCCAAGCCTCGGAATTTACCTCAGCATCGCAGTCTTCGGGCAGAATGCGGGGGATATTATCATAGAAGCCGCCGCCGGTGATGTGCACCATACCGTGCAGGTCGAAGTTTTCAATCAGCGGCAGGCAGGTTTTCGGATACAGACGAGTCGGAGTCAGCAGCTTTTCGCCCAAGGTACAGCCAAATTCCGGAACTTCGGTGTCCATGGTGTAGCCCATAGCCTCAAAGCAGATTTTACGTACGAGGGAGAAGCCGTTGGAATGCACACCGCTGGAAGGCAGGCCCAAAAGCACGTCGCCGGCCTTAACCTTGTCACCGGTAATCATTTTGCTCTTATCAACAACGCCAACGCAGAAGCCTGCGATGTCATATTCGCCTTTGGAGTAGAAGCCGGCCATTTCGGCAGTTTCGCCGCCGATAAGAGCACAGCCGCTTTCCTTGCAGGCATTGGCAACACCCTTAACAATGTTGGCAACCTTTTGGGAATCAACCTTATCTACTGCAATGTAATCCAGGAAGAACAAGGGCTCTGCGCCTTGTACCAGGATATCGTTAACGCACATTGCTACAGCATCCTGACCGATAGTATCATGCTTATCAGCCATGAAAGCCAGCTTCAGTTTAGTACCTACGCCGTCAGTACCGCTGACGAGCACAGGCTCCTTGTATTTGCCGCTGTTTAAAGCAAACAGGCCGCCGAAACCGCCCAGGTCACCGATAACCTCAGGTCTGTAGGTAGCACGTACGCTGTCCTTCATTAATTCTACTGCTTTATTACCAGCATCAATATCTACACCGGCATCAGCATAAGTAAGTTGTTTCTTTTCCTCGCTCATGAGCCTTCCTCCTGTTATTCAATAATGCTTTCAGGTTCTGCTTTGATTACACTATCTGCGTTATCGGGATATTTAGCGCTGAAGCAAGCACAGCACAAACCTTCGGGGTCAATTTTATCAATAGCACGTTTCATGCCATCCATAGAAATATAATGCAGACTGTCTGCCCCAATATAGCGGCAGATTTCATTTTCTGTGCAACGTGCCGCAATCAGCTCTTTGCGCTCGGAGGTATCAATACCATAGTAGCAGCTGTCTGTTACCGGGGGAGAAGAAATGCATACATGTACCTCACGTGCGCCTGCCTCCTTCAGCAGTTTAACAATCTTGCCGCTGGTAGTGCCGCGAACGATGGAGTCATCGACCATAACAACGGATTTGCCTTCTACAACGCTGCGAACCGGGTTCAGCTTCAGGCGTACTGCATTAGCACGTTGCTTTTGCGTAGGCTGAATAAAAGTACGGCCTACATAACGGTTTTTGGTAAGGCCTTCCAGGAAGGGAACGCCGGCCTCCATAGCATAGCCGATTGCTGCCGGAGTGCCGCTGTCAGGAACGGAAATAACGATGTCCGGATGGATATCGGGAGTTTCCTTAGCCAGCTCGCGACCCATCTGGATACGTGCATCATATACAGACTGGTTGTCGATGATACTGTCATTACGAGCAAAGTAAACATATTCAAAAATGCAATGCGCAGGCTTTGCCGGTTTGTTTTCAGCCCACATCATGCTGCGAGGTTCGGAGTTATCGCTGTCGATAATAATCATTTCGCCGGGCTTAACATCGCGTACCAGCTCTGCACCAACCAAGTCAAAAGCACAGGATTCGGAAGCAACGCACCAGCCGTTTTCCATTTTGCCGAGAACCAGCGGACGGAAGCCGTAGGGGTCGCGTACAGCGATAATTTTGTTATCAGTCATCAGCAGAATAGCGAAAGCACCTTTAATCTGGTTAACAGCCTCTGCTACACGCTCTTCAATAGTAGGACGCGCACTGTAGGCAATCAAGGTCAATACAACCTCACTGTCAACAGTAGTGTTGAACACAGCGCCTTCCTTAGCCAGGTTAGCACGCAGCTGACCGGCATTAGTCAGGTTACCGTTGTGGCTCAGCGCAAGGTTACCGCCGTCAAAATAAACCTTCAGCGGCTGAATGTTATACGGCATGCTGGCACCGGTTGTGGAATAACGTACGTGGCCTATGGCCGCATAGCCCTGCAAATCAGCAACGCCGTCCTTGAAAACATCGGCAACGAGGCCCATGCCCTTTTTAATTTTCATACGCTCGCCATCAGTTACAACAATACCGGTACTTTCCTGGCCACGATGCTGCAGCGCATACAGGCCCCAATAGGTGTTGAGTGCTACATCTTCATTATGGCTGAAGATACCAAAGACACCGCACTCCTCATGCAGCTTGTCCTCGCTAAAATTTTGCTCCTCGAAAATCTGCTCCACAATTTTTCTCCTTAATTTTAGTTTTTAGTTATCAATTGTCAGTTATTAGTGGTTAGTTATAAGTGATCAGTGATCAGTGGTCAGTAATTAGTTATTAATGTTTAGCAGTCAGTTTCTATTCACTATCCACTACTCACTATTCACTATTACAGGTGTAAATCCTTAAACTCCTGCGCAGGAACGCCACGCATGGAAGCCAGCTTTTCACCCTTAGCTCTTACTTCTTCACGCATTGTTGCACGATGCTCTGCCAGCTTTTCTACCAGCTCCGGATATTTTACGGAAAGAATCTGAATTGCGAACAATGCAGCATTCTTAGCACCGTTGATAGCCATCGTTGCAACAGGTACACCGGAAGGCATCTGTACAAAGCTCAGCAGTGCATCCATACCGGCCAACGGTGTTGCATTAATAGGAATACCGATGACAGGAACGGTAGTAAAGGCAGCGATGAAACCACCCAGATGAGCAGCTGCGCCGGCTGCGGCAATAATTACCTCTACGCCACGGTCACGGGCACCCTTAGCAAAGTTCTGTACTACGTCCGGAGTACGGTGAGCGGAAGCAACTACTACTTCAGTTTCAACGCCAAACTCCTTCAGAGTTTTTTCTGCAGCCTCAAGTACAGGCCAGTCAGAATTACTACCCATGATAATTGCAACTTTCATTGAAATCTACCTCCCAAAAATTACTTGTAGAAACCATAAAACCCAAGCAGAAAGCTGTTCAGTTTCGAAATCCTGTGCAAAATCTAACCCGGGTTCTCAATCACTTAAATAATTCACTTTAATTATACCAATCCAACGCGTAAACGTCAAATAAACTGTGAACTTTTTAACAGTTTTTTAGAAAATCGTTCGGAAAACTTCGGGGTAAAGAAAAAAAGCACCTGTCAGACACCAGACAGATGCTAAAAACTCATATACCAAAATGCTTATTCCACTGTTCAATGATTCTCTTTTTGTTCTGAGATACGAAGCGAAGTATTTTCAGCAAATCGGCATCAGGAATTTTGCTTTTATTATGCTCTAAAATAACACGTTCCCCAACCCATATTTTAGTTGCATTTTCAGTAGGCCTGCCTTTACAAACGTGTACGTGAACCGGCTCAACGGCATCACCTGACCAAAAATATATTGTATAACCTAAAAGCTTATACAGCATTGGCAAGATGATCTCCTCCTTCGCGTGCCATCTCCCAAATCAAGGCTGCATTATCAGCAGCAAAATCTTTTAAATCTTCTATTTCAGCCTCGCTGTATCCATCAAAAGAAGCTGTATCTAAGTCAGGCAAGGAAATCTGCAAATAGTCAAAGCCGGTATCTACAGGACGTTCAAAATAAACATCAATATGCTCACCGTTCTTATCCTTGCGTATATCATTAAAAGTAACAAGTGTTCCATCAGCGAATTCTACATATGTATATTTCATTTTGCTCACCTCGTTTTATAAACATCATGCATTGGCAACTCATTAACTGAATATCTCTTTTAATTGTATCATTTCCCAACCTGCTGCGCAATAATAAGCCTATTATATATATTAGAAACAGCGCCCTCCGCCGCCGCTTTCACGGCAGCAGAGGGCGCTTAAACCCAAAGCTGTTTTATTTTACGACAACGTTAATTGCATCGTTTACCAATACAACCTCAACCTTATCGCCATTTTTTATTTCACCTGCAACAATCTTCTTGCCCAGGATGTTTTCAACAGTGTGGACAATCAGACGTTTCAACGGACGAGCACCGAAGGCAGGATCAAAGCCGGCCTTTGCCAGGAAAGCGACAGCCTCGTCGGTATAAGTAAGCGTCAGTTCCAGCTGCTTATTCAGACGGTCACCCAGCTCACGCAGTACCAGTTTAACGATTTCCTTAATCTGTTCTGCCTGCAGCGGTTTGAACACAACAATGTCATCAACACGGTTCAGGAATTCCGGACGGAAGAAGTTCATCAGCATCTGCTGAATCTTTTCTCTATCCATAGAGCCCTGCGCTTTCATAATCTCGTTGCTGCCAAGGTTACTGGTCATGATAATCAAGGTATTCTTGAAGTCAACGATACGGCCTTTACCATCAGTCAGACGGCCATCGTCCAGAACCTGCAGCAATACGTTAAAGACATCTGCATGTGCCTTTTCGATTTCGTCCAACAGGATTACGCTGTACGGATGACGGCGTACAGCCTCGGTCAGCTGACCGCCTTCATCATAGCCGACGTATCCCGGAGGCGCACCGATCAGACGAGATACGGTATGCTTCTCCATGTATTCGCTCATATCGATACGCACCATGTTGCGTTCATCATCAAAGAGCACCTCGGCCAAGGTCTTAGCCAGCTCGGTTTTGCCGACACCGGTAGGACCAAGGAAGATAAAGGAACCAATCGGACGATTAGGATCCTTGATACCGGCACGCGCACGGATAACAGCCTCGCTGACAGCCTTTACTGCTTCATCCTGACCGATAACATGCTCGTGCAGGATTTCCTCCAGGTGAACCAGTTTAGCACGTTCACCGGTACCTAAGCGGGCAACAGGAATGCCGGTCCAGGTGCTGACAACCTTAGCGATATCCTCTTCGTCTACCTCTTCCTTGAGCATAACATTGTCATTGCCGTTTTCATCCTTCTTGGACAAAGCAGCCAATTCCTTCTGCAGCTCAGGCAGACGACCGTATTTCAATTCAGCCATTTTATTCAGGTCATAGTCGCGCTCAGCCTGCTCCATCTGGTTTTTCACAGCATCAATTTCCTTCTTTACCTCACGTACACGGGCAATGGAAGCCTTTTCTGCATCCCAGCGTTTAACAAGCTCGTCATTTTCCTTACGCAGTTTTGCCAGCTCCTCGTTCAGCTTAGCCAAACGGTCTTTGGACTGAGCATCCTCCTCTTTGCCCAAAGCCTGAGCTTCGATTTCCAGCTGCAGGATACGACGTTTGCTTTCATCCAGCTCGGTCGGCAGCGAATCAATTTCGGTACGCAGACGGGCAGCAGCCTCATCTACCAGGTCAATAGCCTTATCAGGTAAGAAACGGTCATTGATATAACGGTTAGAAAGCACAGCAGCAGCAACCAGGGCAGCGTCTTTAATGCGCACGCCATGATGTACCTCATAACGTTCACGCAGGCCACGCAGGATGGAAATTGTATCTTCAACGCTCGGCTCCTTAACCATTACCGGCTGAAAACGACGCTCCAGCGCACTGTCCTTTTCAATATACTTACGATATTCGTTCAGTGTAGTTGCACCTATGCAGCGCAGCTCGCCGCGCGCCAGCATCGGCTTCAGGATGTTGCCTGCATCCATAGCGCCTTCGGCAGCACCGGCACCGACAACGGTATGCAGTTCATCAATAAACATGATAATCTGACCGGCGCTTTCGCTGACAGCCTTCAATACTTTTTTCAGACGCTCTTCGAATTCACCACGGTATTTGGCACCGGCAACCAAAGCCGCCAGGTCCAGAGCATACAGGGTTTTATTCTTCAGGCTTTCCGGTACATCGCCGGCAATAATACGTCTTGCCAGACCTTCGACGATGGCAGTTTTACCAACGCCGGGTTCACCGATAAGCACCGGATTATTTTTCTTACGACGCGAAAGGATTTCAATCGTACGACGGATTTCCTCATCACGGCCGATTACCGGGTCCAGCTTGCCGTCTTTAGCTTTAGCTGTCAGATCCTGGCCGTATTTTTCCAGCGTCTTTTTAGTTTCATCATTTGCTTCGCTATTTTGATACTGCATAAATGCCGCCTCAACTTTTTTCTTATCTATACCATATTTACGGAAGAGTGATACAACATCGCTGTCACCGTCACTTGCCATAGCTGCAACCAGCTGACCGATGCCGATTTCTTCCTTACTTTGTCCCAGAATAGCCATTACTCTGGCAAAGCCGGTACCCATCATCAGCTGACGGTCCTGACCTTTAACTCCGGGGATTTTTTGTACTAAAGCCTTAGCATCCTTGCTGAAAGCATTTTCATCAATGTGCAGGCTCTGCAGCAAATATTTAAAGAAGCCGTCACTGCCGCACAATGCTGCCAGAACATGTGCCGTTGTCAGCTCCTGGTGATAGTTCATAACTGCCTGCTGTTGAGCAGCCTCTAAGATAGCCTTTACCTCTTCACTGTAGCGTTCATTCATCACGCTGCACCTCCTTCTATCAGGTTCAATAGCGGTCAATAACCGAATGGCGTTGACTCTTTGCCATTTTCGGACCACTATTCACTTTCTAATTGCTATTATATCAGTAAAAGTCAAAAAGTCAAATGATTTTCTGTGTTAATTCAGTGAAAAATCACCGTCATTTTGTTGACAGATTGTTAGCTTTGTGGCAATATTAATAGCATGTCGTTCTGTCGGCCAAGTACTCTTAACCCCAAAGACCATCGGCTCACCCCAGCCGTTTTGACCTTTATGCGTACTTCCACCAACAGGTCTATAATAATAGTATTTGTCATGTTTTTATGAGGAGGAAACAAAATGTCACCTACCAGCTTATTGCGCGGTATCGCCTTTTTACTGCTTTTGCAATGGGTATCCACGCTCATCATCAACGCCCTCGGCGTACCCTTTCCGCCCGCTCTTTTGGGAATGCTGATTTTAACGGCACTTCTCTGCGGCAACGTTATTCCGGCAAACTCCATCGAGGGAATCTGCGATATCCTGATTTCCAAAATGGGTATGCTGTTTTTACCGGCAGGCGTCAGCGTTATATTATATGCAGATGTTATCAAAGCTGAGCTGTTGCCCATTACTGTTACCATTGTTGTCTGCAGCATTGTAGTTCTGAGCGTTACAGCCTTCTTTATCGAAGCAATGCTTAAAGGAAAGGAGAGTCAATGATGCTTTTTCCTGACGTTTTACTTAACTCACCGCTCTTTGGCATAGGTCTGACGGTCATCCTGTATGTTATCAGCGAAATCATCATCGACCGCTTCAGCCTGAACATCATTCCGCCCTTCGTTATCGCCTGCCCTCTGGTCATCGCTGTCATCGTTCTGGCGCCAGGCGTAGAGTACAAGCAGTACGAAGCAGGTGCGGAATTCATTAACTTTCTTTTAGGACCGGCAACCATCGCTCTGGCCCTGCCCCTGTACAAGAACCGTGAACTTATCATGGCCAAGGCCGGTGCTATCGCCGGCGGCGTTACGTTGGCAACGCTTTCGGCTATCGTAGTCGTTTACTTCTGCGGCAAGGCCATGGGTACCAGCGAGCAGGTTCTGCTTTCGCTCATTCCCAAATCCATTACGACGCCAATCGCCATTGATGTTTCCAAAACAATCGGCGGTATTCCGGCGTTGACTACAGCTGCTGTTATCTTCACCGGTATGCTGGGAGCAACCTTCAATCACAAGCTGCTGCGTCTTTTGGGAATCAAAAACCATTTGGCTGCCGGTCTTGCTATCGGCGCCTCCAGCCACGGCCTCGGCACCAGCGTCTGCGCCAATGTCAGCCCCGTTCAGCTGGCCATCGGCGGTGTAGCGATTGCCCTTACCGGCATCAGCACCTCTATCCTGGCACCGATTTTACTGCCGATTTTAAAAAGCATCTGGTAAGCAGATAAAGCAAAAGCCCAAATTCTCACATACATTTCATGTGGGAATTCGGGCTTTTTTGTTTTTAGAGATGCGGAATAATCCCGCGCAGTTCGGAAAAGATTACTGCCGCCTTATCCGCAGGATATACGCTGCACGGCAGCTTCCGCAAATCCTCGGTGCGCCAGCCTTTGTTTTCCTCCGCCAGCTTGGCCAGCGCTTCTTCCAAATCATGTGCCAGCACAACAGCAATCGCATCAAGATAAAATTCGCTGTTGACGCAGGGCTCGTCAATCATACTGTGGCTGTGATATGTTTTGTTGTGTCGCCAAACGTAAATGTTCATGCAGCATCCCTCCGTTCATGGTGATATTTGTTTAATTCTTGGGAGGGAGCAGTTTTTCCTGCTTAATGACCAAAAAGTCGAAACTCCGTAAAAAAGGACTACCACGCTAAGCATGATAGTCCTCAAATCATCTGTATATAAATTATTTGCCTAAGATTTCGTTGACGTAGTTTACCGCACTGACAGCGTTCGGCGCATAATGCTCGGCACCGATGGTGTCAGCGTATTCCTGCGTGAGCACCGCACCGCCGACAACAACCTGACAATCACATTCATTATGCAACGCAGCAATAGTTTCTTCCATTGCGCCTACTGTAGTAGTCATCAATGCAGACAAGCCGACAACCTTGGCATCTGTTTTCTTGGCTGCCTCTACAACTGCTTCCACAGGCACGTCCTTGCCCAAGTCAAGCACGCGATAGCCGTAATTTTCCAACAGTACCTTAACGATGTTTTTGCCGATATCGTGGATATCGCCATGGACAGTAGCGATAATTACTGTTTCTCCCTGCGTTTCGCCCACGCCGACAGCCTCGCGGATAACCTCAAAGGCTGCCTTCGCCGCATCCGCGCTCATCAGAAGCTGCGGCAGGAAGAGAGTTTTCTTTTCAAAGCCATGACCGACAAAATCAAGCGCAGGAATCATATATTTGTTAATGATATCCAACGGCTTTTCGCTTTCCAGAGCCTTGGCTGCGGCCTGACGCGCAGGTCCCTGCAGTCCTTTGACAATGGCATCGTAAAGACCCATTTCGCTTACTGTTGTTGCTGCAGCCTTCGGTGCATCTGCATAATGCTGTACATATTCCTTGCAGCCCTCGTCATAGCCTGCCAGCGCACGATACCCGTAATAAGCATCCATCATCGGCTTGCTCTGCGGATTGATGATGCCGCAGGAAAGGCCTGCTGCCATTGCCATGCTGAAGAAGGTGCTGTTGACAGCATCACGTCCGGGAAGACCGAACGAAATGTTGGAAACACCCATAACAGTGTTGATACCGCGTGCCTTCATCGTGCGGATAACCTCACAGGCAATCGCCGCATTTTCGGCACCGGTGGAAATAGTCAGTGCCAGCGGGTCTACAACTATATTGCGGCTTTCAATGCCGTATTCGGCCGCACGGGCGATAATTTTTTCAGCCACGGCAATACGTCCTGCTGCAGTAGCGGGAATACCGCTGTCGTCAAGACACAGTGCAACCAGCACAGCGCCGTATTTTTTAGCCAGCGGCAGCACATGCTGCAGGCTGTCTTCCTTACCATTGACGGAATTAAGCATAGGCTTGCCGTTATAGAGGCGCAGCGCTCTTTCCATTGCTTCGTAATTAGATGTATCAATCTGCAGCGGCGTATCGGTAATCGCCTGCAGCGCCGGCACAGCCTTCGCAGCCATTGCCGCTTCGTCAATACCCGGCGTGCCTACGTTAACGTCCAGAATCTGTGCGCCCACGCCAATCTGCTCCAGACCAAGACGGCACACATAATCAAGGTCACCGTTTACCAGCGCTTCCTTCAAACGTTTTTTGCCGGTAGGATTGATGCGTTCGCCGATAATTACAGGACCTTCACCCAAATGTACTGCTTTGCCGTAGGAGGATACCGCAGTCAGACGGCAATCACGCGTACCACCCGGCTGCAGAGTTTTGCATTTGGCAATCATCTGCGCAATATGCTCCGGCGTTGTACCGCAGCAGCCGCCTACAATGCTTGCGCCCTTGCCTGCGAGCTCGTACATCAGCTCCGCATATTCCTCCGGTCCGACATCAAAGCAGGTTTTGCCGTCACGCTGCACCGGCAGTCCGGCATTAGGATTGATAATCAGCGGCAGGCTGGTTGCTTCCAGCATTTGCGGGAATAGCTTGCCCACCTGCACCGGTCCCAAACCGCAGTTAAAGCCGATGGCATCTACGCCCAGACCTTCGCACATCAAAGCGGCAGCCTCAACCGTAGCACCGGTCAACAGCTTGCCATCCTCGTCAAAGGTCATGGTCACGCAAATCGGCAAATCACAGTTTTCCTTAGATGCCAGAACCGCAGCCTTGATTTCGTAGGTGTCGCTCATTGTTTCGATAAGAATCAGATCCGCACCGGCAGCAGCGCCGTAGCGTACCATTTCGCCGTAGGCTTCTACTGCCTTTTCAAAGGGCAAATCGCCATAAGGAGCCAACAGCTTCCCTGTCGGTCCCAAATTCAGCGCAACAAATTTGTTTTCCCTGCCACCGCAGGCCTTCTTGGCAATCGCCACAGCCGCTTCGATGATTTCCTTGCAATCCAGTCCGGAGCCTGCCAGCTTCAACGGATTAGCGCCGAAGGTATTGGATTTTACGATATTGGAGCCTACATCAAGATAACTGCGATGCACAGCCTCTACAATATCGGGGTGTGTAAAATTCCAGCTTTCGGGCAGCTCACCCGGCTGCAGACCGCGTGCCTGCAGCTGTGTGCCGGTAGCACCATCAAAGAACAGCATTTGCTTGCCTAACAATTCCTTAAAATTCATAAATTAAATCTTCTCCTCAAACTTTCTTAATATCAGTATCTCTGTAAGGACAGTTTATATTACTGCAGGTCATACATTTATTCTGCACGCAGGCAGCATCTTCCGATAAGCCGATGATTGCCGTCACCGACTTCGACGGAGCCATCATCAGTCCGTCCGTCAGCGTCAGGCCGATGCGTTTGGCACAGTTCAGCACTGCAAACAGCTGACGCTGCTCCTCCAGCGGCCAATCACCATAGCCCGGCGAAAAACGCGGACGCTGCAGCAGACCGCCTGTTTCAGCCTGCGCCTGTACCTCATCGCAATAGCTTTCAATCAGCGCCGCTGCCACGGCCTGAGCCGCCGCGCCTTCAGCAACGCTGATAAGCGCCAGGCGACGAATGGCTGCGTCTACCCTGCTGCCGAGCGTTGCCCCCATAAGCAGCACCGTGTTGCAGCCCTTCAAATGGCGCGCCAGTGCACGCGAATGAAAGCGCACGCCGCAGTCCAGCGTTACGCCTGCTTCATCTGCCGTTATCGCATGCTTTTGCAGGATATAACGCGCCTGCACCTCATTGCGCAGCTTCAGATAAACCGTATCCACTAAAATTTCTGCTGCCTTATCTCCCGGCTTGGCCCGCAGATAGCGCAGCGCTTCCTTTTGCTTAAATTCCATAACAACAACCTTAAATTTTGCGCCGTAGCGCAGGACTATTTATCTACAATCTCTCCGAGATTATTCATAATACCGGCAAAAATTTCCGGCTTGTTCATCGTGTAGATATGTACATTGTCAAAACCATTAGCAATCAAATCAATAATTTGACCGGTAGCATAGGCGATACCTGCCTGCTTCAGTGCCTCCGGCTTATCGGCAAACTTTTCTACCATCGCACGGAACTGCG
>OKSE01000800.1_pt1 | contig 17425 bp, 9 predicted proteins | sample 1633631 | NCBI WGS metagenome assembly OKSE01 (sample SAMEA3541555, study PRJEB24748) | human gut metagenome | biome: human gut; feature: human-associated habitat; material: faeces | place: China | collected 2012 | reverse complement strand
TTGATCTGTGCCTTGCCCATCTTACCCTTCTTGGTGGTAACGAGTACTACACCGTTGGCAGCACGGGCTCCATAGATAGCACCTGATGCGGCATCCTTCAACACCTCTATACTCTCAATGTCGCTTGGGTTCAAGTAATCCAAACCACCCTCGATAGGCATGCCGTCTACGATGTAGAGAGGATCTGAATTGTTGATAGTACCTGTACCGCGAATACGAACTTTAGGAGATGCGCCAGGCTGGCCCGATGAAGAGGTTACGTTGACACCGGCTGCCAGACCCTTCAATGCGTTATCAACACGCACTGGGCTCTTGCCAGCCAAATCTTCGGTGCTCACTTTGGCGATGGCAGCTGTTACCACGCTCTTCTTCTGAACACCGTAACCTACAACAACCACTTCGTCCAAAGCCTTGTCGTCTTGTTTAAGAGTAATCTTCATGTTGGCTGAAGGACGGATCTCTGCATCCTTGTAGCCAATGTAGGTGATAACCAAGGTCTGGTTAGCATCTGCATCGATGACAAAGTTACCATCAAGGTCGGTAATTGCACCGGCACCCTTGACGCCTTTAACCTGTACGGTGGCTCCGATAACGGGTTCACCCTGGTCATCCAACACGACACCCTTGAAGGTGTTTTTCTGTGCGAGCGCTGACGTCGACATCAATAATGCAGTCGCCAGCAATAGACTTTTTGTTTTCATATTCGATTATTAGTTTAGAAAAATATCTGTTTGTTAGTTCACTCTATTATAATAATGTTTAAGACTGTGCGGCTGTGCATTTTCTAAAATGCGTTAAGCCGTGTTTTCGTTTGCAAATATAATATGATTTTTTGATAATTCCTAACCCCTTCAACAGATAAGTGGGGAAAATACTTGCTTCAAACAACTTATATTGTTAGTTTTCAGATACTTATCTGTTTTCAACAACTATACGAAAGTGGATGGGGTAAAATGGAGAAAATGAGGCTGGAACACCCTTAAAAAGTTACATCAGTATTTTTCAGTGTTCACACTCTGCCACTTTTCATTCGCACTACAGACTAATTATCTTCTTAATTATCAGTGGCTTACAAAAGCTATATTTTTTACACCCATCCACTTTTCACTTATCACCCACCATTTTTTCATTATTTATTTAGTAATTTTGCAGATGAATGAGCATATACGCCTAAACGCACAAAAAAAACGTGAGAAGCGTTGTGCATAACAACAACTGCAAGAATAAACAAAAACATAATAAATATTCATTACTTATGAAACAGTTCATTTTATCATGTGTCTTGTCTGTGGCAGCCATCGCTCCATCACAGGCACAGCAGGCAAACAGACAATTGCCTGTCTATCTCGACCAGACCAAGCCGGTAGAGCAGCGCATCGATGATGCCATCTCCCGCATGACGCTGGCAGAGAAGATACGCATCATCCATGCTCAGAGCAAGTTTTCATCAGCCGGTGTACCACGCTTGGGATTTCCTGACTTCTGGACGGATGACGGACCTCACGGAGTGCGTCCTGACGTATTGTGGGATGAGTGGGAACAGGCTGGTCAGACCAACGACTCCTGTGTAGCCTTCCCTGCCCTCACCTGTCTTGCCGCATCATGGAATCCGCAGATGAGCCGCATCTATGGCGAAGCATTGGGCGAAGAAGCCCTGTATCGCGGCAAGGACATGATTCTGGGTCCTGGCGTCAACATCTACCGCACGCCTCTCAACGGCCGCAACTTCGAGTATATGGGCGAAGATCCGTTCCTGGCAAGCATCATGGTAGTACCGTATATCCAGGGATTGCAGTCTAAGGGCGTATCAGCCTGCGTAAAGCACTATTGCCTGAACAACGATGAGGAATACCGCCATCAGGTCAACGTAATCGTCAGCGACCGTGCCCTCCACGAAATCTATCTCCCTGCCTTCAAGGCGGCTGTTGAGAAGGGTAAGACATGGGGCATCATGGGAGCCTACAACCTATATAAGAATGAGCACAACTGCCACAACCAGTGGACCCTGAACAAGATTCTGAAGGGTGACTGGAAGTATGATGGTGTCGTGGTAAGCGACTGGGGCGGTGCCCACGACCTGGAGCAGTCTGTAAAGAACGGGCTGGATATGGAGTTCGGCACCTGGACAGACGGTCTTACGATGGGCGCTACCAATGCCTACGACAACTATTATCTCTCCATGCCTTACATGAAGGCCATACAGGAAGGAAAGTTCACCCAGAAGGAGCTGGACGACAAGGTGCGCCGCGTATTGCGCCTCTTCTATCGCACCACGATGAATCCGAACCGCCCTCATGGTTTCCTCTGTTCCGAGAGCCATTATGCAGCAGCCAGACAGATTGCTGAGGAAGGCATCGTATTGCTCCAGAACAGGAACAATGTGCTCCCTATCAACACCCAGAAGGCTAAGCGCGTACTGGTAGTAGGCGAGAATGCCATCAAGATGATGACCGTAGGCGGAGGCTCTTCTTCGCTCAAGGTACAGCGCGAGATTTCGCCTCTCGATGGTCTGAAGACTCGTCTGGGCAAGGACGGCATCGAGGTAGATTATGCCCGCGGATATGTGGGCGATGTAACGGGCAACTACAATGGCGTTACAACCGGTCAGAACCTGGAAGACAAGCGCAGCGAGGCTGAACTGATAGCCGAAGCCGTAGAGAAAGCCAAGACTGCCGACTATGTCATCATGTTTGGTGGTCTGAACAAGAGCGCTTTCCAGGACTGCGAGGGTCACGACCGCAAGCATTATGAGCTGCCATACCATCAGGATAAGCTGATCGAGGCTTTGGCTAAGGCAAACAGAAACTTCGTTTATGTCAACATCTCGGGCAATGCGGTAGCTATGCCTTGGAAGGCTAAGGTTGCCGGCATCGTACAGGGCTGGTTCATCGGTTCGGAGAGCGGCGAAGCCCTTGCAAGCATCCTTACAGGCGATGCAAACCCTAGCGGTAAGTTGCCGTTTACATGGGTCAACTCGCTGAAGGAAACAGGTGCTCATGCACTCAATACCTATCCGGGAACCTGGCGTCAGGAAGGTGGAGCCAGCACGAAGGGCAACATCATTGATGAGGAATATAAGGAAGGCATCTATGTAGGTTACCGCTGGACCGATAAGGAGCGCATCAAGCCTACCTTTGCATTCGGTCACGGCTTGAGCTACACCCAGTTTGTCATCTCTAATCTCCGCAGCGACAAGATGCAGATGAAGCAGGACGGCACAATCACCTTTACCGTAAACGTAAAGAATACCGGAAAGCGTGCCGGAGCCGAGACGGTTCAGCTCTACATCCACGATGTCAAGGCATCAGTAGACCGCCCTCAGAAGGAGCTGAAGGGATTCCAGAAGGTTTATCTCCAGCCAGGTGAGAGCAAGGATATCAGCATCACCATCAGCAAAGAGGCCCTCAGTTTCTACGATGAGGCATCTTCATCCTGGAAGGCTGAAGCCGGAAAGTTTGAGGCTCTTGTTGGTAATGCAGCCGATAACCTGAAGCTCAAGAAAGCCTTCGAGCTCTTTTAAAAAGAATGATCCGATTCTGAGAAATTGAACGGAGGGAGGAAATAAATATAACGCATAAAAGTTTGTTACGGTGAAACGCCGTAACAAGCTTTTATTGTTTTCCCCTACTTTCATCCTATCGACAAACTCGTAGAAACGGGGATTTTCCAAAATATCAATATCCTGATTATCAGAAGATTAACCTACTTGACACCCTAAAACAGGGCGCATGGGTATCTGCAGCATTTACTCCTGAATTTTCGCAAGTTTGCGCCATCACGCCCAGAAAGGCTTATTTCATGCCAATCTGCTTCACGCGCTGCTCGAACTCTTCCCTGTCACAGATGGCACTATTCTTGATTTTGGCGCGATAATTATAGATAGTGTTCACAGAATAGTGAAGGAACTCGGCAATCTTAGAACTGTCCTCGATGCCCAGACGGATAAGGGCAAAGATACGGAGGGTGGTAGAAAGACGGCTGTCATCTTCGAGCACGATACGCTCTTCAGGCTTCAAGAGGGCATTGAACTCCTCAACAAAGTCAGGGAAGAGCTTCAGGAAGGCGGAATCGAAATACTCATACAACTCGCCCATGTAGGCCTCGCCAGCCTGCATCTGCTCCAGCAACTTGTTGAGTTCTCTAGCCTTCACCAGTTTCACTACTCGCTTGCGCATGGTCTCTATCTTGTCGACATAGATGGCACAAAGGCGCAGGAATCGACCAATATATACCTCCTTCATCTTGTTACTCTCGTTGAGAGAATGGTTCATCTCGTTAAGAGACTGGTTCATCTCGTTGAGTGACTGGTTCATCTCGTTAAGACGCTCATTTGCCAACTGCAAGGCATGGTTGGTTTCCTTCAGCTTATGATGGGCCGCAGCAATGCGCTTGCGCTGCTTGTTGACATAGTAGAGCAAGAGCATAACCACAAAGAGAAGCAAGGCTGAACACGCTACCATGAGCCGCAGATGCTGGTTGCTCGCTGAAAGTTCTTTCTGATAACCCTCCTCAATCTGCGTGAGCACAGGCATGATCTGGCGGCTGCGGATAGGCGTATTGAAAACGGTAGCCGACTTCCAGGCAAACTTGATATACTCGTGAGAGCGCTTCTGCTCGCCCGGGTCGGCGTTGAGAAGATTGGCAACTTCCCAGAGAGACCCCTGGTCCATCACAGCCAACTGGACATCGCAGATAGCAGAACGCAAGAGGCAGCGGAGGAACTGTTCTTTATCACCAAACTGATTGTAGGTCAAGCCGCGATAAAACTGTACAATGGCATACTGATGGGTGCCCGGTTTCGTCATCGCCAGCCGCTTATCGCTCAATCGCAAAGCCTCCTTCATATTGCCCGCATCGCGTGCCCTCACCTCCTGCATCTGCAGATAAAGGTCATCATCATGGCTGAATGTGCTGTCTATTGCAGCCTGATAGGCATTATGCTTGCCGGTATAATATTTCTTCAAAGAGGGAACGTTGGAATAATATGCCATCTCGCCATACAGATGCTGGCAAGCCCAGAGGTAGTTGCGTTTGCCCTCAGCATCAAGATCAGCGATATTGACAGACTTCAGCAGGTCGTACGATTCGGCATAATCGCCCGTGGTCGATTCCTGGAAAGCAAGCAGCGCCTTGGCATTTTCCACCTTCTTTTTATCGCCCATTCTGATAGCAAGTTCCATACACTGATTGATGTATTTCAGCGCCATGTCGTTCTTGTAGGAGCGGTATTCCTCAAAGAGCGCAAAACAGGCATCATACTTACTGCTTAGCCGCCTGGCGGTCTTCAGTTTCTGCTCCCAATCGCAAATTCGGGCTTCACGTACCTTCACATAATCAGCCGAATGGGCAATAGCGTTGTCCAGACTCTGAAAAAGCTGCTCTATATTATCTGTTGTTTTTGCTGCAAGAGAAAGAGGCATCAAGACCAAGAGCAGGAAGAAGAATGCCTTTCCCCATAATTCATTTATGCGATACATCAACTTGATTCCGTTTAAGATTGATTCATTTTCATGAGGTTTCATGTGCAAAAGTAATAAAAAAATCGGAAACGACAAAATCGGATATAGAAGAAATGTAGATTTCTTCGCATTTTCGTCTATACTGCATCCACTTTTTATATATCCTCCATTTTTCTTATCCATCTCATTATCAGATACATCTCTTCCAAAAAAAGAAAGTTTCATCCACATTTTAACATTTCTATCGCGCATCGTATCATCTTTTTTATTATCTTTGCATGGTCTTAAATAGAAGATAAACTTTATAAAATAACAATTAACATAATAAACAATGAGAACAGCACTTTTATCACTCACATTTCTTTTGGCTGGTTCTATGGCAGCACCTGCTTTCGCCCATACCGCAGCCCCTAAGAAAAAAGTAACTGCCACAACCAAGAAAGGCAAGATTCTACCCATGAAGGAGTATATCGACCAACTGATGGCGAAGATGACGCTACAGGAAAAGATTGGTCAGCTGAACCTGATGGTAGCTGGCGACATCACCACCGGCGGCGCACTTGATACTCAGGTAGGCAGCGATATCGCCCAGGGCAACATGGGCGGAGTTTTCAATATCAAAGGGCTCGACAAGATCAAGGCTCTGCAGGAAATCGCCATCAAGAACAGCCGTCTGGGCATCCCACTGCTCGTAGGTATGGACGTGATTCACGGTTACGAAACGATGTTCCCTATCCCTCTCGCCCTCTCCTGCTCATGGGATACCGAGGCGTTGAAGAAAGTAGGCGAAGTATCGGCCAAGGAAGCCAGTGCCGATGGTATCAACTGGACATTCTCTCCTATGGTAGACATCGCACTCGATGCCCGCTGGGGACGAATAAGCGAAGGAAATGGCGAGGATCCTTATCTGAGCGGCGTGATGGGAGCAGCGATGACTCAGGGCTACCAGGGCGTGGATATGCGCACAGAAGAGATTCTGAGAGCCAACCGCATCATGGCCTGTCTGAAGCATTTTGCCCTGTACGGAGGCGTTGAGAGCGGAAAGGAATATAACACGGTAGATATGAGCCGCATGCGCATGATGAACCAGTATCTGCCACCTTACGAGGCAGTGGTGAAGGCTGGCGTAGGCAGCGTGATGTCTTCATTCAATCTCATCGACTACATACCTGCTACAGCCAACAAATGGATGATGACCGATGTCTTGAGAAAGCAATGGGGATTCAACGGTTTCGTGGTTACCGATTACGCTTCTATCGCCGAGATTCTGCAGCACGGAACGGCAAAAGACATCCAGGAGGCTTCAGAACAGGCACTGAAGGCGGGTACCGATATGGACATGTGTTCCAACGCCTTCGTAAAGCATCTGGCAAAGAGCATAGCAGAAGGAAAGGTGAGCGAGGAGGATGTGAACATCGCCTGTCGCCGCATCCTGGAAGCGAAATATAAACTGGGTCTGTTCAGCGACCCTTACCGCTACTGCAACACCAAGCGCAGCAAGAGCGAGATTTATACCGCAGAGAACCGTCAGGCAGCCCGCGATGTAGCAGCAGAGACCTTCGTGCTCCTGAAGAACGAAGGCAATATCCTGCCACTGAAAAAGGAAGGAAAGATAGCCCTGATAGGTCCGCTTGCCGACACCCGAAACAATATAGCCGGCACATGGAGCGTGGCTCAGGAACCATCTAAATATACCACCATCAAGGAGGCAATGGAGCATGCACTTGCCGGAAAAGCCACCTTATTATATGCCCAGGGAAGCAATATCTGGCGCAATAAGGAGCTGCAGCAAAACGGCGAATCCGGCAACCCAATCAACTGGGGCAACGAGGCTGAGATGAAGGCTGAAGCGCTGAAGATAGCTAAAGAGGCAGATGTAATAGTATGTGCTATGGGCGAAAGTGCCGAGATGAGTGGCGAATGCGGTAGCCGTACCAACCTGGAGATGCCGGACGTACAGCGCGAACTGCTTGCCGAACTCCTGAAGACGGGCAAGCCTGTAGTGCTCCTCAACTTTGCAGGCCGTCCTACGGTTCTTACTTGGGAGAAAGCCCATGTACCAGCCATCATGAATGTATGGTTTGGAGGTTCAGAGATGGGCGATGCACTCTGCGATGTCATCTTTGGCGACAAATCGCCATCGGGTAAGCTCACCACTTCGATGCCTAAGACTACCGGTCAGGAGCCTCTCTACTACAACCATCAGAACACCGGCCGCCCTGTAGCAGACGATAATGAGAAGTTTGCCAAATTTGCCAGCAACTGTCTGGATGTAAGCAATGGTCCGCTCTATCCTTTCGGTTACGGTTTGAGCTACACCTACTTTTCATACAGCAACTTCCGCCTGAGCAGCCAGGAGGCCGGCATCAGCAATGAGGAGGCTACCGAATGGCAGGATGGCAAGAAGATTACAGCTAGCGTCACCGTTAAGAACAATGGCTCCCGCGATGCCGACGAGATTGTGCAGCTCTACATCCGTGACATGGTAGCCAGCATCTCGCGTCCTGTAAAGGAGCTGAAAGGTTTCCAGCGCATCCATCTGGCAGTAGGTGAGAGCAAGGAGGTAAGCTTTGATATTACCCCAGATATGCTCAAGTTCTACAACGCAGATTTGAAGCACGTGATAGAACCTGGCGACTTCCAGATTATGATAGGAACCAACAGCAAAGATGTAAAGACTTTGAAACTGAACGTGAAATAAACAATAAAAATCGCCCTGTAAAGAGCAAAGCATAGCTTGAAAGATGCTTTACTTCTTACAGGGCGATTATCATCTACTGAGCCCACTCCAACAGAAGGCTCAGTAATGGATTCTATCCTTCAGGATTACTTAGTCATCTCGAAACCTACACGCATACCATCGTAATTATTGGCGATAGTACCGAGAGCGCTGAGGGTAGAACTACCCTTGAGGGCACTCATGGTCTTGATGAGGTTGAGCAACTTCTTCTGGTCGAAGAGCAGGCTGATGCCGTTGGTAGTCTTCGTAGCATAGCCCGACATACTCAAGAGCAAGCCCTTCATCTGAATGGCATGAGTCTTCTCATCAAAAGTATAATTGCCCTGCCATGACTTGCCATCTATCTTGGCTGCGAAAGTTCCATCAGTTTTGAAGGTGAAATAGGTGTTTGAGCCGCTGAAGCCAAACTTGCTGTAATACTCACCCAACTTCTCCTCTACCTTGTTGGCAGCTATCTCACCGCCAGCCTTTGCCAGGAGATTCTCAGAAGTAAAGGCGCATCCCGGCTTGCTGTACTTCCAGGTATGGGCACAGAGATCCTGCTTGCTGAAGGTACCTGAACCGATTACATTATTCAGAATGCCATTGATAATGCTGCTACCTGCAGAACTGCTGCTGTTAGAATTTCCGCCCAGTACAGCACCCAAGATACCTGCAACGGCTGAGCCTGCATTGCTGGTTGCACTGGTAGAAGCGGCGGCATTGCTGGTTGTTGTTGCAGCAGTTGTTGTTGTCGCTGCTGTTGTGGTAGATGCTGCAGAAGTTGTTTTCTTTGTAGAAGTTTTCTTGGTCGAAGACTTCTTTGAAGTCTTCTTTGCTGTCTTCTTAGCCGTTTTCTTAACCGGCATCATCTCAGACATTGAGGCATTGAGCGCTGCCTCGTTCATAGCGCTTGCGTTGCTGCCAGCTGTGCATGCGAGCACGAGGGCAGCCAAAAGAAATACTTTTTTCATTGCTTTCTATATATTTATTTTTATCACTCTTATTTATAAATACCCAATACTTCCTATTGTTCTTTCGGGTGCAAAGTTCGCAAAAAAAACGGGAATATGATAAGAAAAATCCCTATTTTGCGTATGAATCTCCCTAAAAACTCATCATTTCTACTCTTTTTACGTTATTATAGACGATTGCGATGACAATTCGTTTAAAAGATAATGAAAAAAATCGTTCAGGAAATACCAATTATCATTCTAGGGGGAGGGGAAAAACTGTTCAAACGATTGCACATTTTTTTGACATAAATCAAAAAATAACGAATAAAACACGCATTTTCATGCATTTTGTACCTAGAAATAGGTAGAAACTTCTATCTTTGCAAGCAGTTAACAAATATCAATAGGTTATGAATGATTTAATTAAGGTAAATTCTGAAAATCAGAATCAGGCTATCGATAGATGCCAACAGATTCTTCAGGATCGCCGTGAGGCTCTTGCTTCTAAGGCAAAGAGAAGAGGTTAATACTCTTCAGCAACATGAAGTAAAGGAGGGAAAGATGGTGCTCTTATACATATATAATAAGGACGCATCCTTTCTTTTAAAAGAGAGATTTTTCGAAACGACTCTTAAATGATGAGTTTCAAAAATTTTGGGAAAAGAAAAAAACGAAAAAATCCCGTTGTCAGCCATCTGGCTTGTACAACGGGATTTTTTCGTTTTATTATATCAAGTCCGAAATTTACTTCTCGTTCTTCACTGCCTTCATGATAATCTCGAAGTGATGACCACTCTTCAGGATGACATTCTTCAGGAAGTCTGAAATCTCAGATGCCTTCAGATTCTTCACCATCTCCTTGTAATCGCTATGAGTATCAACACCCATACGCTCGTATGTGCTCAACGCACCAAGCCAATAACCATTAGACTTCTCGCTAACAGCAGCCTGCTTCAGGAGAATCTCCTTTACCTTCAGAAGGTCTTCTGCATTTGGCTGGGCGATAGTCTCATCCATACCCTTGAAGAAGTAAGGAATAGCGATATCCGACTTCTCTGGGTTCAACTGAGCCACGGCTGAAATAGAGATGGCAGCCTTGTTATCATAATCGCGAAGCAAACCATAGTTTGCTCCTGCATGATAAGCAGCGCTGAGTTCCTCACGGATAGTACGCAAATACTTCATCTCCAGCAAACGGGCAGAAACATCAGCAAGAACAGAATTCTTCAAGGTGAATGGCGCCTTGGTATACCAGATCTCTGTTGCCTGGTTCTGTGGGTTCTCCATTGCCTTGGTAAAGACATTGCTTACCTTACCCTTAGCATAAGGAATCTGCTTGTTCTTCAGCTTGAAGCCATTGTTTGGCAGACTGGCAATATACTGCTCGATGAGTGGGAGGAGAGTCTTCTCATCATAGTTACCTACGAAATAGAAGGTGAAGTCCTTGGCATTGCCGTAGAACTGCTTACCAATCTCCAGGATACGGTCGTAGTTGATATCCTTTATATCGCTTGCCTCTGGCACACGGGCAAGTTTGCTACCCAAATAGAGGGTGCTCTGAACAGAATCCTGATATACGAGGCTTGGGTTGTTGCTCTTGTTGGCAAGAACAGTAGCCATCATACTCTTCATATTGTCGAAGCTCTTCTGGTCCTTGCTTACTGCGGTCATCTTGAGATAGATGAGCTGCATCAGGGTTTCGATGTCCTTAGGAGTAGAATTACCCTTCAAACCATGATTGAAAGGACTCAAGCTGAACGAAACGCCAGCCTGCTTACCAGCCAAAGCCTTATCAAGCTCATTGCTTGAGAAATCGCCAAGACCACTAGCATCGAGCACATCTGCTGCAAATGCAGCATTCAGGAAGTCTTCCTTGCCGAAAGTAGAATAGCCCACATTGGCAGAAGCTGCGAAAGCAATCTCATTGTCCTTGAAATCGGTCTTCTTCAATACCACCTTAGCGCCATTAGAAAGAGTCAGCTCCTTGAAGCCCAACTTCTTGTTCTCGACAGTCTTCTTAATCTTACCAGCCTTAGGAGCCTGAGCGATGAGAGGTTCCTGCTTAACATTATCCACATAAGCCTCGAGCTTCTCAGCACGTACCTGCTTTACGATGGCAGCAAGTTCCTGCTCTGTAGGATAAACAGCCTCAGGCTGCTCGCGCATCATAACCAATGATACAAGGTTAGTATCGCTCTGGCAAACCAACTGCTTGGCATAGCTGTTGATAACCTCAAGAGGCAAGTTTGGAACTACCATCTTCCAGATCTGGCTCTCCTCTTCTACTGACGGAATAGGCTCGTTAGAAGTGAAGTTATCCACATACTGGGTGGTAAACTGCTCGTTCTTCATCTTATCCTTGTTGGCAAGCGCCTTGTCAACCTGGCTCATGAATTCATCCTTGGCACGCTGATATTCAGTAGCTGTGAAACCGAACTCATGCATACGCTGTGCCTCGCGGAGAACAGCAGCATAAGCCTCCTTAATCTTTCCTGGCTTAGCAACACCGGTAAGGGTGAAAGCATCCTTAGTGCTTGAAATCAGGTATGAACCATCACCGGCATTTGCCTGGAGATATGGACAGTCTGGCTCTAATGCCTTCTCTGCATAACGGGCAGCAATCATAGAAGAAATCACGTTATCCATGTATCCCTTCAGGAGATAGCTCATGTTGCTCTTCAGAGAATCTGGCACAGCATTGTGCTTCATATAAATCTGGAAGAGATCAACCTGCTGCTCCTTATCCTTGTCGATAACATAGATGGCTGAATCATTATCGGATACTTCTACCTTCTCTATCTTAGCGGCATTCTTAGGTACCTTGATACCAGAGAAGAGTTCCTTGATCTTAGCTTCGATATGATTTACATCTACATCACCCACGATGATAATAGCCTGATTGTCTGGGCGATACCATTTGCGGTAGTAAGCACGGAGAGTTTCTGGCTTACAACCATCGATAACGCTCATCAAACCGATAGGGAAACGGTAGCCATACTTTTCGCCCTGATAGAGCTTAGGAAGTGAACGCTCTATCATGCGCTGCTGACCTACGATGCGCATACGGTACTCATTGTGTACCACATCGCGCTCGCTCTCGATAGCATCTTCAGTAAGACTGATACCATTACTCCAGTCCTTGAGGATAAGCATACATGAGTCTACCGCTGTTGTACGGGTAGTAGGAACATCTGTGAAGTAATAAACAGTCTTCTCTACTGCTGTATAGGCGTTGAGATTACGGCCATACTGTACACCGATGCTCTGCAGATAGTCCTGCAAAGAGTTGCCCTTGAAATGGTCGGTACCATTGAAGGCAAGGTGCTCCAAGAGGTGAGCCAAACCGCGCTGGTCATCATTCTCATTGATAGAACCCACTTTCTGAGCGATGTAGAAACTGGCTACATGCTCAGGATAACTGTTGTGACGAATGTAGTAAGTCAATCCATTATCAAGACGACCTATCTTCACATTCTTGTCTACCGGAATAGCTGGCATCTGCTGTGCCATCGCTGTACCTGCAGAAAGGAACAGCACAACTGCTGCAAAAATCTTTCTTAGTTTCATCTGATTTTAATTATTTATATATTTATTGTTTTCTATATCATTCTTTCTTTATACCTTATTATATATATCATGCTACTTAACAAGTTCGCCTATATATAAAGACAAAACCTGTGACATGGTTACCGTCTGCGATGCAAAATTAAGAAAAATAAAAAATATTTGCAAACATTTTAGAGAATATCTTTCCGATGTATGCAAATCTTAACCTAAAACTAACATTGGAGGCAGAAAAACAATCCTAACCTACATGAAAACTCTTCATCCATGAACCTCTGAAGAGGCGGATAAGGAAGAGGATTCCCCTGAATGTGAGTTCGGTAGCCATTGCTATCCATACTCCCTCCAAGCCATAGCTCTTGGAAAGCGCATAAGCCAGGGTAAGGCGCACCAGCCACATGGTACCGAGATTGATCATCGCCGGTTTCCTGGTATCGCCCGCTCCTACACAAACACAATAGGTCACGATGCTGGCTGCAAAGAATGGTTCTGCGAAAGCCTCGATGCGCAAACAGATGGTTCCCATCTCACGGATACTTTCTACCGGAGAAAGAACGCCAATCATCTCAGGAGCAAAGACATACATCACCACTCCCATCACAGCCATCACAGCCATTCCAAGCCCTACTGTCATATAAGCAAAATTCTTGCACAAACCTACTCGCCCTGCTCCATGCGTCTGTCCCACCAGAGTAGTAGCCGCATCACCAATACCATAGCCCGGCATATAGCAAAGACTCTCTGCTGTAATAGCAAAAGAATGGGCAGCAATGGCTATATTGCCAAGAGGTGCCACAATCATGGTACTCACTATCTGCGCACCGCTCATCAATATGTTCTGTATGGCTATCGGAATGCTGATTTTACAGGCATTATGAACATACGACCTGACCCAACGGAAACGGACATGGTCCTGACGGAGATTCAGTATCTTATTCTTGAAACCTGCAATATAAAGATTAGGCAGAGAGATGCAGACATAAGCCATCGCCGTTCCTAAGGCAGCCCCCACAACACCCAACTTCAGGATATAGATAAACAGGTAATTGAACACCACATCGCAGATGCAGATCAATACTGCCATCACACTAGGCGTATGCATATTGCCCGCCGATTTCAGCATCATCTCAGATATATGATAAAGGAAAACGAATGGAAGTACCAGACCGTATATCAGAAAATAGCGAGAGGAATTGGTGGCAATATCAGCACCTCCACCCAGCCAATAAGGCAGATAAGAATGAATGCCGACACAGAGAAGAGAAACAAAAATGCTGAACGCCACACCGCAAATCAGCGCATGACGAAACACCTGACGGGCATTTGCAAAATCATTAGCTCCGATAAAATGAGCTACCTGTACTGAAAATCCAGTAGCCGCTGCACTGAGCAAACTACCAATAAGCCAGGTAGTTGACTCAATCAATCCGATACTGGCAGAAGCCTCTGCTCCCAGATGACCCACCATTGAAGCATCGATGAAGAACATCATCACCGTAGAAATCTGAGCCAACATAGAAGGTATACTCAATCCTACAATAAGATTGAGTTTCTCGCGCCGATTCATCTCCCTACCCAGGCGAATCGACTCCATCAAATAATCTGTCTTCTTGCTATAAAGCATAAATTAATTTCTCATATATCGCTCATACAAAAAAATATGTGCATATATCATTTCAAACATATGCACATACTTTTCTCTAAATCTTTATTCTTATTATTTAGTAATCCACTTCTTGCCAGAAGCTCTCTTATAACTCTTGAGCACCATCTCAAAACGGAGCATTGAATAGCCTTGGATTGAAGAATTACCGCTCGCTCCATAAGCCAGCTGGTATGGAATGAATACCTGCCAATGATCGCCCGGATGCATCTTGAGCAATGCGGTGGTAAAGCCATCGACAAATCCACCGGCTACACTACGGGTAGGATTAGCTGTAGCTGCATCAAAAGTACCCGTAAAACTCTGGTCGAAGACGTAACCTTCCTTATAATTATCAGTAGGAATGTAACGGCCACGATAGCTCACCTGTACCGAATCGGTAAGGATTGGAGAAGTTGTACCCTCTCCCTTCTTCAGAACATGAACGATGATTTTATCGCAATCCTTATAAGTAAGGGTCGCTAAATTACCATTCTGATCTTTGTTCGGAGTCTGGTTTTCGAACGTCCAGTTCTTATAAACGTACCAGTCGTTAGCTTTCCCCATCTTTCTGGCATAAGCCAATGTATCGGCAAAAGCCTGCTCGTTACGCTCCTGCCAGTTGGCATATTCCGAGACATTATCATCATCTTCGCTACATGATGACAGTGTGATCACTGCCATCATGAGGAAGAAGAAATATTTCAAACTCTTAAGATTCATCTAAATGTATTTGATTAATTAGAAGTTCTTGATTTCCTTGCCAAGCTTCTTCAATACGCTAGTGATGCTTACGCGCTCCTCGATGATGCTGCGAAGATCTGAGATAGCTACGCGCTCCTGCTCCATGGTATCACGATAACGCAGAGTTACCTTATGATCGTTTGGAGTCTCGTGGTCTACGGTGATACAGAATGGAGTACCGATAGCATCCTGACGGCGATAACGCTTACCGATAGAATCCTTAGGATCGCCATAGTGAGTATTGAAGTGGAACTTCAGTTCGTCAACGATTTCGTGAGCCAACTCTGGCAAACCATACTTCTTATCCAATGGGAACACAGCACACTTAACAGGTGCCAAAGCCTCTGGCAAACGCAAAACAACACGTGTCTCACCATTCTCCAGCTTCTCCTCGCAGTAAGAGTGGCACATTACGCTGAGGAACATACGGTCTACACCGATAGATGTCTCTACATCGTAAGGTACATAGCTCTCGTTCTTCTCTGGATCGAAGTACTTGATAGAACGGCCGCTGTACTTCTCGTGCTGAGAAAGGTCGAAATTGGTACGGCTGTGGATACCCTCTACCTCCTTGAAACCGAATGGCATCTTGAACTCGATGTCGGTAGCTGCGTTGGCATAGTGAGCCAGCTTCTCGTGGTCGTGGTAACGGTAGTTCTCATTACCCATACCGAGAGCCTCGTGCCAAGCCAGACGAACCTTCTTCCAATATTCAAACCACTTCATCTCAGTACCAGGCTGGCAGAAGAACTGCATCTCCATCTGCTCGAACTCACGCATACGGAATACGAACTGACGGGCTACAACCTCGTTACGGAAAGCCTTACCAATCTGGCAGATACCGAATGGCAACTTCATACGGCCGGTCTTCTGAACACTCAGATAATCTACGAAGATACCCTGAGCTGTCTCAGGACGGAGATATACCTTGCTTGTAGCATCGCTGGCAGCACCCATCTGGGTAGAGAACATCAGGTTGAACTGACGGACATCAGTCCAGTTCTTGGTACCGCTGATAGGGCAAACAATACCCTCATCCTCGATAATCTGCTTCAGCATCTCCAGGTTAGGACCCTGCATAGCCTCAGTATAGCGGGCATGGAGATCATCAAACTTCTTCTGGTTCTCCAGAACGCGAGGATTAGTTGCACGGAACTGAGCCTCATCAAAGCTATCGCCGAAACGCTTCTTAGCCTTGGCAATCTCCTTGGCAATCTTCTCCTCATACTTAGCCATGTGATCCTCGATGAGCACATCGGCACGATAACGCTTCTTTGAATCGCGGTTATCAATCAATGGGTCATTGAAAGCATCAACGTGTCCAGATGCCTTCCATACTGTAGGGTGCATGAAGATAGCTGCATCGAGACCAACAATGTTCTCGTGCAACAATACCATACTCTGCCACCAATACTGCTTGATATTGTTTTTGAGCTCAACACCATTCTGACCATAGTCATAAACGGCAGCCAAGCCATCATAAATTTCACTACTTGGGAACACGAAGCCATATTCCTTGCAATGGCTTACAATTTTCTTAAAAACATCTTCCTGTGCCATGATTAAATCTTATTTTTTTCAAATTTTCGGCAAAGATACTCTTTTTTCTCGAAAAATTGTTGTATTTTTGCCATAAATTAATAAAATAAGTATTAAAAGCTATATATGAGCGACGAAATTAAAGATAAAAACGGTCTTGAAGAGGAAAAATCGCCAAATTTGGAAAATTCTTCTACAGAATCTGAACAGGATGCTGCAGAAGATGCCAACGAGGAGATTTCGACCGAAGAACATTCCGATTATAAGCCGGTGAACCGATTCGATGCTTCTGCTGTACATCACCTCAGCGGAATGTATCAGAACTGGTTCCTCGACTATGCATCGTATGTGATCCTCGAGCGTGCCGTTCCTCATATTGAGGATGGTTTGAAACCGGTACAGCGACGCATCCTCCACTCTATGAAGCGCATGGACGACGGAAGATACAACAAGGTTGCCAATATCGTGGGACATACCATGCAGTTTCACCCTCACGGTGATGCGTCTATCGGAGATGCTTTGGTACAGATGGGACAGAAAGACCTGCTCATCGATACGCAGGGTAACTGGGGAAACATTCTTACGGGCGACCGTGCCGCTGCTCCCCGATATATCGAGGCACGCCTCTCTAAGTTTGCTCTCGATGTGGTTTTCAATCCTAAAACCACCGACTGGCAACTCTCTTATGATGGCAGAAACAAGGAGCCTATCACGCTCCCTGCCAAATTCCCGCTGCTCCTGGCACAAGGTGCCGAGGGTATTGCCGTGGGATTGAGCAGTAAGGTTTTGCCACATAATTTCA
>OKSE01000794.1_pt1 | contig 17508 bp, 16 predicted proteins | sample 1633631 | NCBI WGS metagenome assembly OKSE01 (sample SAMEA3541555, study PRJEB24748) | human gut metagenome | biome: human gut; feature: human-associated habitat; material: faeces | place: China | collected 2012 | reverse complement strand
ACTCAATCATTAAAAAGTTTGTAATGATGAAGAAAATAAGCAAAATCAAGTTTATACTTTATTAACGAGAAGTTTTCTATAGGGGTGCTGAGTAGTTACCTTATGACACACCCTCTTACAGGAAGTGGATAATGCAACACCCCCAATGCCAATGAACGAACATTGCTTGAAATAAAACAGGAAGCCTTTTGTCGTATCTTTGCCGATAGTTACCAAATGGTGAACAGCGGGGTGAACACTTGCCCCAAGCATTCACCTTTTCGGCTCTGGGGTGAACCCTAGTAAAAAGAACTTTGTATATACAGCGCATGCTAGAAATATAAGAATCTCTATTATAATGGGTTATGGGGTGTTTTTAACACATTATTAACGCCAAAGGTTGGCATCGGGGTTCACCCTTCACCGACTTCATCGCCAAGAACAGAGGATGACTATTCGCAGCAGGATACCGCCCCCGACCTGCCCTTCTACGGGTGGGTAGGGTAAGTAAGGGGAGAGTACTTTCTAAGAGTTTCCTTATGTAAAGGTTCGTTTACTATAGGAAAGATATAGTATATATATAGACTCCCAGAAAAAGCGATTTCCTACTCACCCTAGTTACCCCCCCCGGCCGTAAACAAGATAGTTACGATGCCTAAGTATCATGGTTACGATGCCAAAACACGCTATTTTATGTAAGTAATTGAAAATGAAACATCTATTTGTTTCATTAGAAGAAGAGGTTACGAATTAGAAATATACAGGATGTAGTATCCTGCTGTAATTTGCATAACCAATTAAAGAACTCTTTCGGTTGCAAAAGTACAAAAATAAATCGAAGATAAAGAATGTTTCCTGCATATTTTTATCTTCGATTTATTATTTAGACGAGAATCATTATACCGACATTTCTGTTTCTCGAACAGTTTTAGCCATAAAGACACCTCTGACTGACAACGCTCCAAGTTCTAATAGTTTCTTTCCAATTTGGACTAAACTTGTACCAGTCGTGATTACGTCATCAACAAGCAACACATGCTTGCCTTTTATATGTATCCGATTGAATGTCAGATTTTCAATTTTGTTCTTCCCAATTGTACCTTTCATCTTTTCTCTATCAAATTCAATCCACAGAGTTCGGAATCCATCGGCAATATCCAATCGTTTTGCCAACTCCCTGCAAAATCGAGTAAAGCGTCTACCATGTGCTTTCTTTGTTGAAGCGGGTATCGGCACAAGCACAGCATTCTCTTTTATTGCGTCAAAACACGATAGCTTAGAGATGCATACAGAAAACACCTTAGCCCAAAGCAAAGATTTTTCTCCATCTTTGAATGCATAGACGGTATTTCGAACTTGTCTTGCTTTATAGGATACTTGCTTACATGTAAGCGGATAATAGTCATGAATATAGTAATATTCTATATCATGTGCATAATCCTGTCCTATAAAAGAGGTGTCATAAGAGAAATAATCTATATTTGGGAGACCATTACCTAGAAACACAAAATGCAAGACATCTTTCCAAATCTTATATATGTCCTCGTTTTTTGTGCGAAAAATGGTCATGTCCGACATACCCTTCTCTGCAAGCCCCATTCCTATGACTAAATCACGATTAAAGAGTTGCTGGTGTACTATTACCCATCCCATATCTTTGCATACAGTCTGTAAATTACACTTTATGCGATGAAGGAAATAAAACTTGTCTGAATTTTCTAGACAAATGACCATAAAACTACCTTTTGTTTGTGACAAGAGTTTCGCAGAAAGATCATACAGATGACCTTTCTTTCCATATTTATTGTTTATGCCTGCATATTGTTGCCCCATAAGCTATAACTATTTAGAATCCAAAAATACGCATTTTATCTTGGGATATTACATTCTGATACAATCTTTATGCTCTTTTATTTTTCATTAGCATTTTTGTTTGCTGTTTCTAGTTTCTTGAGGTTCACATGATAGCCTATTCACACAGTCAAAGTACTATATAAAAGTCAGCCGTCGTCGCAGAAAGACAGTCCTCGTACCTCAGACTAACTTCCTCCGACTATGGCACGGCAAGAAAAATCCTTGGCGGTATGCCTTGAAATACTTCAAGACTATACTGCCAAGGACTTTTCGTTATTTGCCGTGCTGACAACGGCTGACTTTTATAGCCACAACTCGCAGTCCCATTTTTATCGCACAATCCAAACGACATAAAACAGTGGCACGCCACCCTTCCATGTCTTAGTAGTACGGCATGAGGAAAAGTGCTTCTTTTTGTCGGTTGCAAGCTAACCGATTAAAAGAAACACCATTTCTTGATTTGCCGTACAATTTTGTTTTGCATGTTCCAACATATACAATTTCCACTTTTCCAAAACATTTGCAAGACGAAGTTGTATCCATTTCTCAGAAATAAGTATGCGATAATCGTGTAACCCAAAAACTTCACAGAAATTTATCATTTCATTGCCGCTCTGATTTTCTTTTCTCCACAAGGTCTTTCCTTTTGGCATCAACCGTTATCGTGCAGGTGCAAAGGTATGGCAGCGGGCTTTGGAAATAAAAGGTCGAGCCTTCGGTTTTCGAAAAAATCTCCACACCGTTGGGTAGTATTTTTCCGAAAAACCTTGTATTTCCAGCCTCGCCGCCCTTGAAAGGCACCTGAAACGAAACGACCGATGCGACAGGAAGACGCAAAAAAAATGTCGGAAAAGGGAGCGACAAAAAGGTGAAGAAACGAGAACTTCCCTTCAGTTCCTGGAACCGCAAATAAATTTAATTCAAGGCTATATGACAACAAACATCAACATAACACAGACTTGGTGGAGATTACTCTCCGCAGTCGGCTCAACCCTCATCACTTTGGTGGCTTGGTTGGGATATATGGCTCTCTGCATGGTCGGTGAAGTCATATTGGGAATTGTGAAGTTCATCTTCGGCATCATCATTTCCATTCTTTCTATGGTGGTACTGATTGGAACATTCATTTGGTTATTAACACTTTAAAGTACAAGCGATATGAACAGAAGCATTGAAGCGATACCTACATGGGCACTCTGCTACATCATCAATGGCGATGCAAGCGGACTGACAGACGAGGAAATCCGTATGGTGGACGAAGCCATGCGCAAGAACAATATTGAGATAGTAAGTCCGAGATACAACGAGGACATGTGCACAGAACCTTACTTCAGCCATTATCCGTTCTTCGGACTGCCTACAGAAGTTGAGGACTGCGACATCATCTATCACGAGTAACAACCCCTTTAACAACATCAGACATGAACACTACAGAATATTTCAAGAGAACCATACAAGCCTATTTGGAGGAGCGTGCTATGGAGGACGAACTCTTTGCAGCCAAGTATGACAACCCCGACAAGAACATAGACGATTGCGTCACCTATATCCTTAATTGGGTACAGAAGAGCGGTTGCAACGGCTTTTGCGATGACGAGATATATGGACAAGCCATCCACTACTACGAGGAGAAAGACATCGAGGTAGGAAAACCATTGAACTGCCAAGTGTCTGTTAACCACCACATCGAACTCACAGAGGAGGAGAAGGCAAAAGCAAGACAGGAAGCCATCCGCCAATATCAACAAGAGCAGATGAATAAGATGCGTAACAGAGATACCGCCAAGCGCACCTCACAGAGAACGGAAACAGAAGTACACCAACCATCATTATTCGACACGTTATGAAACCAAGAACGAAATATCAGAAGCAAGTCGTAACCTCAAACAAGGGGTTACGACCTATCAAGGTAGCGCAAATGCAATGGGCATTCCGTGAATGTCTTGACCACTATGCCTTTCAGTTGAAGCACGGACAGACCACTTGCATGGACTGCGGACACACTTGGACTACGGACGAGGATGCGGACAAATGTGTCTGCCCGAAGTGTAAGGCAAGGTTGGAAGTGCAGCGCACCAAGCGACAGAAGGCAATGTCTTCTACCTATTTCAGTGTACTCACCGAACGCAAGGGACTACAACTTATGCGAGCATATCAGATGAAAGCCTATTACCGCAAGGGACAAAAGGCAGACATTTATTGTTGGGAGGTGGCACGCTACTGGATGAACGAGAAAGGCAAGGTGGAGGTTATGGCACGCAAGCGCACAATGGGTATCTATATGGACACGTTCTGCTACGACTCCGACATTGAACTGCGCAAGGACAACACCACCTATCAGCATATTGCTTCATTTCCGGTCTGCCCCGATATGAAAGTCATTCCTCAGATATGGCGCAACGGCTTTGACGGAGCGTTTCACGGCATCGAACCGCTTACATTGTTCAAGGCGATGCTGACAGACCACCGCATCGAAACGATGATGAAACAATGTCGTTACGGACACGTCCGCCACTTCATAGACCATCCACGGCACTTGGAAACTTGTTGGAATGCCTACAAGATAGCCAACCGCAACCATTACCTTATTACAGACATCGGCAAATGGGCGGACTACATCTGTATGTTGGTAGAAATGGGCAAAGACATCAGAAGTCCACATTACATTTGCCCCGACAACCTTGAAGCCGAGCACGACAGAATATCCAAGAAAATCAGAGCAAAGAAAGAAAAGGAGCGTACCGAGGAGGAGATACGCAAGGCATTGAAGAACGAGGACAAATTCAAGGAAATGAAGAGCCGTTTCTTCGGTTTGATGTTCACGGACGGCAATATCGTGGTGAGAATGCTTGAAAGCGTCAGGGAGCACGTTCTTGAGGGCAAGGCGATGCACCATTGCGTAGGCAGCGGTACAAACTACTCGCTCAATCCCGACTGCATCATCTTCTCTGCAAGAATAGCCGAACAAAGGGTTGAGACTGTGGAGTTTTCTCTCGAACAGATGAAAGTCGTACAATGCCACGGCCTACAGAACAAGGACACCGAGCACCATGCCGACATCATCAACTTGGTGAACAGCAATGCAAGACTTATAGAGCAGCGTATGGTTGCAACGACATGAAATCCATATCGGCGGAGCGATGAAAATTCGTTCCGCCACTTTCTTTCATGAGCCGAGGAGCGGAAAAGAAAGTGGCAAAGAAACCGTCTTGCCCTTATCTGCGATGCTTGCAAAAAAACAAAGGACAGCCCCCAATCAAAAGGACTGTCCTATTTTTATAAAACCTTATTACTATGGAGTAAACAAGAGCAGATACTCCATTTTTCTTCTTCGCTCGATGGAAGGCACTATCTTTCCGTTCCACCTTTTGAAGTCCACATAGTCACGATAGATGTTTCTGTTGCCACTTCGCATCTTGGCATACATCCGGCTTTTCATCACCTTTCCACACCCCACATTGTAGGCAAGTGCAGCCAAGAGCAGCGAGTCACAACCGAAACCACGGAACATGGCGCAGAGCTTTCTGAGGTCAGAGCGCAGCAAGGCATCGGCTTGCCGTTCCGTCATTCTTGGAGAAAACTTCTCTCCAGGCAACAGCTTGTGTCCATATCCGACATAAGGATGGTGCTTCGGTCCGTGCAGACCCTCGTACTTCTTGATGCAGGCGACAGCCAACTCAAAACGTGACACATGACGAACTCGTTTTATCGCCCCTTGCGTCTGGGCAGACAAGCTGCCCGACACAAGAAGCAAGGCTAACAATATCATCAACCTCATACGCTACCGAGTTTGTTGGCACTTCTCGCAAACTCTTCCTCCTCATCAGTATCGTTGAAACTGAACTCCATTTCGTATGACTTGCCGAAGTTGTCCTCCACCACCACTGTCAGCGTCTGTGTCTCCGTGCTTGCCGAGGTATAGTAAAGACGGAACTTCTCGTTCTCCAACAGATAGCGGTCGTTTGGCTGGAACACCGTTCCGTTCTCCATTCTCAACGAGCCTTTTCCGTCATGCTGAAAATAGCGGATGGTATAGATGGTGCCGTCAAACTTTCCCTCCGCCTTCAGTTCACAGCGGATTTCGTCCTATTTATGGACGCAATCAAGACTATTAGTTATGCGAGAATACATATAAAGTCATGCGAAAGATACCGTTTAGTCATCTCATAACGACCATAATGAACACAGGTGACGGTCGAGATGAACACGCATAACGGTCGGTATGAACACAGATACCGACCGATGCAAACATGCCTTTTCAAGCCACTCTCAAATAACTAATATCTTATTACCCTACACGGAAGACCTTTAATTTGCGCCTTACCTATCAATTCTCCTGTTATTGTGCCTTTTCCATTCCAAAAGGCAATAACGGCATCTGCTTCATTTACCATGTCATCCAAAGAATCCATAGAACCTCTTTCATAATATTTTCCCCATTTAGCTTGGTGCTGCTCTACATGGATGCTGTTTGCTTCTGCATACTCCCATATCATTTCTTTTGTGAACGTGGATGTTCCTGCAAGAATGATAATGTTGTGAGTAAATATCTTTCCAGACAAAATGCTATCTACTTTTTGCTTGAAAAGGCTCTTGTCATGGAAATCACTACTTCCTGCTATAATAACCTTGTATTCGTCCTTGCCATCCTTGTAATTTGAAGGTACTTCATAGCAATGAAATCCATCGCCCACAGACATCATATTTTCGTTCATAAAGAAACTGCTACATTGCTCTGCATAATTTGCCTTTGGATATTTGGGCTTACCATACTTTTTACTAAGCCTACATATTGGATATTCTTCATACATCGTGGCATAGTAAAATTTACAGATATTGCAACGCCTAATGCCTTTGTTTCTGTATAACCATAACAACGCAGAGATCATTTCATGGTTATAATATGGATTGTCATCAACAACGTTCAATTCAAGAATTGAGTTCTTCCTAATACGACAATTCGCATCGGAACAATCTGTTTGTGTAAAATATCCTTCCGCTACACTCTGCGGATTAAATATATATCTTGATATTTTAACTGTTCTTTGTTCCGAAAAAATTCTCTTGAATGATATGAATTCAACATTAGAAACTTTCACTTCCCATGATGGCACAATCTCCTTTAACACTCCATCAGAAAAGATTTTATCAAAATCGCTTTCATCCTTTATCTTTATTTCAATTATCTTCAAGCCTGAATTTCGTTTTTCCACTTCACAAGCATGAGATACGCATATTTCTATTAGTATCGGTGGAATGTTTGGCTTTTTGCTGCTCGTCAAAAGTAAATCTGCAACAAAGCCATTGATTGAAACCTCTTCCTCACAAGTGTCATATATTTCTTTCAAGTCTATATCATGTGCCAGATTCCTCTCTTCACACCGCTCGTTCCTAAGCACACAAGCAGTGTTATTGCAAGCAATGGTAACAGGGTAGGAAATAACAAAATGCTCCGAATTATAAAACCGCTCTCTTATAATTTTTTTCCCTAACTTGTGCAAATATGTTTCGCCAGAGCAATCTATCTGCTCTTTGTGATAGAAATGAGGGCGGCGTTTTACACTTCCAATAGCTCTTGGAAGCAATGTGTTTCCACAACCCAAGCATCGATATGTATGCAGATAACGATTCTCACTTGTTAAACTTTTAATGTTTACAAGCTCTCCATTTTCATCCAACGAATATTGGTATTTGATTTCTGCCATACGATATATTTTAGTCTATATTATATACGATGTAAATGGCTCTGACAAATTAGTGCTAACTCATATATTGTTAAACACATTAGTTTTATCAAAGACAATGCTGTTCCCATTTGTTTTAGAGAACAGCACTGTCTTTGTATTTGTTTTTACTCTAATCCTACATGGTCATCAGAAGAACTGTCGCCAGTAGAAGAGCCACCTCCCGATGTAGAACCGCCACTTGATGAGCCTGAACCACCACCTGATGGCTTGCTGCTGCCAGGAGTCGTTGCAGACGAGCTTCCAGACGTAGATGGAGCTGTGGCTTTTTGTCCGATGACCTCACGTTTATAGTGAGTTATCTCAGTGTTCACATAGTCGATGAACGCTGTGTAATCCTTTTCGCCAAAGACGAGGGCAAGGGCATTCACCATTTTAACCAATGCACGATAAGCGTTATCACTTGCTGTGCGAGCTGTTTTCAATGCTCCAACAGTCACGCCCATCTTCTCGTTGGTACGCTGCAAGGTAAGTGTTCTTACATGCTCGTTGGCTTCCTTCATGTTGGTAACAAATGCAGCCAAACCTAATGTGGAAACTTGCGAAGAATACTTGTTCTCAAGGTCAGAAATGAAGTTTACCAAGAGACCAGTCTCTTTGTCAAGCTGTTCTGCGGTGTTAATCTTGTAGTCCTTGATATGCTGTGAAAGAACCTTTGCAGCCTGTGACATATCCTCAACAGGAATGGCGAGAAACCCCTCAACAGCTTTCTTGTAGCCAGCATAGAGAGCATCTCGGTCGCTGTCTGCCTTGGCGATGTCATCGGTCAAGAGGCTTTTTTGTGAGATTTTCAAAGCTTCGTCCTCTGCGGCGACGGCAGCCTTGAAATTACTGACGAGTTCGGAAGCCTTTGCCTTTACGGTCGTATCAGCCTCGGCACGTGTAAGAATGTTGCTTACAAACGTGAAATGCGCACCGTTGTTCATGCGCTGAATGTTGATGTCGTTAATCTCTTTCATACTGTTAAGGATTTTTATTTGACAATTTGTTATGTGCACCGTTGGATTTCTCCAATTGCAATCGCTAAGATAATAAAATAAACGAGAAAACTGCAACTTTGTTGCGAAAATTTGACAACCTTAACGATATAAACTTGCTTTTTGCCATAGAAAAGCCTCTAAACTCAAATCTACGCATACTTTTGAACATATAATGAACGGAAATGCCAATCAATGCTTCATTTTACAAATTGTGGACAAAGACACTCGAATCAGTGTCATCATCTACACATAAAAATGGCAAGAAGCAGTAATCAAAGCCTTCTTTTGAGTTTAGACAAGGCATTGATTGCAATCAACAGTCACATTTAGATGCCGTTGATAGTTGCGATTGCGAACAAAAGCAATATTCATGTGTCGTTGGCTTTTTACCATAATTCTTCTTTGTCTGTTTCATGTCTCTTATTTTTATATGTTAGTGAATGTCTTGATATGCTTGCCGAAAGACTCGGCAATATCCTCTTGATAGTCCTCGAAATGAGATGCCAACACATTGTCGATGTAGCTGGCTATCGTCACCTCGTTCTTGCCGATGACTTGTATCAACTTCATGATGCGGTCATGGAAGTTACTGCGGATGCAGACTTGCTTTCCTTTGCGTGCCGTCATTCCCGACTCTCGCATAAAGGATTCCTCATAGTCACGTTTCACAATGCATTCCTTGTTTACTGCAATATCCTTCGTCTTGTTCTTTCTATTTTGTGGAACTTGTGGAGTTGCTATCGCCACATTCTTTTCTGTGAAGGTAGATTTTTTATCCACTTTTGCGCCATCTGCTTCTTGTGCATCACCTTTGTCTTCCATGTCTTGCGACTCATTGGATGTAGCAGCACTTTCAACAGGCTTTGAAACGCTGTAGTCTTCTTGAACCAAGGACTGTATGACAAGGTCGGCATACTCTTCCTCTGCTTTTGTCTTTTTTGCCATGTTACTTATGTTTTGATGATTGTTAATACTTCGTCCACCAACTTGTCAAGATTACTTCCTCTTACAAGGCTCTTGTCTGCGGGAAACACTGTAGAGCGAAATACCGCTTTTCTCTCATTGGCAGTCTCCTTGCGGAAACGCTTGCTGTCTGGCAAAAATGTCTTCAATACAGAAAGTGCATGCTCTGCGAATACCTTTTCGTAGGTATCATACAGTTCCGTCTTTTCACGACCATCCACCATGTTCCAGACAAGATGAATACTCTTGACGTTGCCCCTTCCGATGGTGATGAACGCCTCATTGATAGTCTTGGCATATCCGATGGAACTTGTCAATACCACACGGTCTGCTATAATCGGCGTGAAGATATGATTCATCTTGGAAACCAAGCAAATCACATCGTTGTTGTTTGCGGTTCCTGGCAAATCAAAGAAGATGAAGTCCAATGTAGGGTGCTTTGCCTTCATCTTCTCGGCAACCTCCAAGGCATCCTCTGCCTTGCTTTTTGTTACAGGATATGGCTTCTTGTTCAACTTCTTGATTTGCTCATAAGCCATCTTCTTGTAATGTGCGTCCTTGACGGATGCTTCCGCATCACGGCTACGGATGCCGCTGATGCTGTACTGAGGGTGGTCGCAATCAATGATTGCCACATTGAATCCCTTCACGTAATGCAGGTAACTTGCCACAAGCACCGTGAGCGTTGTCTTTCCTGCGCCTCCTTTTTGGGTGGAGAATGCCACGTACTTTGTTTTTTCCATTTTGATTGTCTCGATGAGTTGTTATACATTATATTGTTGGATTGAGTGTCGTCTTAAACGTCCACCTATCCGTTTTGGTGATTGAACGTGTTATTGTCAACATGAGTGTTCAAAAGAACATTTGAACACTTGCTTTTCCAATCAGTTGCTCATGTGGTTCTATGCGGATATTTATGGATGTCTTTTCGACTATCCAAATGAACTTCCACATAGTCCAACAAACAGTAATTTAAGCATTCCAATGAACACCGATTCATTTGAATCACGCTGCAAAGTAACAACGCTTTTTCCGAAAAACAATGGTTTTCAAATCCTGTGGCAGCATGTTGCCGATAGTTGCAGTGGTTGTCTGGGGTGCATCTGTTCCAAGGGTGCTTTTTTAGCCGTAATTTTGCACCCGAAAGGCAAAGCAATGGATAGCGCATCCATATCGTTCCGACAAGAACAAGGCTTGATGCTCCGCAAAGGACAGGATTTCCCGAACAGCTTCCATTCGGAATGGGACAGCTTCTTACGAAGGCTAACTTCAATCCACCCTAAGCGGATTTTTATGTCCTCAAAGACATAGCAAGGTATGTTTTGAGTTACTCAAAACCTTTGGAGTTACTCCCCGTAACATCGTGCCAGCGAGAGAAGAAGAAAAGTTCCTTTTCATTCTTCCGAGCGCAGCCGATGTTCGAGGGTACCTCAAAGACCTTGCCCTGCCGGGTTGGTAGCCTCTCCGAAGTCGGGCTCCCCATGTTCCAATCTGACGATAGTTTGTGCAATTCCATTATTGCCGCATGTACCACTTAATCCATTTTAATATGAACACAGAAAGAAAACGAGGGGGACGAATCCCCAAGCTGAACCCGAAGTCGCACCATGTGATGCTTCGGTTCGACGATGACGAGTGGATGAAATTCCTCGTCATGTATGAGCAGACTGATGTGAAGGCAAAGGCTGTCTTTGCCAAGGCACGCATCTTCGGCGAGCCGTTCAAGGTGCTGCGTGAGGACAAGACATTGGTGGAATACTACACCAAACTTTCCTCTTTTCACTCGCAGTACCGAATGATAGGCAACAACTACAACCAGGCTGTCAAGGAACTCCGTTGTCATTTCTCAGAGAAAAAGGCGATGGTTTTGCTCTATAAGCTGGAGAACTGCACCAGGGAACTGGTCTCTCTTACCCGTGAGATTGTTGAACTAACCCGTAAGTTTGAGGAAAGATGGTCGCAAAGATAAGTTTCGGAAGTTCATTGTATGGCGCATTGGCATACAATGGTGAGAAGATTAACAAGGAAGAGGGAAAGCTCTTGGCAACGAACAAGATCTTCGATGATTGTTCGGGAAAGACGAGCATCGCCAATGCCTTGCGTGATTTCCTGCGATACCTTTCTCCGCATATCAGAACAGAGAAGCCTGTCGTGCATATATCCTTGAATCCGCATCCCGATGATGTGCTGACGGATATGGACATGGAGAACATCGCCCGTGAATACTTGGAGCGCATGGGATATGGCAACCAGCCATATATGGTTTACAAGCATGAGGACATCGACCGTCACCACATGCACATCGTGACCATCCGAGTGGATGAAAACGGCAAGTGTTTGGATAGCCGATACAACTACTATAGGAGCAAGGCTATCACCCGTGACTTGGAGGAGAAGTACAATCTCCACAAGGCAGACCGCAAGCAACGTCGATTCGACAATCCGCTCCGTAAGGTGGATGCAAGCCAAGGCAATGTGAAGAAGCAGGTTGCCAACACCGTAAAATCACTCTGCACTACCTACAGGTTCCAGTCCTTGGGCGAGTACCGTGCACTTCTCTCCTTATATAATATATCCTTGGAGGAGGTCAGAGGCGAAGTTGGCGGTCGTGAGTATCATGGTTTTGTCTATTCTGCCACGGACGGACAGGGCAATAAGGTTGGAAATCCTTTCAAGGCTTCCAAGATTGACAAATCTGTCGGTGTGGAGGCAATAGAAAAACGGTTCGCTTATTCTACCAAGAAGTTCAAGGAGGACAAGAAACTCTCCGAGATGACCCGTCATAGCGTGGAAGCTGTCTTGAAGCAGACGTACCATAAGGATAAGTTCGTTGAGTTGCTAAAAGCAAAGGGCATTGATGTTGTTTTCTGCCATACAGCTGACGGCCGTATCTACGGAGCAACATTTATTGACCACCGCACTCAAAGCGTGTTCAATGGTTCACGGCTTGGAAAGAATCTTTCTGCCAATGCCCTACAGGAGCACTTCACCTTGCCTTACGAGAACGAACAGCCGATACCGCTTGCCATTCCAAAAGAAGAAGACTCTGGCTTGGAGCAGGAACTTCAAGGTTCTGGCTTGTTCGATGAGGACGGCAGCGGTCTTGGACTTATGGCAGGGAATGGTTCTTCCAACGAGGCACAGGAAGCAGCATTTGATAGAGAGTTGCGTAGAAAGAAGAAGAAACGTAAAGGACGAAGCCTTTAACCGTATCATCAGGGTTGGCTTTCTTATACAATGGAGAAAGCCATTCTTCAATCAGAAAAAACGATTAAGCGGATGCAATGAAAGTTTACTTTCGGATTGCTGAGCGTGAGTTTTTTATTCAAACAAATTGTAAAACTTTAAAACAGAAAGCAATGGCACAAGAAGACGATTTGAGAGCATTGGGGAAAATTATGGATTTTCTCCGTGCTGTGAGTATCATACTCGCAATTATGAATGTATATTGGTATTGCTACGAGGCAATGCACATATGGGGAGTGACAATCGGGGTGGTTGACAGAATCCTGATCAACTTCAACCGTACAGGTGGGTTGTTTCATTCCATTCTCTATACCAAGCTGTTTTCGCTTCTGCTCCTGGCACTCTCATGTCTGGGAACCAAGAGCGTGAAAGCGGAAAAGATGAGTTGGAACAGGATTTGGACGGTTCTTGCTGTTGGCTTCTTCTTGTTCTTCCTCAACTGGTGGATATTATTGTTGCCTATATCTTATTTGGGCAATGCCACGCTGTACATATTTACAATGACAGCGGGTTATATCTGCCTGTTGATGGGAGGACTTTGGATGAGCAGACTCTTGAAACACAACCTCATGGAGGATGTGTTCAATAATGAGAACGAGAGTTTCATGCAGGAGACCAAACTCATGGAGAACGAGTATTCCGTCAATCTGCCAACACGATTCTATTACAAGAAGAAATGGCAGAGAGGATGGATCAACGTGGTCAATCCGTTCCGAGCGACCATCGTGTTAGGTACACCGGGTAGTGGTAAGTCCTTTGCTGTCGTGAACAACTACATCAAACAGCAGATAGAGAAGGGGTATTCAATGTATATCTATGATTTCAAGTTTTCCGACCTTTCGACGATTGCCTACAACCACATGATGAACCATCAGAATGGATATAAGGTCAAGCCCCAGTTCTATGTCATCAACTTTGACGATCCTCGCAGAAGTCATCGCTGCAATCCTATTCACCCAGATTTTATGAGTGACATTTCCGATGCTTATGAGAGTGCATACACCATCATGCTCAATCTCAACAAGACGTGGGTACAGAAGCAGGGCGACTTCTTCGTGGAGAGTCCGATTATTCTGTTTGCTGCCATCATCTGGTACCTAAGAATCTACAAGGACGGAAAGTATTGCACCTTTCCTCATGCCATCGAACTGCTCAACCGCAGATACGAAGATGTCTTTCCGATACTGACGAGCTATCCCGAACTTGAAAATTATTTATCTCCGTTCATGGATGCCTGGCAAGGTGGGGCGATGGAGCAATTGGCGGGTCAGATTGCAAGCGCAAAGATTCCACTTTCAAGAATGATCTCACCACAACTCTACTGGGTGATGTCCGCAAGCGAGTTTACACTCGACATCAACAATCCCGAAGAACCGAAGATTCTATGTGTCGGCAACAATCCCGACCGTCAGAACATTTATGGTGCGGCACTCGGCTTGTACAACAGCCGCATCGTGAAACTCATCAACAAGAAGGGACAACTCAAATCATCCGTTATCATTGACGAGTTGCCGACCATCTATTTCAAGGGATTGGATAACCTGATTGCTACGGCACGAAGCAACAAAGTTGCCGTCTGCTTGGGCTTCCAGGACTTCTCGCAGTTGGTTCGTGATTATGGAGACAAGGAGGCTAAGGTGGTTATCAATACCGTTGGTAATATCTTCAGCGGACAGGTCGTTGGCGAGACCGCCAAGACTTTATCCGAGCGTTTTGGAAAAGTGCTCCAAAAGCGCCAGTCCATTTCCATCAACCGTCAGGATGTCTCTACATCTATCAATACCCAGATGGACAGTCTCATTCCGCCAAGCAAGATTAGTGGTCTTACCCAAGGTATGTTTGTCGGCTCTGTTTCCGATAACTTCACCGAGCGCATAGAGCAGAAGATCTTCCATGCCGAGATTGTCGTTGACACCGACAAAGTAAAGCGAGAGGAAAGCCATTATCAGCCTATCCCCATCATCAACGACTTCAAGGATGCCGATGGCAACGACTGCATGAAACAAGCCATTCAGGACAACTACAATCAGATAAAGGAGGACGTCAAACAGATTGTCAAGGACGAGCTGGAACGCATCGCTGCTGACGAGAATTTGAAGCACTTGATACAGAAGTAAAAACCGCATTTATGCCGAAAAAATCTCGTTAATATATAAATTACTATAAATATTTGTAGTAAACTGCATATTTTTCGAGATTTTTTCGTTACTTTGCAATAGAATTAAAAACAGATTAGATTATGCTTATCAGATTCGACTTTAGTAACATCTTTTCTTTTTTAGAAGAAACGGAGTTCAATATGTTGCCTGCAAAATCTTTGAAGAGTCATACAGACCATCTTCATAAGATTAACACCAACGTGAATGTTCTGAAAGGTTCAGTCATTTACGGTGCAAATGGTGCTGGTAAATCAAATATGATTAAAGCAGCAAATTTGCTGCGTGACATTGTTTTAAAAGGTAGAGTTCCTTCTGACATCAGATATATCAGAAATAAATTTTCTGATGAGGTTACTCCTGTCTCACAATCAGTAGAATTCAGCTATAAGAATAAAATATATAACTATGGAGTTACTTATGTGTCAAAGCTCTGCTTGGAGGAATGGCTTTACGAAACAGGTGTAGAAAAAGATGAAATGGTCTTTGAACGTACCTACTCTAAAGAGACAAACAAACCTGTTGTCAAAATGGGCAGGAAATATGTCGATGGTGATGAAAAAAAGGCTCTATTGGTTAGTTTGCTGGAAGATAACATTTTGAAAAATGATGAATTACTTATCAAACATGAAGATATTATCAAAGAGCCAAGAATCAACAGAGTCAGGGAATGGTTCAGAGACAATCTGAAAATCTTCTTCCCTGAGACCAAGTCTGCATCTATTTTTGATACTCAATACGAAAATCTGAAATTCAAGCATTTTTCAGAAAAGCTCTTAAGAAGTTTTGATGTAGGCATTCAAGACATAGAGTTGCATGAAGATGATTTGGATAAATTCGTCTCGCAGACTGGTATGCCTTTGGATAAAATTTTCGAGGACATCAAGACTAATCTCAAAAAAGAAGAGTCTGGTGTGATTGAAACGCAGTATTTTACTATTGGCGTTACAAAGGAAGAAGATGATAAATATATGATCCGAAGAATAACAACCAGTCATGTTGTAAACAACAAGGCTGTGAGTTTCGAGCTAAAAGAGGAGTCGGATGGTACCCAACGATTGTTTGATTTTGCCCCAGTTCTTTATGACCTGATGCAGTCTGACAAGACTATCATTGTCGATGAGATTGACAGGAGTATCCATGCCAATCTATTGAAGATGTTTGTAGAAAAAGTGATGGGAATGCCTATCCTTGGACAAATTATCTTCTCATCCCACGAATCATGCCTTCTTGATTGCTCTATCTTCAGGAATGATGAGATTTGGTTTGTTGAGAAAGACAGAAAGAACCAAAGCTCTCGTTTCTATACGCTTAATGATTTCAAACCACGAAATGATTTGGACATTCAAAAAGGCTACTTGAAAGGACGCTTTGGAGCTATTCCTTTCTTAGCTCATTTAGAGGATTTAAAATGGGAGGACTGACGTATGCCATATAAAAAACGCAGCTACTATAAACATGAGGAAGCCAAGGCAAGAGACTATAGTCTTTTTGTTATCGCATGTGAGGGTACAAAAACAGAACCAAGTTATTTTGCACCGTTCGATAATTTCGAACGTATCAAGGTTAGAATCTTGGAACATAAGCAAACTGAGTCTGCCCCTTCACATGTATTGGCATCAGCGAAAAAGTATATGACAGAAGAGGGACTGAATGCTGAAGATGGTGACTCTCTCTGGTGTGTTATAGACGTGGACAAATGGCCTATTGATATGATAAAAGAATTGGGTAGTTTCTGCATAAACACCCCAGGATGTCATATAGCCATCAGTAATCCATGTTTTGAGGTATGGCTTCTATACCACAAGCTTACTGATTTGAAAGATATAGATTGTTCTAAGTCTCACAGCGTAAAGGTTGCTTTGTCAAAACTCACCCCTGGTGGATTTTCTACTCCATTGGTCAAGCTGAGAATGTCCAATGAAACAGATTTGTTTTTGGTCATTCGATGCCGTGAAAACAGCGTTTTTATTGGAGATGATTTGGTCAATCATCCTTAAGACACGAGGTCGGTTTTCTGATTTCTTTTTCAGAATATCATAAAGAACGGGATCCTGTTTTGCATGTTCATCGCTTACCGAAAACGGATAAAAAGCATAATATTGCTGTCGCATATTTTATGCATCCTGCCACGCAAATCCGGTACGCTCAATCAGTTCATCCGCTTCAAAATCCCGCTCTGCTGTCATGCCGAGAACATGATACCATTCCATAGGACTAATGCCGTTTCCTGGTCGTTTACATGTCAAGTTTTCTTCTGAAAACACTTCACCTTTTTTGATGGAGCATTTGGCAATGATAGATTTTCTTGCCACAATTTTATTTTTACGTTCGGATTCTGATACTATCTTCGTACTACTACCAAGCATAGCTTCTGCCCTGCGAACATTGTCTACAATCTCCTTCAGTTCTGCCGGTGTTGCAGATGCCTTATGATCCGGACCAGGGAAATTCTTATCCAGAGTAAAATGCTTCTCTATCATCACAATATCCAATGCAGTAGCGATAACTGCCGCTACGCTGCCTACAGAATGATCAGAAAAACCAATGCTGTACTCCGGAAAATGTTTATGAAGATCGCTGATT
>OKSE01000791.1_pt1 | contig 17540 bp, 17 predicted proteins | sample 1633631 | NCBI WGS metagenome assembly OKSE01 (sample SAMEA3541555, study PRJEB24748) | human gut metagenome | biome: human gut; feature: human-associated habitat; material: faeces | place: China | collected 2012 | reverse complement strand
GATAATCATCTCTATTCATATACTTTGTCATATATGAAATGTACTTATCTCCATCCCATGCGGTGCAACAAAACCACGGGCAATCGCTATCGCCTTCACGGCTTGGTTCAGGGCACCTGCACCAATGGCTTGGATTTCCGCCTTGCCATTTTCTCTCAATACACCTGCTAATGCTCCTGCTACAGAGTTTGGATTGGATTTTGTAGAAACCTTTAGTACATCCATTTTGAGACCCCCCATTGAGTATATTACTGTGTGAACAACATTCGATCACTACAATTTAAGTGTATTATAACACAAATTTTGAATTTGGCTAGTAAAGATTGTGCAAATGTTTGAATGGATAGCAAAAATTTTACTTAGAAGTCCCTAAAACGTGTACAAATTTATAAAATGATTAAGAAATAAACAAAATATTTATGTAAAATCATCCCTTGACAGGATAGAAACGGTGTTTCATGCCCGCTTCATAAGATCATAGAGATAGAGACTGCAAAGACTCTTTGCGTCGCAGATCTCCCCCGAAAGTACTCTTTCCTTGACCTCTTCAGGGGTCAGAATGACAACATTGAGGAACTCATCCTCGTCAGGATGCTGTTTTCCCGACGTGAGACCCGTTGCCGCATACAGATGAATCTGTTCATCCGTAAAACCCGGTGTCGTGAGGATGCTTGTTAATTTCTTGAAGTCCTTCGCCGTATACCCTGATTCCTCGGAAAGCTCCCGTTTGGCGCAGGATAAAGGAGCTTCGTCCCCTTCAATCTTTCCCGCCGGAATTTCATAAAGCACCTTTTTGACAGGATAACGGAACTGGCGAACAAAGATCATGCTGCCATCATCCAAAATCGGAAGAATGCCTACGGCACCTTGGTGGCGGATGAATTCCCGCTGGGATTCATGTCCATTAGGGAGTTGGACCCGATCCCGATAGACTTTCAGTAATCTCCCATTAAATATGAATTCGCTTTCAAGGGTACTTTCCCTTAATTTTTCATCGTCCATAGACAATTCTATTCAGCTCCTATCCACTATCATCGCATGCATCAATTTCCAAAATGCTGCTTTTCCTTTTCCGCCATAGCAAGCAATTCCTTGGCATTTTCCCGTGCAGATTCTGTCTGTTGGGTTCCACTCGTCATGCGCATGATTTCTTCAATACGGCCCGCCCGTGAAAGGATTGTCACTTCGCTGGCAGTCATTCCTTGATCACTGTTTTTGGCAATATACAGATGCTGATCGGCAAAGCAGGCAATCTGGGCCAAGTGGGTAATGCATAAGACCTGCCGCTGTTTGGCAATGAGAGCCATTTTTTCAGCCATCTTCTGGGCCGTGACACCGCCAACTCCCGTATCAATCTCATCAAAGATCATGGTTGGGACACCAAATTTGCGAAGCAGGACTGTTTTGGCGGCCAAAGCAAACCGTGAAAGCTCACCACCGGACGCAATTTTAATCAGCGGAGCCGGTTTCATGCCAGCATTGGCCGAAAAAAGGAAGGTGGCTTCATCTTGGCCATTTTTTCCGCAGTGATCCAATTTGGTGAAGCAGATGGACAGCGCGGCATGGGGCATCGCAAGATCATGGAGATGCGGCAGGATGTCCGCACAGAACCGTTCAGCCGCCGTTGTTCTCTTTTTTGTCAGTTCATCTGCTTTTTCCTGAAGAACCCCATCCAATTTTTTTTGAAGTTTTATGAGACGGTCAATCTCATCCTGCAGTGATTGGAGCTTTTCATAGTCTTTCCTTCCTCTATCTGCATAGGACAGGATTTCTTCCAAAGATCCCCCATATTTTTTCTTCAAATGATAGAGCAGGTCCAATCGGGTCTGGGCCTCTTCTAAGGTTTCCCGGTAATCTTCATCCCCGGAAAGGCGGTCCGAAAGGGTCTGTCTTACATCTTCAAGCGTCTCCCAGGACGAATCAAGTGTTTGGGCAAGATCCTCCACCGAAGAATCATAGACCGCTGCACTGGAAAGCGCGGTCTTCGCATCTGTCAAGGCGTCAAGGACGCCCTGAGTCCCTTCAACCCCGGAGAGGAGTTCGTGGGCACGGCTAAGGTCTCCCCTGACTTTATCCTGGTTGGAAAGTCGACGCACAGTTTCACGTAGCTCATCATCTTCGCCCAATTTAATCTGTGCGGCATCAATCTCTTTGAGCTCGTCTTCGAGGCGTGCCAGCTCCTCTTCCCGATGTTCATTCTTGCCTTCCCAATAAGACAAGGTTTCCCGCCCTTTTTGAGCGGCGTCAAAGGCCTCTTGATAGGCCTTCAGGGTTGGTGCCAGTTCTGGATCGTAGTGATGAAGGATAGCAAGGACAGCACCGGGTCGAAGCAGGGTCTGATTTTCGTGCTGCCCATGAATGTCCACAAGAAGGGCCCCCAAACGAGCGAGCGTCTTTACAGGAACTTGCGTATCATTGACAAAGGCCTGGCTTTTTCCCTGTGCGGAAACGCGGCGGCGTAAAAATAGGGTACCATCTTCTGCACTGAGCCCCAACTCAGACAAGAGGGCTTCCACGGAATGATTTCCTGTCACATCAAAAACAGCTTGGATCTGATAGGCATCGGCGCCCGTTCGAACCGCATCCGAAGGCGCACGTCCTCCAAGGACAATGCCTAATGCATCTATCAGGATGGATTTACCGGCACCGGTTTCTCCCGTAAAAACGTTGAATCCAGGGGCAAACCCAATCCGTACCTTATCAATCAGGGCAAATTGCTGCACTTCAAGGAATGTCAGCATCGCTGAGCCTCCTTAGCTCTTTTTCTGCATGATGCGGGTTTTGACAGTTTCCACATGGTCCCGCGAATCAATAATGAGCATGACCGTATCATCACCGCCCACGGTACCAAGGACCTCGCTCCAATTGAGATGGTCGATGGCATAGGCAACTGCCTGTGCCGTACCGGGAAGGGTATGGACCACAATAATGACTTCCGAAGAAACAACGGTCAGGATATAACTGCGAAGCATATCTTCCAAACGGTCCGTCGTAATGATTTGGTTATGTTCCGAAGGAAAACTATACTTATACCGTCCATCTTCATCGGGAACCTTAATCAAGACCATATCCTTGATATCCCTGGACACAGTGGCCTGCGTCACATTGAATCCCGCTTTTTTCAAGGCTTCTGCTAGATCGCTCTGGGTCTCGATGACTTGGGTCTTGATAATCTGTTTGATTGCTTCCTGTCTGGATAATTTCATGATTTCACTTCCTATACAATGGTCTGTCCTTCATTGCGAAGGAGCCGATCCTGCCAAGTTTCGTAATAGCGCAGAGGACTTAAGCGGGCAAACTTCGCATCAAAGGGGCAACGCTCAACAATCACTTTCTGGGTCTTTTCAAGGCTTGCAATCGTCATTCCATCGGCAGATACAAGGATTTCCTCAAAAGGTGGATAAGGTTCGATTTCAATCGTATCCTTCATGGGAATGACGAGCGGACGCGCATGAAGGGCATGAGGACAAATGGGGGTAATGAGCATGACGGATAGACTGGGATGGACGACAGGTCCTCCTGCAGAAAGGGAATACGCCGTCGACCCTGTCGCCGAAGCAATGATGATACCATCAGAAGGAAAATTCGCTGAAGGCTGACCGGCAATGCGCATACGAAGACGGGTCAGTCGGGAACGATCGGCACTTTCAAGGACCATATCATTAAGGGCATGACCTTTTTTGATAATCTTGCCAGCTTCCCAAATGGAAAGCTGGAGCATGCTGCGTTTTTCGATGGTGTACGCCCCATCAGCCAATTTTTTGAGCACCTTTTCCAGATCAGGGAAACAGGCTTCCGTCAGGAATCCAACCTTACCCATATTGACCCCAATGAGCGGCACTTGCAGGGGTGTCACATAACGGGCGGCCCGTAAAATGGTTCCATCCCCGCCCAGTGTCATAGCAAAATCAAGGCGGCTGAGACTTGCCGGATCTTCTTGGTCGTACCCTGGCACGCCGAACTCCTCTGCAATTTCCAAAGGAAAAGCAACCTTGATTTTGGCATGTTCTGCCGCCTTGACTACAGCCGGCAGGGCATTTCGAACGTTTTCTTTATTGACGTTCGGGAAAATGCCAACCATCCATTCTCTCACGTCAATCCCCCCTCTTATAGAAGAAAAAGATGGGATTCAGTCACCACTTTTTGGGGATCTGAATCAGAGACAGCATCGCTGCCCTCTTTTCCTAGATATAATAGATATTCAATATTGCCTTCCGGTCCCTTGATGGGAGAATAGGAAAGGCCTTTGGGAACAAAACCGATTTCCCGGGCAAAACCGAGTACCTTTTGAATCACTTCCAAATGAACTTTTTGATCCCTCACAACGCCTTTCTTCCCCACATGTTCTCGACCAGCTTCAAACTGAGGTTTGATGAGGGCAATGAGAAACGCGTCGTTTTTCATGATCTTATAGGCTGCCGGAAGCACCTTATCTAAAGAGATGAAGGCCACGTCAATACTGACGGCATCGACTTGTTCTCCCAAGGAAGCGGACATTGGTGCGCTCCATATTGACAACGCGCGAATCGTTTCTAAGTTTCCAGGCCAGCTGTCCATAACCGACATCGATAGCGAAGACCTTTTGGGCCCCGTGCTGCAATGCACAGTCCGTAAAGCCCCCTGTCGAGGCTCCCAGATCGGCCATGGTTTTTCCTTCCAAGGAAATAGGAAAGACTTCAAGAGCCTTGTTGAGCTTATATCCCCCACGGCTGACAAAAGGCAACTTCTTTCCTAAAAGGGTAATTTTGGCATCCGGCTTGACCATGGTTCCCGGTTTGTCGATTTTTTGATCATCGACAAGGACTTCCCCAGCCATAATAACCGCTTGGGCTTTACTTCTTGATTCAAATAAGCCCTGTTCCACAAGGAAAAGATCGAGCCGTTCTTTTTTCATTGTTCAAGAGCCTCCCTTTCGATTTCTTGATAGGCGGTTAAGATTCGTTCCACAAGGTTGTCCTCATCTAGCCGGACATCCCGCAGAAGAAACTCTCGTTTCCCATGGGAAACAAATTCGTCAGGAATCCCGAGAGTAAGGACGCGGCAATCCCCTAAGCGATTTTCTTGATTCAGATAGGAAATGATGCCTTCACCATAACCGCCGCAGAGCGCATTTTCTTCGAGCGTCACAATAAGCTTGACCTTTCTGGAGGCTTCCAGGAGCGCCTCTTGATCCAGCGGTTTGATAAAGCGTCCATTGACGACCCCCACAGAGAGCCCCTTGGCACGCAGGCGTTTGGCTGTCAGCTTCGCAGCTTCGACCATGGTTCCCACAGCCCAGAGATCGATCTGGGACCCTTCCTGAAGGCGTTCACTCCGGCCAATGGGGAGCGTATGAAGGGATTCAGTCACGGGCACGCCGACACCGCTGCCGCGGGGATAACGAATAGCACAGGGACCTTCATACTCAGTCGCGGTATAGAGCATATGGCGGAGCTCATTTTCATCTTTCGGTGCCATGATAACAAAATGAGGCATGAGCCTGAGATAGGAGCAGTCAAAATTCCCATGGTGCGTGGCCCCATCATCCCCTACAATACCGGCGCGATCCAGACAGAGCGTAAAAGGAAGCTCCTGGATGGCAACATCATGAAGAAGCTGATCAAAAGCACGCTGCGCAAAAGTCGAATATATGGCAACCACGGGATGGTATCCATTTGCCGCAAGGCCTGCCCCCATCGTAACAGCATGCTGTTCAGCGATGCCTACATCAAAGTAGCGGTCAGGATGAACTCTTTGAAAAGCGTCAAGTCCCGTCCCTTCCGGCATGGCCGCCGTGATTGCGACAAGGTTTCGGTTTTTATCGGCCAGCTGGATGAGCGTCTTGCTAAAAATACTGGTATAAGTTGGCGGGGCGTCTTTTTTCGTGATTTTTTCCCCTGTTGCCACAACAAAAGGTCCTGTACCATGGAATTTATTTGGGCTTTTTTCGGCAGGGGCATAGCCCTTTCCCTTTTTTGTAAGGACATGGATGAGCACTGGTTCCGTCAGATTCTTGGCTTTTTGCAAAGTCTCTACAAGAGAAGGGATATCATGTCCGTCCACAGGTCCCAAATATTTAAAACCCAGGTCCTCAAAAAACATCCCTGGCACAAAGAAGTACTTCAGGGAATCCTTGAGTCGACCAACGGTCTTGGCTACGTGGGTACCAATGGAAGGAATGGCTTTAAGCACGCCTTCTACATCGGCCTTGACTCGGGAGTAGGCCGGGTCTGTGCGCAGTTCCGTCAAGTAGGAGGACAAGGCTCCCACGTTGCGAGAAATGGACATTTCATTGTCATTTAATATGACAATGAGTTTTTTCTTGAGGTCCCCCGCATGATTAAGCCCTTCCATGGCTTCCCCGCCCGTTAGGGCCCCATCCCCGATGACAGCAATGACATTGTAATCATCACCAGATAGATCACGGGCACAGGCCATGCCAAGGGCTGCTGAAATAGAGGTGCTGGCATGCCCCGTTCCAAACGCATCACAAGGATTTTCGCTGCGTTTTGGAAAACCGCAGAGGCCGCCATAGGTGCGCAGGGAAGGGAAATCCCGGAGACGCCCCGTCAGGATCTTGTGTATATAGGACTGATGGCCTACATCCCAGATGATCTTATCTTCTGGCAGGTCAAAGGTACGAAACAGAGCAATGGTCAGCTCCACAACTCCCAGGTTGGAAGCTAAATGTCCCCCTGTATGGCTGATCTTTTCGATCAGAAAGGCCCGTATCTCTTCTGCCAGTTGGGAAAGTTCTTCAGAGGTCAATTTTTTCAGATCTTCCGGCCCCTTTATCTGTTCCAATATCATAGGTTCTTCCTTTTTATTTCTGACGTTTAATAAGAATACGGATCAAATTCTCCAGGAATTCATTATTTCCAGGCAGTTTGTTTAAATCTTCAATCGCCTGGACAGAAAGAGCTTCTACATCTTTCTTTGCCTTTTCTAAACCTTCCAGAGTCACATAGGTAGTCTTCTGGTTCTTTTCGTCGCTTCCTGCCTCTTTGCCTAAAACTTCCTGGTCTCCGGTCACATCCAGAATATCATCCTGGATCTGGAATGCCAGACCAACCTTGCCTGCAAGGCTTTCTACGATCTTACAGTCTTCCTCTGCCGCACCGCCTAAAACAGCACCGATGAGCATAGATGCTTCAATAAGGGCACCTGTCTTTAAGCGGTAGATAAAGTCCAGTTTATTCTTCGGGATCGGTCCGCCAGCCAGTTCTACGTCTACTGTCTGTCCGCCGATCATGCCGTAAATACCGGTCTTGGAAGCCAGGATCTCAATGGCACGTCCCACTCTTTTAAGGTCATCTGCATCTGAAACCTCTTTAAATGCCTTCGCTGCTACCTCAAAAGCATAGATCATCAGCGCATCTCCTGCCAGAACGCCCATATCTTCGCCGTATTCAGCCCAGGTACTTGCCTGTCCCCTGCGCATCATATCATCATCCATACATGGAAGATCATCATGTACCAGGGAAGAAGTATGGATCATCTCAATGGCTGCCATAAATGGTACAACTACAGGCTGTACTTCTCCTGTAAATAATCTGCAGATCTCCTGCATAAACAGAGGACGCAGACGCTTGCCACCAGCTTTTACACTGTAGTTCATAGCCTCAAAAATGGTTTTCTGATGGCCCTTTTCTTCCGGCAGATAGCTTTCGATCTGCTCATTGATCTGTTTTGTTCTCTCTTCCAGTTCTTTTCTGAATTCTGTATTATCACTCATTGTCTTCACCCTCACTCAATATTTGGATCTGTTTTTCTACTTTATCGATCTGACTGCTTAAAGACCTCACAAGCTTCATTCCTGCCTCATACCCCGCAAAAGTCTCCTCCAGGGAACTTTCCCCATCTTCCAGCTTTTTTATAATATCTTCGTTCTTTGTTTTCATCCTTTATTTGATACCCTACGGAAATTCATCCATAAATTTCCCCTGTACTTACTATAAATACACGCCAAAAAAGACATACCCCCAATGCAAGGATACATTTTTGCTAAAAAAAAATAAACTATGATTATTTAAAAGATAAAAATCAGATAAAGCATAATGTTCTTCTTTAAGAACTTGATTGCTTCATTAATATGTCGTTCTACTGTTTTCTCACTGATATTCAACCGAGTAGCAATTTCTTTGTAGGTCAGATGTTCATCACGACTCATCTTAAAAACTTCTTGTTGACGAGGTGGCAACCCACCCACCATCCTTTTAATAAATTCTTTTAAATCAGCTGCACTTAGCTCATCTTCCATATCATAATAATCCATTGCAGCACTCAACACCGTAAGTTTATAGGCATTCTCATTGAAACTTTTACGAAACTGATTAAAAATAAGATTGCGTGTAATAATAAAAAGATATCCCTTAAAATTATCATCCGCACGTAAAAAATCACGTGTCTCCCACACTTTCACAAACACTTCCTGCACCACTTCCTCAACTTCTGTTATGGAAGACAAATACAGACGAGAGAAATTATAAACTTTAGACCAATACAATCTATACAAAGTTGTAAATGCCTTTTCATCTCCATTTTTTAATAATATAATCAGTTCTTTTTCCGACATCGCATACAAAATCTGCACAAATATATTATTAATAGTTAAGAAAAGAAGCAATATTATTTTATTTTTTAAACAAAGAAAAAAAACATCATAGAAAGTCAGATTTCTACATTATGAAAAGCCACCCAATAAATCAGCGGAGAAAATCTGTAATCAATATAGCCAAAGAAAAGATGCAATCAAAAAAAAGAATCTGTAAATGCTTACTTCCCAACAGCATCTACAGATTCTTATTCATTTTATTCTTGCAGAACGAACACGTTCTTTATTTCTCCAATGCTTTCATTAATTCTTTTTTTACGGTATCCACCCCCGGAAAACCGGTGTGTTTTTGAATAACAGCCCCCTCCTTATCAACAATAATATAAGTCGGAACGCCCTGTATGCTGAACTGCTTGCTCAAGTATTTCCATTGAGCCGCCGTTACTCGGTAATGCTCTCCATGAATATCCGGAATTATGTTATCCCACGTTTCCTTGGGCGAGTTCTCTCCGGCAATAAAAACATATACAATATCTTTACCTTCAAGATCTTTCTTCATCGGTTTCATCTGTTTCATAGCCATTTTGCAAGGACCGCACCAAGTTGCCCAGAAATCAACCAAAATCACCTTACCCTTAAATTTAGAAATGATGGAATAAAATAAATCTTCATCTTTTACTTCTCCGGATTCATTAACGGTATAACCTTTCTTTTTCTTATTAGCTTCAATCGTTTCCAAAAGACGGTTGTTCATCTTTGTCAGTCTGCCGAGATAATAAGGGTCACTCATCTTCCGTATCTCCTCAAAATCATGTACAGTCAATGGAGTGAAGTCACTGATTTTCTGAGCATATTTCATCATTTTCTGCAAGTCGAAAAAAAGTCCTTGGTCTGTGCCCAAATATCCGGCTATAATCTTTTTCAAAATATAGTCTTGCTGCATAGAACTGAATTCTTTAAACAATTCATCGTATTTTATTCGCAATTCGCCCATTTTTTCCTGATAGACAGATGTTTTTCCGGTATCTGTATCAGCCTTGAACTCACGTATTATCTTAGCATCTTCAGCAGAAACTTTATCGGAAGAGAGAATAAACGCAAATATATCACTCAACTCATCATCCATCTTCACCCTCAGATAGCCCATTCCCCTTACCAAATCAGCATAACCATTGGCATAAAGCATGACAGGCGAGTTCAGTATATTCAACTGCCGGATATAGTCATAGAAATCATCACTCAATTCCGGTTGTTTAAACTTTTGATAAGCTTCACGAACCGGTAATCCACTGCACTGCACATAAGCATAGGCTAAATTAGAACTTACACGGGTCAATGTCAAAGTACAAAGCAAATCATTCTGAGCCAATAAAAGCTCCCGGTATGCCTGACTTCTTTTCTTATCGGAACAGATAGCGGATTTGGTTTCTTCATATTTTTTCAACCAATAAGCTTTATACTGACCGGCAGTCATATTATATAAATCATTCATATTCCAATGAACCATTCCCCATACATCCATCAAATGTTCATCATCGGTTATCATTTCATCATTCAAAGCCGCCATGGTACCTGAAAAATAGACTTTCTTTCCACCAGCACGCTTGCCTTTCAACAATTTGCTTTCAGAACGACTCAACTCACGCAAGTTGACAGCCATATCCAATTCACCACCGGGAACCAAAAAGACGTCAAAATAAATATCACGTCCCACAGAAAAACTGACCGTAGTCGGAGCACAAAGTTCAATCTCTGTCCGAAATGTTCCGTCTTCATTCACCTTTATTTCAGTATCCTCAAATTTTGCCGTCAACAAATCACAAATCCTACAAGAAAACGGAAGTGCATAGTGCTTCTCATAGTCTAACAAACGACCGGTTATCACTGATTTGCCATCTTTCAATTCAGCCTTAGGCAACGGTTCAGCGTAATTCAATTTCTGTTTCTTCACATCATCCGATAAATCCAATTCCGGTAATTTACCATCCAAATGGATTCCCCATACCTTGAAACAGTCCTCACAATCGCTCTCAATGAAATCAATCACTTTCACTGTAGGGGGCAATAACGGAAAAATAAGACTAAAAGAAGCTTCACCGCTATCGGGCATCCAAAATTTTTCGCCCAAGGTAATTCCATTACCGGAACGAATCGGATACTTCTCTCCATTATCAGCCAACAAATAACTTTCATTACTTATCTGAATCCAATTATGAGGACGGAAAAAGGCTTTTACATCCAATACGGTTGCCGTATCCGAAACCACCACTCTGTCTATCTCGATAGTAGAAGAGCTACGAGCGATGAAAGGCGGCTGTTTAACCACCCTGTCTTTTGCCTGCAAAAGGCAGCAACTCACCATAGCAAGCAGTAAAATACCAAAGTTTTTCATTGTATCTTTTTTTTAACATACTTACTTATTTCCCAAGTTCCTATCCAAAAGATTCTTTACTTCTTCGTATGCCTTTGTATATCCACGGGCCAAAGTAATACCATCCGGAGAGATTAACATAAGAATGGGAACTCCTGAAAAATAAAGGTCTTTCACTATAAAGCCATTGCCCTCATCCTCTGTGTAAACTGTAGTCCACGGATGGCTTAGCAATCCCTGTACCCGTTCATCTTTCTTAAACTCTTCAGAACTTCCCTGCAACGATTTCAACAAATCATCACGGGTAAATCCCAATACCTCCAAACCTTTTTCATGATATTTTTGATAGAGATCCGTTATTTTAGGATTTACCCAAAAAGTACCAGGACATAATCCCCAATGATAAATCAACACATATTTGCCTTTATAATCAGACAAAGACACCTTCCGGCCGTCTTTATCTGTCACTGTAAACTTCGCTGGCGCAAAGCCTACTTCAATATTCTTCAATACAAGCAATTGCTTGTCAAGTATTTGTCCAAAATATGAATTTTGAACCTCTGGAGTAAATTGTGCCAAACGCTCTTTCACATCCTTATAAGTAGCATCAAAAACAAAAGCGGATGCATACATAAAAGCGGCATATTCCATATCGTTCACTTTCAATGCCAGACTATCACGAACAGTCTTCAGCATTAGCGGACGATGATATTCATTATACATTTGCCCGTATTTTGCCACACTATCATTTTGCTTTGTATCCTGATATTTCAGTATCTGACTGAAGATATCAATCATTTCAGTATTGGAAGACGCAGTCAGGCTATCATACCTAGCCACCAACGAATTGTCATAAAAACCACCCGAATGACGAACCGCACCCAAGTAATCCAAAGACCCTTCCAGTTTTATATCATCCCCTACGCGAGCTATAATCTCAGCTCCGCGAATACAACTCCGTAACGGTTCACCCACTTTAGGCTGATGCGTCAATAAATAAAAAGTAGTATGTTCCATAGGAATAAAAGCCGAGAAAATCCCCTCCTTTTCCACCAATATGGTATCTGTCCCGTCTTCTTTCCAATCGGGTAATAAAAAAGTTTTAAGAAAAAGAGTATCTCCAACCTGAAGCCCTTCCAAATGACCGGATAGTTTAAAGCCATCGGTCTGCATAGTTTGCCGGCATGACACTAGAGCCACTGCAAAGAGTGCCAAAGCTAAAATTTTCTTCATATATTCTTACTTTTATATAAATGACTTCCGTTATTTTGCATGACGAAGTGCCAACGTATCTTTTTTCTCTACAGGAAATGACTTTGTCGGAATATCACCTCTAAAGAAACCTTCCTCCTTTATTTTTTTGACACGTTTCCATGCCTGCTGGTAAAGTGTTATGCGGTCTTCCACCGGGTTCCCGTTTTCGTCCAAGGCATAACGCTGATCTTCGGAAACTGTAGCCATGTATTTCCTATAATAGCGAATGGCATTCTTCTCATCTTCTTTCCAATCATAGAGACAGGCTATTTTATAAAGAATGGAGTTTTTCTTTGTATAAATATATAACTTCTCCAAGGCTTCCACCTCTTTCTTTGTATCCCCCGCATAATCGTAACATTCTACCAACCCGTCATAAAGACGTACCATCATACTATCAGAAGGAACGGCTATGCGGAAGGCTTCTTCCATATATTCCACACCCTCCTTTTTCCAGGAAGTGCGTGCCGAAGCTTTTGCCAGATAATAGAGCACATTCACATCCATCGGATTTTTTTGATAAGCTTCTTTCAGATTATCGTATGCACCGTAAAACCAGTTATCCCCATAATGGGATACACCTAAATAGTAAAGAGTGAGAAAACTACGATCACCCAGTTCTTTTAATGACTCATAGCGTTTTACCGCCGTTCCGTACTCTTTCAGCATACAATAAGCCTTCGCATTCTGGCGGTTCACATCTATATTGGTGGTATCGGACAAACGATAAACTTCCGTCACATCAACAGCATCTTTAAACTGCTGATTGTTATTAAAAATACCGGCAATGCGTGCCACCGTCTGGGCATCCAACGAATCACGCCGATAGGCTATGTTATAACTGAGGAAGGCACTGGCGGCATCCTGCAATCCCTCGTATGCCTGTCCCAGATATTTGTATCCGGTGGCCGACAAGGAATCGCGTTCCAACCAGCCATGACAAGCCGTACGCGCTTCTTCATAATCTTCGGAAGCTAATAAAGAGCGTATGAACTGCAACCGGAAAAATTTATTTTCCGGTTGCAAATTCATTGCCTTCTGATAACAGTTGGCCGCCCGACGGGAGTTACCCGTCAATTTGTAACACTCGGCAAGGTCGATCAAAACTTTTGTGTTTGTGCTGTCTTTCAAGATAAGAGAGTTCAATACCCCTATGGCTTCCGGATAACGGTTCATCGCTTTCAGCGCCTGAGCTTTGGTAATCAGCAACAAAGAATCCTGACAATCGGGTTCAATCAGCGTAACTACTGTCTCATAATCATAATTATCCATTGCCTGACGAATTCCATCATTCACCTGGGCAAACAACGAAACGGGGAGCATACATAGCAGCAGTGTTACAAATTTTTTCATATCTTTATTCTTATTGTTTCTTTGTGGTAATCAATATCACGCCATTCTTGGCTTTGGCTCCATAAATGGCAGTACCTGCCGCATCCTTCAACACCGAAATAGATTCAATGTCCGAAGCATTCATTTTTTCCATTTGACTATAAGGCTTTTCTATCCCATCAACTATAAGCAATGGTTTCTCCTTCCAATCTTTCAACGAAAAAGTTTCCTTACCTATCCGCAATGGATTTTCTTGAAAAACAGTGTCTGTCTTCAACTCCAAATGACGTGCTTCATTTGATTTGATATCTTTACCGTCTAGTCTGAAAGTGACGGGAACCGTATATTTCACACGCACAGGCTGACCTTTCTGCATACCTGGTTTCCATTTCGGCATAATGGAAATGACTCGAATAGCCTCACCGTCCAAATCCGGATCAATGCTCCTGACAACTTTGGGATTGGCTATATTACCATCTTTCTCAACTACAAATTGTACAATAACCTTTCCCTGTACTCCAGCTTTCTGAGCCTCCACTGGATATTTGATATTCTTCCCCAAGAATTTCAAACATTCTCCCATACCACCCGGAAACTCAGGCATCTCTTCAACAACCTGAAAAACCGGAATTTCATCAGAAGCTTCTTCACCACCTCCATAACCTACTACAACCACTTCCTGTGTCTTAGTTGTGATTTCTCCCTCCAAATACACTTTTAAAGATTTAATTTTTCCAATAAGTTTCTCTGTAATAGTCAATTCCTTTGTTTTCATATTTATATATGAAACACTCAAAGTAGCCCCAACAGGCATTGATATAACAAAATTTCCATCTAAATCAGTGATCGTACCTGAAGTGGTACCTTTGATAATCACACTAGCACCTACAACCGGAGCGTTTGTACTTTTTTCTAATACCTGCCCTTGCACTTTTATTTCCTTTGCAGGATGTTTTTCGGGACTTTTAACCTCTTCGGTTTTCATAATTGCCGTTAAATCATTAACTTTGACGGCTGAAATCTCATCTAATTCCGTTGAGACTTCGGGGCGGGCAAAAGCAGTTATTGCAATAGCTGCCAACGGAAGTACATAAAGATACTTCAAACGTGCCCATGGGCTTGATTTTTCTTTTAACATCATAGTAATACGTTTTTTAAGTGAACTGTGATTGAAGCTGTTGGCCATAGAGTAGAGCCTTGTGCCGACAGCTTTTTTTATTAATAACAACTGATATTTCTTTGCATCAATACCTTGTGCAATCACGCTTTCGTCCGCTTCGAACTCGTGTATGTTCTGTAGTTCCTGTTTCAATAACCAGGAGGCAGGATTGAACCATTGGAAAAAGATGCAGATATCCGCTATAAGTAAATCTATGGAATGTCTCTTCCGTATATGGGCATATTCATGCGTCAGTATTTCCTCACCGTTTTCCTTCAGGTCTTTCTCAGAGATCACTACAAACTTCATCCAACTGAAAGGTGCGATTTTTTTCTGATGGGTAATCAGCGTGATGCCATTTTCCTGACGGACAAGGGTGCTACCCTTTATCAGCCTCAGCATACGGGTCAGCGACCATACATTACGTAAAAAGAAGAATACAATACCCAACAAATAAACCATCAGCAACACTTCACGCCATGTAATGGCAGATACGGGAGCAGCTTCTACAGTAGCAGTCCGATTAAGATCAGCCATAAGCAGAAGTTCTTCCCAAGTCAGCAATTGTTGACTGACTTCCATCGGTTCTTTCATGGTCACTTCCGCAAAAGGAATGGCACAGGACAATATCAGTATTCCCAACAAGGCAATACGGTTGAAACGATGGAATGTCTCACGGCTCAGCAACAGGCGGTAAAATAAATAAAATACCGCCAGACAAACTGCCGACTTTACAATATATACAAAAAATGCTCCCATAGTATGTATCTTTAATTATTCTCTTTATCCGGATTATTCATGCGCCTTTTCCACATCCCGGATAAGCTGCTTCAATTCATCCAAAGAAATCTCCTCCTCCTTCACCAGTGAAGAAACCGCTCCTAAATAAGAGTTATTGAAATATTTACTGATAACCCCTTTCAACGTCTTCTTCTTAAAATCATCACAGCTTACCACCGCATAATACTGATAGGTATTTCCAAATACCTCATGACTGAGAAACCCCTTTTCCTCCAATCCTCTCACAATGGTAGACAGAGTATTGAAATGCGGACGCGGTTCATCATAAAAATCAAGTAACTGTTTTACAAACAACGGGCCTTTTTCCCAAAAATAACCCATAATTTCTTCTTCCTTTGCTGTCAACATTTTCATAATCTTTCTTTTGATTATCACAAAGAACTAAAACTTTTAGTTATAAAACTAATTTTCATAGTTAAAGTAAACTAAACGCTTTAGTTACCTGCTGTAAAACAGTATATCCCGTTTTCACCTGCTGATGCAAACGGGATATACTTATCACAAATAATCCACCTATAAGGAGACTACAGATCTCTATATACTTATACTTCCCTGAACAATCTATTATTCGTCAATGACCGGTTTATTTTCCGTCAGCCTTTTCAAACGGAGAAGTGCCTCCATATAATAATAATCAGCATAAATGATGGATGCATCAATCTCTGATCCGGCAGGCAAGTGTCCTGTGGAATGAAGCAGGAAAGCAGGTTTACTTTTACCACACTGGTATTTGTCGGAACTCAGGCTGGTCAGCATTTTTACAGCCGCCTGTTTATATTCCAATGCTTTTTCAGCCGGCAGATAACCGGACAATTCTAATAAAGCAGAAGCTACCACACAAGCAGCAGAAGCATCCCGGGGAGCATCAGGAATGGACGGATCATTAAAATCCCAATAAGGAACATAGTCTTCGGGCAGATTTTTCAGATATACATCCGTTACCTTTTGTACAAAATCGAGGTAACGGACATCTTTTGTTTCCCGATAAACGACTGTATAACCATAGATAGCCCATGCCTGACCACGAGCCCACATACTGTCATCCGAATAACCTTGATGGGTCACTCCCTTGATAAATTCACCTGTCAGGGTATCATACACTGCTACATGATAAGAGGTATAATCCGGACGAAAATGATATTTCATCGTCTTATCCGCATGAGCCACGGCAATGTCAAACAAATAAGGATTACCTCCATTCTTGGCTGCCCAGAAAAGCATTTCCAGATTGATCATATTGTCCATGATGGTATTATGACCGCCAAACATTTTCACATTGCGAGGCCATGAAAGCATAGTACCTACACGGGGATTGAACAATGCTGATAACGAATCAGCCGTATTGATTATAACTTGCTTATATTCCGGATTACCGGTCAGACGATAACCATTACCATAGCTACAAAAAACCAAAAAACCCAAATCATGATCGTATGCAGGAATCTCCGAGAGAAATTTCAAAGAAGCAGTAAACTTTTCGGCCTCTTCCTTTATTTTCGGATCTTGTGTATATTCATAATCATACCACAAGATGCCCGGCCAAAAACCTCCGCACCATTCTTCCTTACTCACTTTACGATAGTTCCAGTCATACTGGCCATCCATTATGTTACGAGGCATCATAGTGTAATCTACCTCCCGCCCTTTTCCATGCATAACCTCCAAAGTACGATGTACCTGGCGATCACAATATTCCAAAGCCCTGTTCACCTCCAGTTTGTTGTCTACTTCAGTACAGGCTAAAAGTAGACATAACCCTATACCTACTAATAGATTTTTTGTATTCATAATTATCCTTTCTTTTTTTACTTATCGATACGAAACCAGTCGGCATCTACCCAACCTCTTTCCTTGCCATAAGGAGCTGTGCTGAATAATCCTACTTTCGCTCCTATCCACTTACCTTGACGAGCAGTAAAAGGCACACCGGCCAATGTATATTTCCTGCCGTCCAGACTGTAGCTGAAATAACAGATACCTCCCCCAGTTACTTTCACCTGCAAATAAATATCACGCTCATAATTGGAATAGAGCCCGGCTCCGAACCGGCGGCTTACAGGTAATTCCGCAAGATGGGTCACTGTTTCAGG
>OKSE01000778.1_pt1 | contig 17751 bp, 10 predicted proteins | sample 1633631 | NCBI WGS metagenome assembly OKSE01 (sample SAMEA3541555, study PRJEB24748) | human gut metagenome | biome: human gut; feature: human-associated habitat; material: faeces | place: China | collected 2012 | reverse complement strand
GTACTGCTACGTCACCCGGACAGCCATTGGAAATATTTCCAGTCTTCCTTGAAAATCTTTTCCCCTTCGAGCATATAGGCGCGGAGAAGAAATTCAGTTGCATTGGTTTCATCCTCCATTTCCAGATAGTTCTCGCCAAGGCGCAGCAGGATGAAAGGATTGTCTGTCTCTCCGATATTGTAGCATTTGCGGAAAAACTCCAGCGACTTGCCGTAGTTCCCCATCATGAAATGGGCGTCACCGATTGAGCCGACGAGCCAGAGATATGCTTCCCAGTCTTCCTTCGGTTCAGGAAGGATGTCCAGTGCCTCTTGGAAACAGGAGATGGCTTTCGCGTAATCTTCGCTTTCCATCGCCTCATTTCCCGTTTCTGACAGTTCTTCGATTCTGTCGTACAGTTCATCTGAAAGTTCCATATTCCTCTATTTTTCTTTGATATTCTTTGATGCCCACATCCCGATATCCTGCTTGCTCAATGCCGCAGCCATCAGGTCGGGGAATTTGTCAGGCGTACAGGCAAATGTGGGAACACCCAGACCGGCAAGATACTCGGCATTACGCTTGTCGTAGCAGGGCGCCCCGTCATCGTTCAGGGCCGGAAGCACAATCAGCTGCACACCGCTGGCCACAATGGAGGCGAAACGCTTGCGCATCTCCTTCTCGTCACCGCCTTCATAGAGGTCGGTCACCAGTACCAGCACAGTGTCCTGCGGCCGTGTGATCACACCCTGACAGTAAGTCAGGGCCCTGGCTATGTCGGTTCCTCCGCCGAGCTGGACACCGAACAACAGGTCAACCGGGTCCTGCAGGTCATCGGTAAGGTCAACGACCGAAGTGTCGAACACCACCATACGCGTATTGACGGACGGCAGGGAGGCCAGTACCGAACCGAAGATGCCGGAATATACGACAGAGGTTCCCATCGAACCGCTCTGGTCGAGACAGAGAATGATGTCCTTCAGAGCCTTGCATTTTCTGCCGTAGCCTATCCTGACTTCCGGAATGACGGTCTTGTACTGGGGCTGGTAGTTCTTCAGGTTCTTTATGATGGTCGTCTTCCAGTCTATCTCGTTGTAACGGGGATTGCGCCTTCTCGCCGAACGGTTCAAAGCACCGGTGACGGCCTGCTGGGTCGGGGAAGAGAGCTTCCGCAGCAGGTCATCCACGACCTTGCGTACAACCTGACGGGCCATGTCCTTGTTCTTTTCGGGAATGGCCCTGCCGAGTGACATCAGTGTAGCTACCAGATGTACGTCAGGGACAACTGTTGCCAGCATCTCCTTCTCGGTAAGCAGCGAATCGATATGCAGACGCTTGATGGCATCCCTCTGGATGACCTGCACGACGGTCTGTGGGAAAAACTCCCGGATATCGCCAAGCCAGCGGCTTACCTTTGGGGCCGACGACCCGAGTCCGCCGCGGCGGTCACTGTCATAGACGGCTTCCAGCGAACTGTCAAGGCGCTGTTCTTCCACCGTCAGCGTTACACCCGTCCCGTCAGCGGCATTCCCGCCGAGAGCCATACGCCATCTTTTCAAATATTCTGTTTCCATGTTCTGTTCCTTTTTTATCCGATTCCCAGAAGTCTGCCGAGCAGGGGTATTACTTTGGATGCATCCCCGTCATTGCAGGAATGTTCCCCGGAGGCGATTCCGGTATCGGTTCCGTTCAATTCGAATCCTTTGGCCTTCTCGCCGAGTTTGCGGCGCTCGGCTGTAGTGAAATTGCTGAATGTACGTCTGATCACCGGCAGCAGTTCTATGAAATTTGCGTCGCTCAAACCGCAGAGCCAGCCGTTCACGAGCTGCCACAGGTTGTCGTCCAGCAGCAGTACCGAACCTGATGCACGCAGGAATCCCTCAAACCAGTATGCGATGTCGGAAGGTGCGTTGCCCACCGATGAATAGAAGCTCAAGGTGTCACGCATCTCTTCACGCGATATCCTGCCCTTGTCGTAGAGTATGCGTGCCGCGTACCCGGAGAGCAGCGGATGCGCTCCTGATGAATTGCGGATCTGCTGCACGAACCCATACCACATGCCGTTCAGCTCTTCGTCATCAAGCGTGGATACGGCATAGTTGGTAGCCGACAGGTGTTCAAGAAGTTCTCCGGCTGCCTCCTCGTCGATGTTGATGCAGACGAGCAGACCTCCTGCAAGGATACGTGCCACCATGGCCCGGAGCATGTTGCCCACCTTGCTGAAATCCAGATTGCGGACATCGCCGTAACGGACGATGTTCACCAGGTCGGGAACCGCTTCCATCATCTCCACAATGTCTGTGGATGCCGCCGACAGACGGTCAAGACGGATGGTCATCGCTTCCACAAGCTCCGGAAGGTTGGCCGGAATGACCCGGTCAAGAAGTCCCGTCAGTTCGGGGATTCTGGTGATTCCGGTCATGCGGTCGGAGACGTACTTCTGCACGGCTTCCTCCACGGTATTGCCCCAGACTGCCCGTTCTATGATGCAGACAATCTGTTCCGGTCTATGGTAAAGACTCCATTTTTCCTTGAAAGTACCCTTGCCGCCTGCGGTTTCCGGCTTGGCCCAGTCTATGTCAAGCAGGGCCAGGCGGTGGAAGAACAGGCTGCGTTCCAAGTCGGTCTCCTTGCGCAGGTCAAGTGTCATCTCCTTTATTTCCGCCGTGAAAGGAACACGCAAGCGTTTCTGCTGCCGTTCCACGTCAATCAGGAGAGGGACTTTGGGTACCGCTTCCGGCACTTTGCCCAGACAGTTGCCCACGATGAGCGATTCCCTGACGAGCTGCAGCAGCATATCGTCCCCGAAGCCCATTACGGTGGTCACCGCCTCGTTGTATTCCTCAAGCGTCGGGGCGGGCAATCCACGCAACGCAGCTGTCGTCTGCGCCAGACGGACTGTCTCGATTACGTGGGCCACCGAGATGTCCATGTCCTTCTTCCTCAGAAGGGCCGCTATACGGCTGACCCACCAGGTGCCGTCATCTTCCGGATGATGCCACAGGTAATGGTACCATCCCGGAGAGTCTATGCCGGCCCCGTAACCGCTGCGGAAGGTGAGCCTGTCATACGTCCACGGAATCCACGTGCATTCCGCCTTTACCTTCGGGAGCCCTTTCAGCAGCTCGTTGTCATCCTTCACCTTCGGCATATTCTCCAGTGCCGGGACATGCCATGCCCCGCAGATTACGGCTATGCACCCGAAAGGTTCCTTCTGGGCCGCTCGTATCATGCGACGCATCCACGCTTCACGGACAAGGTTCCTGCGGGAGGTATGTTCCGGGAGGGCTTCCCTGAGCGCGATCACAGCTTCCTTGACGGCCTCGAAGATGCCGCTGCCGTCTCTGCGCTGTTCTATGTTCATGTTCCACCACGATTCACCGTCAGTATAGTCGGCAGCTTCTGCCAGCAGGTCAAACGGATCACCCGGTTGTTTGATAGCTTCATCATCCGCTTCTACAGGCTCGTTGCCATCCTTCCTTTCCGCTTCGAAGGCAAGGGAATGGGCAAGCGGGAGATCGAAGAAGCGTAAGGTGACATTCTCCCGGAGAGCATAGCGCAAAGCCTGCCATTCCGGCGAGAAGTCGGCAAACGGATAGAATACGGCATTCTGCGGCGCATCGGGTTGATAGCCGAGCAGGGCTACCGGAGGCTTCATCTGCCCGTAGGAGACGAACGGCATGAGAGCCTCGGCCTCCGCCGGTCCCTCAAGCAGTATGAGGTCGGGACGGATACGCTCAAGTTCCTGCAGGATGTTCCGGCAGGAGCCCGGCCCGTGATGACGTATTCCCAATAGATGAATGTCTGTCATATTACTTGTCTCATGCAAAATACGTCAATCAAATCATATCTCTTGAAGCCCTGTAGATGTCTTTCCAGCCCTCACGGTTCTTGACCACCGTCTCCATGTATTCCTGCCATACCACTTTGTCCTGTACAGGGTCTTTCACCACGGCACCGAGGATGCCTGAAACGAGGTCCTCCGCATGGATCTGGCCGTCACCGAAATAGCCGGCCATGGCAAGGCCGTTGTTCACCACGGATATGGCTTCTGCCGTACTCAGTGTGCCGCTCGGGCTCTTGAGCTTCGTCTTGCCGTCGCCGGTGGCTCCCTGACGCAGCTCACGGAAAATGGTGACGACACGACGGATTTCATCAAGGGCAGGTTTCTCTGCCGGCAGCTGCATCACTTTCTCGAAGCTCTCCACGCGGCGGCGGACAATGTCAACTTCTTCCTCAAGCGTGTCGGGCAACGGGAGGATGACCGTGTTGAAACGGCGTTTCAGTGCGCTTGAAAGGTCATTCACACCTTTATCCCTATTGTTGGCCGTGGCTATGATGTTGAATCCGCGGATGGCCTGCACCTCCTTGTTCAGCTCGGGGATGGGCAGGGTCTTCTCCGAAAGGATGGTGATGAGCGTATCCTGCACGTCAGAACCGATACGGGTAAGCTCCTCGATGCGGCCGATCTTGCCTTCCTGCATCGCCTTCATCACCGGGGTCTGTACCAGGGCACCCTCACTCGGCCCCTCGGCGAGAAGACGGGCATAGTTCCAGCCATAGCGGATGGCCTCTTCTCCCGTTCCGGCGGTACCCTGTACTATCAGCGTCGAATCGCCTGATATGGCTGCCGCCATGTGCTCGCTGACCCAGCTCTTGGCCGTACCGGGAAGACCGTACAGAAGCAGCGCCCGGTCGGTGACAAGGGTGGCCACGGCAATCTCCATCAGGCGGCGGTTGCCTATGTATTTCGGTGAAACCTCGAAACCGTTCTTCAGTATCCCTCCCATGAGGTAGGTGACCACGGATTGGGGTGACATCTCCCAGTTTTCGGGAATCGGGTTGGTCTCGTTCTTTTTCAGTTCATGAAGTTCCTCTGCAAACTGTTGCTCGGCATGTTGTCTCAGTAAAGTGCTCATATGAATATCAATATTTATTTTTCATTTAACAAAGTGTCTATTTCAGATTTAAGATCCATGAATTCCAGCATCTTCGAGCAGAACTCGTTCATGGACGGCGAAGCCTCCGCCGAAGAGGCGGCCTTGGCCTCGATCAGGTTCCTTAGATGTGACGGGATATGCATGGCAAGCCGTTCCGCCATGTCTGCGGCATAGTACAGGTAATCCTTTTTCAGAATCCAAGACATGACGCTGGAAGAGAATTTCGGGCCCCATGCCTCGTAGTCGTTGCCGTACCATGAGTCGGGTATGAATCCGAAATCCCGGACCGTTTCCGGCCAGCTGATTTCCTCCCGCTGGGAGGGAGTGAGCATCGCCACGAGTTCCGGCTTGCGCAGATAGGAAGGGTCTTCCTTCAGGGTGTGGAAAGCCCACAGCCCGTCCGAGAAGTTGAGTATCGGGTCCTCCAGCTCCAGGAACTTCCTGAAAGGGGGATGCTTGGCGAATTTTCTCGCGGCCTCTTCCTTACCGCAGCCATATACCTCGCACCAGAAACTCAAAGGCACCCGTTCGGCGAGCTGCCTCAGGATGAATTCGGAATCGCCCTCTTTCTTGTTGGAGCTTACCTCGGACAGCCCCATGGCCTTCATCTCCGGGGTGTATCCGATCTCGTCGTATGACCATCCGGTAAGCATGTTGTGTCTGATATGTCCACGCAGGAGTTCGCAGCAGCGCATCACCATGGCTGAATCGGGAATCATGCACAGAAGTTTCCGTGCCGTTTCCTTGACAATGGAGCTGCGGTCCGACTCCAGCACTTCCTGTATGAAGAGCTCGTCGGCCTTGCTGATGTTTATCCGGAGACATTCAAGCAGCTCGTTGCGCTGGTTGGCCGGTTCGCTCTTCCAGTCTTTCCGCAGCAGTTCAAGGGCTGCGGCAGAATCCTGCTGCCTGAATCTGGCAAGCATCTCCTTACGCTCGCCGTGGGTGGCCGTATCCCAAGAATCGGTGATCCCGCATTCCTCTCCGACAAGGCCCATCTGCCTGATCAGCCATAAGCCTCTGTTCCCGACGAGATTTTTCAGCAGCCTGCGTTCTTCAAACCGCAACGGATTGTTGCGGTCATAGGCACGCCGGATAAGCGGCTGGAGGTATTCGGGCGAAATGATTTTTCCCGACCCCTGCGCCAGACGGTAGGCGTAGGCTAGCATATAGCGTGTACCGTGGAGTCTGGAAAAGAGTTGACTCCGGTCCTTGTCGAAATACGGCAGTTCCTCTTCCGGGGCTGTTTTCACGGGGACAATGCCTTCCGCTCCGGCCGGTTCCCATCCGGCACGCCTGTAGGCGAAGGCGGATGCGGCTGTCATGTACAGGAACGATTCCGTGTCTTCGGCTTTCCCGTGGATCCCGTCAACCAGAGTCTGAAGGGACTCGGGAAAGGCTCCGGGAACGAATTCACGGTTGGCTGTTCCAAGCAGTGCAGCCTGTATGATAGGTTCAGTTACGTTCATCTCTCCAAGTATGATATTCTTTGTTGTACCAAATGGATTTCAGTTCCCATATATCCCCGTTTACAATGACCAGCGAGGCGAACGGATTGCCGCCGGTAATGGCGAGGATGTCGATGAAGGTTTCCTCGGGCATCGCCACACGGACGGCATTGCCCGCGTTGTCCAGCAGCGTGTAGTCTTTCCCGTTACGGGCAACCCTCACGTCATCCACAAGCAGGGGGGCGTCCTCGAAAAACGGATTCGTCAGCATGGCCGTGCGGTACACCGCGGCAGCCTGCTTCAGGTCAGGGCTGCACGCCGGCACAAAGTTTTCTTCCGCGAGTACGGACTCCCGGAACAATGCACGCCGGCATGTACCCGTGCCGTTGTAAAAGCATAGCGCCCCTTTATAGGCACTGCCCGGAATCCAGTTCTCGGTGGAAAAGGTACCGACAACGGCAAAACTCAGGTATCTGGCGAAAAGTCTGCTTTCCTTTCCGTAAAACCAGTAGATGTCGGTATTGATATCGTTGACTTTACGGGACTGCTTGTGAAGCACGAGCCAGCTGTCCGCCACCGGCTCTCCGGCAAGGACGTTGTCCTTGGACTGGGGATATCCGATCTGCGTGCGTATCTCGTCCTTCCATTCTTCGGGAAGGCCGTCCATGTTTCTGTAGCTCTGCATGAGCAGGTACAGCCTGCCCATGCTTTCCGTCAGGCCGGATTTCCAGCTTTCCGAGTCGAAGTCTATAGCCTCCATGGCTCTCAGTCTCCCCGCAAGTCCCGGTGCCTGGGCATCCACCATCCTCCGGGCCATGTTGTCAAACAGGGTATAGGCACGTTCCGGAACATTCAGGAATCCGTTGCGCACCAGGTCCTTCATCCATACCTCAAGGTCGGATATGCCTCCCAGTACCTTCTGGTGCCGCTTCTCCTGCCTCTTGGCCTGAGCCGCTTCATCCACAGGGGTTTCGCTTTTGGCTTTCTGCTCCTTCTTTTCGGCCTTCTCCGTTCTTTTGGCAAGCCACGCCGTCACCCATTCCGGCTCTTCCGCCTGCGTGAACTGGTCAGGCTGGCGGGCGTACAGCAACAGCAGGCCAAGCCCATGCTTGCACGGGAATTTGCGGCTCGGGCAGGAACACTTGAACGCAATGTCATTCAAGTCTATCACCGTCTGGTAGGGATTCTTTCCGCTTCCCTGGCAATGACCCCAGACGGCACGTCCGCTGCATTCCCTCAGTACCCATTTGCTCAAGGTCGCAAGTCCTTTGCCGGCCTTTACAGATGAGTCGTCGGGAGCGAGCTGCAATATCTGTTCTTCTGTCAAGTTCAATGGCATACGCAACAAGTTAATTGGTCATTGGTAAATCATTCCCTGTTCCCGGCTGCATATTCTCCCGTGTTGATGTCAAGTACGGGACGCTTGGGCTGTATCAGCGCGTCTTCGTATTGGCATTTCCACTGGATGCTGCGGTCCATATCACCGTCTTTGATTCCATCGATGGTTTCTCCCGAATCTATTTCGTTGCCGCTTGTAAGCAGATAGGAAGCCACGTTGTAGGCATGGTTCACTATCCAGTTCGGATCAAGTCCGCGGAAGTGGTACTGCAGGTCAGGCAGGAACAGCGTGTTCATCCCGAGTGTATCGACCCGCATGTCGTCGGAACCCTGAATCGTGAAGAAACGGACGTTTACGGCATAGCGGATGAACCGGTCAGGACCTTCTATCTGATTGCCGCGGATTTCCTCCGCCTCGAACAGTTTCCCGCTGCCGCTGAAGAAGAACGCTTCGCAGGACAGGAACAGTTCGGCGAGCACTTCAAGGTAGTCCATTTCCAGATTGGCACGTTCCAGAGAAGACAGGCCGCGGGCAAGGAAGTCCGTAGCGAGCATACTGTACCGGCATTCCTCAAGGATACGGTCACGGCTTTCCTGGCAGTCCCACATCTGGCTCCGGGTGAAGTCGTCCACGGTCTTTCCGTCAAAGTCCATGCACGAAGTCATCAGGAACTGCACGGGTGCTTTCCCGTCCTCAAACTCCACCATGTGGTCCAAAGCTGTGATGAAGACAGACTTGTCATCACCTTCGCGGCATTCTACATTGCCGAAATGCTTCCGGCATACATCAGCCACCCTCTGCGTATCCGGCAATTCAACCGGTTCCTTGAACAGAAGGTTTATAAGTAAAGGTCCTCCGGGCTGCAGTTCCTTTGTATTTAGGTCTTGTTGAAATACTTGATTCATATTGAAATGCTTTTGAATGTGAAAGAATCGGTTAATCCCACCAGAAATACCATATTCTGGATTGACGCAACGTGTCGGCAAGACTGCCTATGCCGTCACAGCTCTGGTCCATATCCGGACAGAAAGCATATTGCTGTATTGCGGCTTCCATTGCTCTGTCTTCCGGAACGGGAGCTGGAAGTTCATACTCCAGCTGGTCGCTGGTAAAGGTTCCCGGAACAGCACCGTATTCCTCGTACCAATACTTTGAGATGGCCATCAGTTCGGGGTTTGCAGGACAGTCGTTCCAGTTGCCGAATGGCAGGTACGCGAATATTTTCCACGGCTCCGTGACCGGAATACGGGCAAGGATCAGCGGATGCGTCATGTTCGTATCGGTATTCCAGTAGCTCGAATAACGGTTGTTGTCGAATCCGCCTTCAGGCTCTTCATCAATATCATCGTTGTCCTGCCCGGTCAGCTTGTCAAGGATGGATTTCCCGTCCATGACAGGAGCCTCAAGCAGCCTTCTGCGGAATTCATTGACTTTTTCCCGGTTGAATGTGTAATCATCCGAGCTTTCGCTGTCAGGATCCGAGTTCCCGATTATGTTTTCCCACAAACCTTCATCGACATTGACCAGAACGGGGATGAAGCCTTCCCGTACGCCGAGCCGTTGGGCATAGGTATAGGCTGACATGATAGGGTCATCGTCACTCATGGATGGGAAATAGGTGCATTCACAATCAAGATAATCCATGAAGGCACGGGCCAGTTCGTCTGGCTCAACGGTATCTTTGTCTATATGCAGCCCCTGCCAGTTGGCGAAGCGTCTGTCTATGCGTTGTGACATTGCCTGGTAATAATCCTCGTCATACGGGACAAACAGGTATGCTTCCTCTTTGAACTCATCGGAATGATACCTTTCCGGACCGAAATAATCCAGGGCGTGGTTGTCAATGTCTCCGGGATAAAATGGAGTTTCGTTGGCGCCATAGTAACTGCCATAATAGTAGTCGGCAAATGCACGGCCCTGTTTATTGAACAGGAATCTTGTAAGCTGCCCGTTCAGGTTGTCCTTTATGAACACCCTCAGGTCATCATCGGCCGAGCCGCTTTTGATCCGGGCCACAAGGTCTCCGAACTGTTCAAGAAAATCATCCCTCATAAGGTCATTTACCATGCACCAGCGTAGATATATTGCCAGATGATTGTAGGCCGTAATTGTATCTAACGGCAGATCCTTCTCTTTGAACTTCTCCAGATGGCCTTCCGCATCGTCCATCACTTCATCCGTGTCATCCGGGAAATCGGGACCGCCATCGGCATCGTCTTCGCTGCCGTATGAGATTTTCAGAGTCACTTTGTCCGGAAGGGCAACACCCTGTCCACGTGTTATCCTATGTTTATCGACAGCAGAGAAGCCTATGGTTTCTCCGTCGTTGAGAACTGCATCGTATTCCAGAACATATCCTGCCATGCTGGCCAGGAAGTCTCTCACCTTTGACGGGTCGGCATCCACGTCAAGGACCTCCATTTCGTCCTTGCCGAAACACTCCATTCCATAGGTGTAGCCGCTGATTCCCTTTTCGGTACGGTAAAGCCCGAACCATATCCAGTTGTATATAGGCAGCGAATCCTCCTTCATCATTCCGGAAAAGCCTTCATAGAAACGGGGCTGGAAAACGACACCGCTGGTATAGATACCGGTTATGTTCTTCTGGTGGCAGCAGACAGACAACAGCTTCACATACAGTTTGCCTCTTTCGATCAGGGACTCCTCTTTGCCGATAACGGCAACCATGATGTGTGCCTTATGCTCTTTGGCTGTTTTTTCGGCCTCCGGCCACATGTAATTGTTCTTCGCGCATTCTTCGGCTTCGCCATTAGGTACGGGGGCAGGCATCAGGCTTACCGCCGCCATCATGTCACCCACGTCAAAGACCAGTGACTCGGGATTCCGTTCCTCGTCAGATTTCTCTTCAGCGGTGATGTCCCACTGTTCTTTCAAATCTCTGATGTATTTTTCCTTGTCCCAGCTGTTGTCGGAGAGCAGGGCGAATCCCACGAATGTGCCGGTCTTTTTCTCACGTTCCTCGGCCTGCTTTGCCTGTTCCATCCAGTAGGAACGCACCATCTCGACAAGGGCCGTAGCATCCTTGACAGCCGTCTTTTCGTCATAAGGTTCCATCTCACTGAAGGTATGGCCGCAGTCAGACAAGCTGTCTCCTTCGTATCCACCATTCACACCCAGCAGCCATTCACTGTCCTTGGTATCCTTGTATTTGAAGATGTAGTAGGTCATATCGTGCAGTACGAACGTGCCTGTACACTCTATCTCTGCCGGCTCGTGTCCCAGTTCCTGCGGGTGCGAGAGCCAGGCCGTCATTGCAGCCAGAGCCGCTTCATATTGTGTTGGTCTCATATCTTGAATGTTTTTAATTTATACTTCACTCTTCATCCACATATAACTTGCCGTCTTCCTTGCGAACCAGTCTGGTGTCATATGGAAAATCCAAATATTGCATAACGTCCGGAGAATAGTTGCAGATGGTATTCAAATCACAATATTCATATCGACATTCGTCATTATCTTCATCCCCATCAGCAAGGAAAAGCCAACCGCTGTCCCAACCCATGTCCTCAGCAAAGGGCTTTTGACGAATGCAAGTTGCTATTTCACATCCAACTACTAAAACACGGCTGCTTACAGTACATTCAATGGCTTTACTCCAATCTTTCAGCAGTAATTTGATGTTGTCCTGCGGTATATGTAAGAATTGCGGATCCGTCTGTGGTTCATCCTCCCACTCTTTGAAACGGCTGTCAATGAGAGCTGCCATATCATGATAATATTTTTCTGTCCAAGGCAGCAACAGATAAGCAGCATCTGTCTCATCCTCACTATTCCATATCCTGCCTTTGAAATAGTCCATGGCATATGCTTGTATATCTTTAATATAGGCATAAGGTGTACTACGGTTTTCCCAATTATACCATTTGGTAAACATCGTTCCCACTCTGTTTAGCAAGATAGTAGAAAGTCCGCCATGCAGATCCTCATTATCTCTAATAAATTCTCTTAAATCAATACTGTCTTCTGCTTTGACCCTATCAACCAGGTCTCCATGTCTAAACAGGAAAGGTTGGCTCATAAGATTGTGTTCTATACACCATCGTAAATAAATCGCCATGTGGTTGTAAGGAGCCAATTCATCTGCTGACAAATGCAACTCTTCTATCTTTTCTTCATGTTTCTTCGCATCGTCAATATAAGATATGTCATAACCTATTTTCTCTGCATCTGTAACAACATTTAGTCTCAACGGATTAATTGTTTCCAGCGCATCATCAGGACATATTTCAAAGAATTCATCTATATCCTTATCTTGGATAAATTGTAACTCTTCCCTATATAAAGGGATAACCTGATAAAACTCAACACTTCCTGCTCCTTGTGTTTTACATGTACTTGACTTATCTCCAAATATACTTGGAGACAGGAGAACAATAGCACAGAGCTTGGTGCCTTCTGAGAATGTATTATCACCTCCAAGTTCCATTGTCTTTCCCCAGCTGATACAGGTCCTATGACGTATGCATTGTCTTGCCAACGACGTAATAAGTCGTATAGGCCAACACCATTTCTCTTCTGTCCAATCAGACAATCCGAGTTTCCAGTCAGGTGGTAAATTGATAAGCAATTCTTGATGACAGGTATTGCCGTCTATATCGTCCGATTCAAGGACTTCATGATTACTCATGTTGACTGTTATCAATGTATAATAGTTATGCTCTTTCCTCGGGGCAATAACAGCTATGTCCAATGGATATTCTGAACACGAGTCATCATGCAAGAAATTGTTAATCTTACCAAAATACTTTTCAATATGTGCTATCACTTCCTGTCGTGCAACAGAGCTTATTGAAATTTCACTGGATTGTATTGGGTTAGTTTCAATATCTATTTGATTCAGTACATTAAGACGGTGCGGATTTACAAGGAGAATATTGTCATTCATCTTGTCAAGAAGTTTTTGCGTTCCATTTTTGAGCTTAAACTCCAGTTCATCTCCATATAAAGGTATTATCTGATAAAAATTGACTTCCTCTCCATCAGGTAGTGTACAAGTATTTCCACCTATATTTCCACATGGGGGATTTATCAGAATGGAAGCACAAAGCTCTGTCGTATATGAAAGAGGTCCATCATAACTGACTGTATGACCCCAACCAAGCCAAGTATTGTTTTCTCCCGGGAAGCGAGCAAGTTCTTTCAACAACCGTATAGGCCAATACCATTTTTCGTCTTTCAAATGTTCTTTATCCAATTTCCAATACTCTGGCAGACAGATGACAAGTTCTGCCCGTTCCAGCTGATCTTCTTTCAATTGGTTAGGCACATTCATCAAGTGTGCCCCCATTCCCATTGTCACAAGTGTGTACCAGTTACACTCTTCAGATGGAGGAATCAAACAAATATCCACATGAATGTCCGGTGATACTTTTTCGTGAAAAACGAATTCAAAATTACCATAATAGTGCTCGATATGCTTTTCTATAATATCTATTTCATCTTCTGAGTACATTTCTGGAGCAATAGACTTATTGTCGCCATTATCATCATCACAACAACTTTCACACTTTATTTTTCGTTTTTCCAGTTCTTCATTACACTCATTTATTACAGCAACTGCACTGCTGTCCTCCGGATCAAGTTCCGCCCAGCGTTTGGCATATTCTATCGCCTTTTCTTCCTGTTCTACAAGATATTGGTATGCGTATGCCATGCGCTTGTTCCATCCTGCCTGACTTTCTCCGGCTTCACGGATCGATTCCAGCAGTTCAAGTGCTTTATTCAACGCCCTTTCCTTTTCGTCATCTTCCGGTTCTTCGCCATTATCTCCCAGAATCGCATAATTCTCATATGCCCGCACCAGCAACATGACCATGTCGTAGTCCTGTTCAGCTTCGGGAATGTCCTCAAGTGCTTTGATACACTTGGAAAACTTTTCCATGTCATTCCATTTCTCTATCTGGGCAAGAAACTCTTCTTTATTTTCCTTGGTGTATGGTATAGCCTCGCTGGCCGCTTCTGTCAGTTGGTGTATCCGTCCATTACGGATGAAGTCTGAAATGTAGAAAGAGTATTCGGGGTATTCATCGAGCAGAGGTATAACCTTCTTGACAAAAGCCCTGAGGTCATAGACAAACAGGTCGATATAGCTGTATTCCGTTCCGGTTGCACCCCCTGTTATCACACCGAGATTGCCCGGTTCAAGAATCTCTTCCGTTATCCTGTCTTCAAGATCATGACGGAAGTTCAGTATATTATCTTCGCCAACACCATTCTGGAAAACCATATAAAGAGCCTGAACGCCGAAACCGTCGGCATGGTCAAATATCTCGGTTGAACCATGATAATAGTCAGCTACGATGGAGCTCAGACAGGTAGATCCTACTATCACATCGAAGCGCAGTTCATCACTTTCCTTCGGGGTCAGTTGATATCCCGTATAAACGTCCTTCGGATTCTCGAAGAATTCATGGCCGTGGGATTTCACGGTTTCCTCTATGTGCTGTCTCAACCCGGACAAGGCAATCATACCTTCCTCAATTCCTGACGCCCTTTCTATACCATTGACATATTTGAACGAGACGCCTTCTCCCAGTACAAGTTCCAGAATGACATGAAAGTTTCCGTCACTATTTTCTTCCGGTAAGGCACAAAGATTTTTGTCGTAATACCTGATGTTGAAGTTTTCTCTTTTTTCGTCATAGGATGCTTTTACCATGATCTTGCCCATATCGACATCGGTATCGTGTACACGGTATGCGAAAGACCCGACCTTGCCCGGGTTGAAGGGGAAGAACTTCCATTTGCCTTTCAGACACTCCGGCATACAGGATATGATGTAAGGATAGATGATGAAGAGATCCGGCCATCCTTCTACCGAGAACGTGAACTCATGGTCACCTCCAATATTGAAGTGCATGTCTTCCGATATCAGATTGGTTCCTTTACTGATAAACTCTATGAAGGCATCAGCTTCCTCCATGGAGTTCGGACACATCATGCCTGACAACTTTTCTTCGTTTTCAACAAACCAGTTCCAGAATTCTTTCACTCGCCTGGTTAACGGCATGGCCATATTGCACTGACGGATGAAACTCAAGGCGTCTCCATTTTCCGGTTCAAGCTCCCTTGCCTTGCTGAAATAACTCAGGGCCTCCCGGTAATTGCACAGAAAATACTGGGCATATCCCATTCTGAAATTCCACCGCTCATCTTCTGCGCCTTCCTCCCTGACGGATTCGAGCAGTTCTGCGGCTTTGGCATATTCCTCAATATTGTTGTACGCCCTTGCAAGAAAGCCGGTCGTCTCAAAATCCCGTTCGGCTTCCGGAATCTGTTCCAGTGCATCGATGATTTCCTGATGCTTTTCGGCCTTGTGCCATTCGTCTATCTGCTCCATCAATTCGTCATTCATGTTCTCTCCGGTATATATGATTTGCTTTTTTTCTGGTTCTATAGGCTGGTCTGCAACCAAAGTCGGGAGGAATTCACTTGAAAGTTTTTTCAGGTCCTCTAACCGGGAGGCACACAACGTGAAGAGGGTGTACTGGTTGGGACACAGTGCATGACAGCTGTAAACGGGATAAGGTTCTTCATCCTCTGAATCTTGGTCGATACCCATGTCATAGAGGCGGTATTTTCCGCCGTCAAATTCCCTTTCTTCAATCATTTCCTCTTCCACATCAAGGAAATCCGGCTCACCATCGGTAGAGTATCCGGTGCATCTAACCGTGTGCCAGTTGTCTGCAGCCGCATCATAATAGACGAGGGTGCCTTCATCCGTATCTTCGAGATAGCTGCCCGGTAGGCTGAACCTGATCTTCCCGACCTTATGGTTGACAATTCCGCGCCGGTAGCCGATGGCAAATTCCGTTTCGTAGGGCGGTATCCCGTCAGTCGGGACAGGAACACAACCATGGAGTCTGCAAAGTTCCTCGTATTCCTTTTTGGGGAAAGGAAGAGACGGGTCAAGTGATGCTGTCGTTTCCAGCTCGCTTATGATGTACCCGTTGATACGGGCATCTTCTTCACTTCTTTCTGACGGCATGAAATAGCAGTCCTCCCACATGGCATTCAGGGCCATGCCTCTATGAAAACGTGCATCACGTTCCGAATTGTTCCAGATGAAGAAATCATCGGCAAAAGATTCGATTCCTTCTTCCCGGATACGCCTAACGACCTCTGAAAGACGGAAAGAACCCAAAGGTGAAATGACAATGCCGTTGTCTGATTGAGGGTAATATTTATTGATATCCCAACAGAATAACAAAGACGTGCTGCCTTTGTTATTCTGCTCCTGGATGATTTCAAACAGTTTGGCCAGCCACTTGTGAAAATGTTTCTTCTTCATGGCCTCAAAGTCCCTTTCCGTGTAATAGTCCGTCTCGTCTTCAACCTCAAACCGGGTACGGGTCGCCTGTTGAAGTCTGTCGATGAACTCTATTGCTGCCTTGTGGAAGCCGGGACCAAGCATGTTGGTCTGGCAGTCTCCGTTTACGGAAATGACGTTGTCTGTATTTCCTTCTCCCTCATGTTGATAATTTAGGAACAAGTCGCCCAGCCTGCAAAAACTTACCGTCGAAGATGATTCATCGTGCTCTGCATTATAACCGGACTCAACAGCCTGACTTTCTACAGTCTGTTGAAACTTTTCAATATCCTTGATTTTAGTGTGAATGGTGAATCCAAGTCCCATAATTTCATTATTTTGTTTATAAATGCAAGATACCGATTTTATTCCAACTGGTCACATTTAATTTGTTAATAATAACAGAAATTTGGCACTATTGTAATACAATACGCCTTCCACATGGAAATCCATGCTTTTAATCATAGTTTAGCAACATTTTGTCAGTTCACTACATTGGGGTACAAGTTCTTCCGTAACACAAAAAATCCCCCTCCCATGAAAATCATGAGGAATTTAAGCGCATTTGCAGCTTTGTGTCAGAGGATAGCAATGAATTCACTCATTCTTGTCATTCTGGCCCAGAAAGGCAAACTGAAGTCTCAGGATTTCATCCATCGGAACGACTTTTCGGACTCTGCTCTCCAGACTTTCCGCCTCAGCCCAAAGGAAAGGATAAAAAGCTACGCCCTCACTGCTCTTCAGTTTCGAAGCATCGTTCTGCCAGCCGTCCCATCTGTAATCGGTATAGAACTTATCCGTATCGCCATGCAGACACCAATAGACGAATTGTCCAAATTTTATCTCCATATCTTCCATCTCCAGACAGTCGGGGGCAAAATAGCCGATATTGCCGTCGTCAAGACAGATGAACAATCCTCCCAGTATGTCTTCGCCGATCACTATCTCGTTGAACGGGAACAGACTGTTTCTAGTGACAAAGTTTAGTTCTCCCGAACCGTACAGCCTTATCCAGTTGTCAATGACTATACCACCTGTGTTTTCAAGGATTGCAGCCATCAGGCTACCGCTCTTGATCCGGTACTTCTCTTTCATTGCCTGCCTTGCTGCTTCATCCAGAGGCAGCACATTTATCGTTTTTGACGAACTTTTTATTTCATCAAGTATTCTCTGAAACATTTCATCGTTCATAGTCTTTATTTTTTTTCTGCTTAAAATTCTACTTTTCATCATACTCATTCAAAATAAATTGCACATTTATCTTGAACGTTATACCCATAGCATTTGCCGGAGGCCGTTATTACTTTTTTCATGTTTCTGTAAATCTTAAAACTCCATATCCTCCGTCCATTCCAAAGAGTCCACCGGACAAAGCTCTACTTTCTTCATTTCGTACCAAACGGTCAGCAATATCCTAATGCTGTCAGGCGTATATCCCTTAACCCATGTACATTCTACAAATTTTCGTCTGCCGTCTCTGATTTCCTCGAATGTGGCATGGCTCAGCAACCCTACACGGAACTCTCCAGCCATGTCCTCCTTTCTTACTTGCATGGCATAGACTGGTTTCCCGTAGCGTGTCGTGCGCCCGTCTTGGTCGATCAGACGCTGCAAGACTTCATTGGGCGTTTCCTGACGGGCTACTATGGCAAAACGTAGTGAACCTTAATTCCGCAACACTATTATAAAATATTTTTTTAAGTACCTGAGCAACAA